>Ga0209321_10001061_pt1 | contig 18540 bp, 11 predicted proteins | sample Rifsed16ft4_FD_184012 | JGI IMG/M metagenome (GOLD analysis project Ga0209321, IMG submission 184012) | Soil microbial communities from Rifle, Colorado, USA - sediment 16ft 4 - CSP-I_5_4 (version 2) | ecosystem: Environmental > Terrestrial > Deep subsurface > Rock core/Sediment | place: Rifle...
CCTGCCGGTCCAGCGCGTAGCGACGCAGCTTGCGTGGGAACGAGCCGTAGGCCCGCGGATGCGGGACCCCTTCGCCCATGCGGACCAGGTCGCCGTCGGAGCAGGTCATGGTCCAGGGCTGCTGCATGAACAGCTCCACGTCGCTCTCGAGCATGTTGAATGAGACCACCCCGGCGCCGCCGGCTTCGATGATCTCGAGCGCCGCGTCGAGTGGATCCTTGCCTCTGGCTTGGGCCACGTCCGCGAGCGTGCGGCCCTCGATGGCGGGATTCTCCCGATGGCGGGAGATCTGGAGCCGCGCCGCGCCGCCCCGGCGGTCCAGGTTCTTCACCATCTCCGTGCGGATGCGCTCGCGGTCGCGCGGTGTGCTCAGGCGGCGCTGCAGGGCGGAGTCGCCGCCTACCTGGGCCCAGCGCGGAACCAGCGCAGCGGTCAGGGACGTACTCGAGGCATCGTACGGGTACTGGTCCGCGAACACCTGGAGTCCCTCGTCACGGGCCCGCTGGATCCGCTGGATCACCGCCAGCGAATAACCCCACACGTGCGGCCCGAGCACCTTGATGTGTGAGACGATCCCCGGGAGCCCGGCCTCGCGCGAGATCCGGATCACCTCGTCCACCGCGGCCACCACGCCAATGGTGTAGTCCGACTCGTCGCGGATGTGACTGGTATGGAGGCCCCCGTACCGCGCCGCCACCTTGGCCAGCTCGATCAGCTCCTCGGTCGTGGCGTAGCTGCCCGGCGCGTAGAACGGCCCGGAGGAGAGTCCAAAGGCCCCCGCTTCCATTCCGTCCTGCACGAGCTGACCCATGCGATCCAGCTCCGCGGCGCTGGGCGCGCGGTCGCTCATACCCAGCACGGCACCGCGCACCGCTCCGTGAGAAACGAGCTGCGCCACGTTGACGCCCAGGCCGTCTTTGAGCAGGGCCGCCTTCTGAGCCGCGAGATCCACGGGACCGCCACCGTCCGGGTTGATCACCACCGTGGTGACCCCCTCGGCCAGGAGCGGCTGAGCCGCACTCAGCTCCGGTGTGGCGAGGGCGGGACCGGCATGGGAATGCACGTCAATGAACCCCGGCGCCAGGTACAGGCCGCGCGCGTCAATGACGCGATGTGCCTGGGCATTGCCGAGGTCGCCGACAGCCGCGATGCGGTCTCCGCTGACGGCGACGTCGGCGTAGTACCAGGGATTGCCGGTGCCGTCGAGGACTCGGCCGCCACGGATGAGGAGGTCGTAGCTCTGTTGAGCCAGGCCGGCGGCGGGCGCCAGCGCGAGGCAGGTAACGACAGTGGTCGCGATGCGCCTGAGCACGTGGCACTCCTTCGGGGGAGAATAGCGGGGAATCTGGAGCCTGGGCGGGCATGCCGCCATGGAGTGCGGCCGGGGACGTGGCGGGCCAGAATGAGGGCCTTCCTGGATGAGTCCTTCCTGTAGGTACGTTGGCCTAAGTCCTTGCCGAGAGGGGCCTTGCGGACGTCAAACACCGTCTTGCAGCACCCTGATGTCAATTTGCATCACCCAATGTGAATTGACATCGACCGTCTGCAAATTGACATCGGCCTGATGTGAATTGACATCACCGCTCTGCAAACTGACATCAGGTCTGATGTGAATTGACATCGCCCACTGCAAATTGACATCGGCTCGAGTGAATTGACATCACCCCTCTGCAAACTGACACCAGCCTGATGTCAGTTGACATCACCCGATTGCAAATTGACATCGGCCCCATGTGAATTGACATCGGCTGATGTGAATTCACATCACCCCACTGCAAATTGACATCGGCCTGATGCGGATTGAGGTGTGTGCAGCAAAAGCCCGAGGTCCGGCCCTACCGAACGCCCAGCCAAGAGATGCTGGCCGCGCCCCGGAGGACGCGGCCAGGATTTATGCCTTGACTCAGAGCCGAGCCGGTCTGCGGCTCGGTCGCGTCACGGGCAGTTCGGCAACGCAACCGGGCAGGTTTCCCACGCCGGTGCGGCCCCGCTGCCCGCGCCGGGCGCGCCGCCCGCGCCACCCGGGCCGCCGAAGCTGTAGATATCGAGCTTCAGCAACTCCAGGTCGTTCCGCGGAATCGGGAAGTGGATGGGGGTGTTCTGGACCAGGAAGTCCCAGGCGCGGGCGTCGTAATAGGCGGGCCCGCCTTCCAGACCCAGCGTCTCGATCCGCTTTTCATATCGCAGCGCGTCCCACAAGCTCCCGCAGGCGCCGCTCTGCTTGCGCGGCGTGCAATTGGGCGCGGTGCCGGGGACGCCGTTGACGTCCACCGCCGGGAGCTGTCCGTTCGTCACCCGGTATTGGTTGATGATCGGCACCGCCTCCGCCGCCCGGTTGAGCCGGATCAGGCCCTCGGCCTTGAGGAGCTGCATCTCCGCCACGTTCACCAGGGGGATGGGACCGCTCTGCCACGACGTGCCCTGGCCATAGCGATGGAAGAAGTAGAACGACCGCTGGCCGGTCCCGCGGCCGATGGCGAACACGGTGCTGTTGTGGTAGCCCATGTACAGCCCGCAGCTGGCGGATGATGGCGCGAGCTGGCAGGTCGCGGGGCGCGTGGTCAGCCCATCAATCCGCCGGTCCCGTACCGTGGTCATCCGGAACGGATTCCGGCTCGCCCACGGCTGGGCATACCAGTTCATGAACCCGGACCCCTGGTCCGCGGGGCCCACCACCCGGTAGTCCACCCGCATGAAGTCGCCGGGCGTGGTGGTACGCTGGCGCGCCGTGCGGTTCTTGTAACTGCTTTGGACGATATCGACCACGCCCGTCACCGCGAAGTCGCTGGTGATAGCTTGGTCGATGTGCGAGATCACGGCGTTCCAGTCCACCGCCTGTCGCTCCGCCGGGTTGCGCGCCACGTACACCATGAGCCGCGCCATGTAGCTGTGGATGATCCGAGCCAGGTCTAGGTTGGTCCTGGCGTACCCCAGGAACCACTCGGTGGGTACCGAGGCGAGGTAGGTGAACGTTTTCGAGTTGGCCAGCGTGAGCGCCGCGTTCAGCTCGGCCAGCGCGGTGTCCATGACCTCGCGGTAGGGGCGAATCAGGCCCTTGACTATGGCAGCCGCCTCGTCTTGATCCGCCGGAAGCGTGGTGACGTCAAACGTCTCGCTGTAGACGTACGCCTGGTCGAACATCAGGGCCACGTAGCCGTGATTCAAGCCCTGCACGAACTTGGCGAACGCCAGCGCCTCGGTGGTCACGTCCTTACCAGCCGCATCGAGCAGCGTGTCCCGTTCCGCGGCCGCCAGAAGCGCGGTGTTGAGCGCGGCGATGTTGTTGTAGTAGTCCGGCCAGGCGGCGTGATGGGGTGGCGCGTTCGCCACCGGGATGCCGTTATCGATGGCCTCCCGCGGCTCTCGGGACAGCAGTTGTCCACCGAAGTCCAGGAACCCGGTGCTGAATTCATCCGCCATCACGGTGAACGCGATGGCCGGAGAAGTGCCCGCGGACCGGTTGAACCACTGGAGCAGGCCGTTGGAGATCAACGCGAGCACGTCTTGCGAGTTTGCGATCACCGTCTCGCGGTTGGGGTTGTTCGGGTTGGTCACCTCGAGGTCGTCACACGCGATGGTGGCGACCAGCAGGGAGACCAACATCAGCTTGGCAGTTTTCATGGTCTTCATTCCTCCCTCCGGTCGTCCTAGAACTCGATCTCGAGGCTGAATGTGAAGGTCCGATAGGTCGGGAAATCGAAGGCGTCCTCCCGTTCCAGGACGCCGCCAATCTCGGCGTCGTACCCGCTGTAGTTGGTCCATTCGAACAAGTTCCGTCCGATGAGCGAGAGCAACACCCGCTCCATGCCGATCCGGCGCATCACCGGCAACTGCCGGGGGGTCAGGGCAAACCGCACCGACACCTCCCGCAGCTTGGTGTAGCTAGCGTTCTCGACGAACCACTCGGAGTTGATGTTGCCGTTGTAGAGTCGTTCGCTGTAGTAGGTGCTTGGTTTCTTCAGCTCGTCCGGCCTGCCTTCCTGGTCCACCTCGCGGTTGCGCGTGTACTGGTACATGCGCTGTTTGGTGGCGTTGTAGACGTCGCCGCCGACTTGCCCGCCCACCAGGGCGTAGACGTTCAACTGGCCCCACCGTAGTTGACTGGAGATCCCCCAGTTCAGGTCGGGGTTGGCATCGCCGATCAACACCAGCTGGGGCTGGCTTAGTGAGTCTAGCAGGCGATTCGGCAGGCCCCACAGATAGGTGACCCCGTCGATCACCACGTTGGTGCCCCAGAGCGCCTTGGCCACACCGTCTCGATAGGTGTTGCCCACGCCCACCGGCACCAGCAGTCCGTCGTCGTTGACGTCGAACGCGTCCTGCGAATTGGCGTGGATGGCGGGCAGGTCCTGGACGGTGTGCCACAGCCTTTGCCCGTACATCTGCCCCAACACCTCGCCCGCGCACCGCTTGGCGAGCCCGTCGGCGTGACAGGGCCGGTCATACTCGACCAGTTGGTTGCGCGAGCGGTCCGCGATGAACGTCAGGCCCCAGCGCACCTTGTTGCTTTCTACCAGGCGCGCCTCGAGCGTACCCTCGTAGGTGTGCCCCGTGACGGTGCCCGCGTTCTGCCACTGTTCCGCAAACCCGTAGATGGCGGGCAACGGCACCTCGATCAGCTCGTCCACGGTGCGCTGCTTGGCGTACGTCAGGTTCAGGGAGATGCGCTCCAAGGCAACGGCATCGAGCCCGAACTCCTGCTCCGTGGTCTTTTCCGGCTTGAGGTACACGTTGCCCAGCGTGCCGAGGGTGATCCCCGAGGTGCCGAGACCGAAGACCTCGAAGCGGTCCGCGAATTCCGGACGGCCGCCGGCCGTGCCGCGGGAATAGCGCAGCTTGAACTCGTTCAGCGTGGACGGGAACGGCCACCAGGTCTCGGCGCTCATGCGCCAGGCGCCGCTGGCGCGGTAATACCAATGCCAGCGCTGCTCGCTGCCGAACAGCGAGCTGCCGTCCCGCCGCGCCAGGGCGCTCACGATGTAGCGTTCCCCGTAGTCGAGATCGGCGGTGAGATAGTAGCCCCGTGAGCGGATCTCCTCCTCGGTAGACGTGTTCTCGAGGGTGGTGAACGCGTCCAGGTCGGGAATCCCGCCCACCGCCGCCACGTCGGCGTTCGCGGTGACGAGATGCTCATCCTGGCGCTCGATCAGCATCCGCGCCGACGTCTTGGTTTGCAGCTGGCCGAACGCGCGGGTCACGGTCACGCCGCTCGAGGCGTAGAGGCCTTCGGTCACCCCGGTGAACAGGTTGGAGGAGCCGACGCCGCCGGTGGGGCTTTCGGGCGTCTTCGCGCCGCGCGGAATGTAATCCTCCGAACGCCGGTCGGACCGATCGTAGCTGCCCGTGGCCTGAACACCCAGCCAGGGCCACGGGTTGAACCGCAGGTCCAGGCTCCCCAGGGTGCGCCCGCGGTAGTCCCAGTGCTCTTGCGTCGCCATCCGGTACAACGGGTTCGCCCGAATCCCGATCGGGTCGGGCTGGAATTTGTACGGCGTGCCGTCCGGATCCGGCTCGAGCAGGTTCACGTCCGGCGATTGGTGAATGAAATCGAAGAAGGGATCACCGCCCGGGTCCTCCTGCTTGCTCGCCATGTGCAAGGCGCTCATGGAGACGCTCAGGTCGTTGGTTACCCGGTGGTCGAGGTTGAGCTTGAAGTCGTAGCGGCCGTAGCCGTCGTTCTCCTTCACCACGCCCGCCGTCTTATGCTGGCTGGCAGTGGCCAGCCAACTGGTGGTCCCGCTGTTGTGCCCGATGGACAGCGAATTGGTCAAGTACTGTCCGGGGTCGAACAAAGCCGCGATGTGATCGTAGGTGGGCGTCGGGTACGGCTGGTCCTGGAACAGGAACTGCGCGGGCGCCGCGTACTGCCGGTCTAGCGTATCCACCCCGGCCGCGGTCTGGTACGCCGTTTGCGTGGCGTTCATGCGCAGATTGTGGAACCGGGCCCACTCGATCGGCTTCATGATCTCGTTGGTGCCGTATTCACTGCGCAGGATCAAGCGGGTTCGCCCTTCCTGAATCTGCGAACCGCGGTTGGTCCGAATCTGAATCACGCCCGAACCGGCCTGCGCGCCGTACAGGGAGGAGGCCGCGGCGCCCTTGACCACCTCGACGCTCTCGATGTCCAGCGACGAGATGTCCACCGACGACTCGGTGAGGATGGCGCCGTCCACCACGATCAGGGGGGAAGTGGACTTGAAGACGCTGGTCGGTGAGCGCAGCAGGATGCTGCTGCCCGCACCCGGCTGCGCATCGGTGATCAGGCTCACGCCCGCGACCTTGCCCTTGATCGCTTGCAGCGCCACCCCGGGCGGGACCGGAATGGCCTCGGCGCTCACCTTCGCCACCGTGAACGGGAGCTTGGCCCGGCTGGTGGCTTCGCTCACGCCCGTGACCACGATCTCCGACATCATGAGCGCCTGCGGCCGCATCTGGAAATCGGCCACCACGGTCTGGCCGGGCGTGGCCAGGACCTCGCGCAGCTCCAGCCTGAAACCGATGAACCGCACCGTCAGGGACTGCGGCCCGGCGGGGACGTTCCGCAGCTCGTACCGCCCGTCCGCGTTGGTGAGCGCGGCCATCCGCGCCGCCTCAACGGTCACTCGCGCGCCGCCGATGGGCGCGTTGTCATCGGCGTTGCGGACCGTGCCGCGAATGGTGCCGGTCGTCTGCCCCGGGAGCGGGCGGGCCGCACCGGCCAGGAAGACCAACATGCCTCCCGCTCCCAGCACTGCTGTGAGCCAACGTTTTCTGGACATCACACACCTCCTGGTTGTAAGCGGGGCGGCACCGGGCCGGCCCCGCCGTTGGGGACGATTGCGGTGGAGATCACGATGGCGCCTTCGACGTGCGCGGAGCCGGCGCCGGGCAGCAGCATGGCCTGCGCCGCATCGAGGTAGCGGACCGACGTGACGGAGATGAGGGGGTACCCGCGCAGCACGTCAATGCCCCCCAGCAGCGTCTCGTGGTGGTAGACCGCGATGACCGTTTGCAGCAGGAGGCTGCGGGGATTCCGGCCCTGGAGCCAACGGGGCCGGATCCGGTCGATCAGCTCATACAGGTCGCGGACGCCGTCCTCGCGCGCCTGATCGATCTCGGTCAGGGAAATCACATTTGGGTTGCGTACGCTCGTGCCGCCGGTCCGGGCACCGGCGCAAGCAGCTGCCGCGCAGCCGATTATTGCCGCCCCCACGAGGGCAGCCTGGCTGGAGCACACTCGCATGCCGCGCCTCTCTTGACCGATCACATCCCGGACCATCCCGACGACGACATAAGCAGCTACCTCCGGGACAGCCGACCCACACCGTCGCCAACGGCTGCCCCACTGGCCGACATCTCTGGGCTCACTGAGCACCGCGACCGCATCGGGTCGCGGCGGTGAGCCACGGAGGGTGGAGAGACGCCGGGTTACCTCTTTGTATACAACCTCTTCACCATAGGAGTATTGACCTTGGCAACACCCGTGTCAAGACCGTTCGATTCGAAACGGTGCCCTCACGTTGGTGCCGGTCCGATGGCGCGGGTAAGTTTCTGGCGCGCCCTTACCGCGAGGCCTCGTGAGCACGGTCCCGCCGATCGACCTGACGGTCAGCCCCAGCGACTGCGACGCCCAGGGCCGGATCACCGAATCCGCCTTCGTCCGGTTGTTCGAAACGGCGCGCTGGGAGCAGATCGCCCGCGGCCCCGGCATGGACCGGTTCGCCCGCCACGGCTCCCGGCCGGTGGTGCGCAAGGCCAACCTTGAGTTCCAGGCCCCGGTAGGCGTGGGTGACCGGCTTCGCTTCGAGACGTCGTTGACGCACTCCGGACGGACCAGCTTCTCGTTCCATCAAGTCGTGCGCAAGGAAGGCGTCGGCGTGGTGGCGGACGCCGACTTCGTGTTGGTCTGTGTAAACGGGGCTGGCGAGCCCACCGCCGTGCCGCCGGAGATCCAGGAGTTCTTCGGCCGCCGGCCCTCGGTCCGGGCCAGCGAAACGCAGCACCTGGCCGTGCGTGGCCTGGCCCTGGCCCTGGACATGCAAGGGGACGGTCTCCCCATCCTCTTCATCCACGGCTTTCCCTTTGACCGGACCATGTGGCGCCAGGTCATGGCGACCCTCACGGGGTGGCGCAGGATCGCGCCGGACCTGCGCGGTCTGGGCGTGAGTGACGTGCCCGAGAGCTACTCCATGGCCGAGTATGCCGACGACCTCGGGGCGTTGCTGGACGCGCTCCACATCCCACGGGCGGTGGTGTGTGGGCTCTCGATGGGCGGGTACGTGGCGTTCGAGCTGGTGCGCCGCCACCCGGACCGGGTGCGCGCCTTGATTCTCGCCAACACCCGCGCGGACGCGGACGACGAGGCTGGCAAGCGGCGGCGGGGTGACATGATCGCCCTGGTGGAGCGCGAGGGTCCGGCCGCGCTGGCGGATGTGCTCCTCCCGCAGCTGCTCGCCCCAACCAACCTCGCGGCGATGCCCCACGTTGCCCAGCATCTCCGGACCATGATCGCTGGGAGCCCGGTCAAGGGCGTCGTGGGCGCGTTGCGCGCCATGCGGGATCGCGCCGACGCCCGGCCGCTCCTCGGGGAGATTCGGGTGCCGACGCTGGTGATCGCCGGACCGGACGATCAGCTCATTCCGCCCGCCGCGTCGCGCCAGCTCGCCGATGCGATCCCAGGTGCGCAGTTCACCCTGATTCCGGACGCGGGGCACCTCTGCCCGCTGGAGCAGCCGGTCGCGACCAGCAGGGTGATTGCTGAGTTCCTCGAAGTGATCGACTAGCGCCGGTCGGCCGTGAGGCGCCCGGTGCGGGTCCAGATCACGATCACGCCGCACAGGGTCTCGACGCTAGCGCCCCCAAACTGCACCGGGACCTGGGTGGCGCTGCGGTAGATCTCGATGGCGGCGATGGTAGAAGGGTGGCCGATGTCGTCCAGGCTCACGGCCTGATCAGCGCGCTGAGCGAGATCATCCAGACGCGCTTCGACATCGAGCGCATCGTCTCGTCGCCGGGGACGTGAGTCTCCGCGGGCGTACATCAGCCCGTCCACGAACACCCGAGGCCGGCACACGCCCCCGTGAGAGAGGTTGCTGCCCCGGAGCTCGACCGCCCGAACGCCGACGGAGCCGCCACCTTGCATCACCGCCAACGTGACGCCTGGCAGGCCGGTCAGGAGATCGGTGACCGTCGTGGCGCGCCGCTTCTCGATATCCTCCGGACTCATGAAGTGCCCGAAATTGGCCACCTGACGCTGGTAGAACCCCGCCCGGTCCAGGTACTGCCGCGTCGCGCGCGCCGACACCACCACGGGCTCCAGCATCACGGGCAGGCGCCGGAGGCGAAACAGCGAGTTCCAGTCGTCTCCTGCTTGGAGTGCGACCGGCCCCGAGACCCACCGCTGATACCCGATGCGCGCCGCCGCCACGTAGTAGGACCCGGGCCCCGGAACCTCGAGCACCCAATAACCCTCGCGATCGCTGACGCCGGTCACGATGGCAGCGCCGGAAGCCGAGAGCAGGGTTACGATCCCTGCCGGGATGGGCTCGTCCGAGGCGAGTTCCAGCAGCCGTCCGCGCACACGCTGGGCGCTCGCGGCCTGGGCGGCCACAGACAAGAGCAGCGCCGTCGCGAGCGCGACGTGCGGGATCGTGTAACGACGGGCCCCAGTCATACCCTCAGCAGCAGGAAAGGGTGGACGGTTTCGGCCGTCCACCCTTGTTCTTCTTCCCGTCTGGACTTAGCTGGCCATGCCTAGATGCCCGGAGGCACCGTCGGGTCGGCCGGCTTGGTCAGGTTCGGATTCCCCTCATACTCCTGCAGAGGAATCGGAAAACAGGTCCACGGCCCGTACTCGCCCCACTGCGCATTGGGGTGCGTTCCGGTGGGGAAGTAACCCCCACTGGCGAACGGTCCGTTGCCGGCGTCGAAGCGGGTCCAGCGCCGCAGGTCCGGCAGCCGGAACCCGCCCATGAACAGGTCCCGTGCCCGCTGGTTCCGGAGCTCCTGTCGCAGCGCCTGCCCCGAAAGCGCGACAGCAGCTTGGTTCCCCACTGCGCGCCGCTGGTTGACGAACGTTTGAATCGCCGCCTGGTTGGCCACGATGTCCTGCATGGCCAGCGCCTCGAAGTAGTGGTGCCGCGCCTCCAGGTAGTCCGCCAGCAGCACATCGGTGTCGAAGCCGGTGAGTAGCGGCATCTGCGCGAATGGCGTTCCGGTGCAGGCCGGGCACGCGGCGGAGGCCGGGGCGATGGTCCTCCCGGTGTACTGGCTATACCGCAGGCCCTGGACCAGCTTGTACAGCCGGGTCAGCGCGTTGTGACCGGTGCGGTCCGTGGGATCGTGCTGGATCCGCGGATCCCGCTGCGGCGCGATCACGTTGTCATTGGTGAAAACAAACCCCGTGCCGTTGAAGCTCGGGTGAACCCCGGTGAACCATGGATGGATGCCGTTGCTGAAGTTCCCCCCGTTGGCGGTGCCCTGAAGCGGGTTCCGTCCGCCGGAGATGTCCACGAAATCGATCCACCATGCCGCCGTCCCCGTCCAGCTGGCAGGGACCTGGTTCGCGTAGGTCGCGGCGTTGGCCCAATCTCCCTGTCCCAAGTAGGCCCGCGCCAGTCCGACGCGTGCCAGGTTGGCGACGTCGGCCGGGCGACGCCCGGCTCGGAAGTCGATGCGCGGCGGGGAAGCCAGGGCCAAAGTGAGCCCTTCGCTAAGGTACGGCACCGCTGCCGCGAAGGTCTCCAGCTGCGACAGGATCGTGCCGCTGGGGTTGTTGGGATCCGGGGAAATCACCGCCTGGCACATGTTCTCCGCCATCACGACGGTGCTATAACCCGCGAACACCAAGGCGGTCGCCAGCTCGTGGTCGAAGTTGGTGCTGGGATCCTCCGTGGCCCAGACGCGAATGCGCTCAGACAAGTCGTGGCCCATCCGGAGCCCCTGGCTCAACTCCTCGAAGATGTCGTTCGTGGGGCCCTCCAGGTAGCTCGCAATCCGCTGACTGGCCCGAGCATAGTCTTCCCAGTTGCGTCCAGTCAGGATCTCGTCCGTTAGGTAGTTGGCGAACTCGATAACCGGGCTCGCGTATGCATCATGGAGCTGGTCCACCACGCCGTTCAACTGCACCCTCATCAGCTTGACGTCGTTCAGGTTGTCCAGAACAATCTCCTCAGGGTTCTCCACGGTCAGGAGCTCATCGGGGTTGCACCCGGCGGCCAACATCAGGATCAGGCCAGCGGCGCCCATCCCCAGGAAAGCAGTCGACTTTCTCATGGCGCGCCTCTCGCTTAGAAGGTCACTCGCATCGAAGCCGACAGACGACGGGTCTGCGGCGTCGAAGCGTAGTCGAGCATTTGGAACGTGCTGCCCGGATCGAACTGCACCTCGGGGTCGCCCCGGCCCTTGTACTTGGTCCAGATCTTGAGGTTGCGGCCGGCCACGGTGAGGGACCACCGGCTGCCCGGAACGAACCGGGTCCAGTTCTCCGGGAGGTTGTACGTCACGGACAACTCACGGAACTTGATGTTGTCCGCCCGGGTGATGTGGCTCTTGGTCTGGAGCGACCGCAGGACCTCGACGTCGGCGGCCGACACGTCCGGGTTCAACGAGGTGCCGCCGGTGTTGATGTCCCAGGTATTCAAGTCGATCCGGCTGTTGATGGAGCAGATGGCGCACCACTGATAATGGCCACCCCGATAATCGAACAGGGTGGAGATGCGGAAGTTCCGTAACAGCGTGAACGTGTTGGTCAGCGCCGCTTCGCGCGTGGGCCGGGACGGCCCCATGTAGATGTCATCGCACTCGGCCGCCTGATCCCAGGTTGGGTCGCTGGGCGCCCACCGGCAGCTGCTCAACACCGTGGGGTTCCCCAGGGCCGGATCGGTCTGGATGGTCCCGGCGCCGTCCCGAAGGACCGGCTCGCCGGCGGCATCGCGCTCCACGTCCACGGCCCAGAAACCGCCCAACGGATACCCCTCGCGGTGTCGTTGCACGTCCGCGAATGCCCCGAGGATAATCTCCTCCCGCGCGCCGTTAAAGGAGATCAGATTGTTGTTGTTGGTCGAGAACGACAGCGCCGCTTCCCAGTCAAAGCCGGAGCTGTACACCGGCGTCGCGGTCAGCAGCAGCTCGATCCCCGAGTTGGAGATCTCACCGATGTTGATCAGGTGATTGCCCCCAAAACCCGTGGATCGCGGATCGGGAATGGTCACCAGCGCGTCCACCGTTTTCTTGTTGTAATAGGTGAACTCCAGGCCGGCCCGCTGGTTCAGCAGCGAAGCGTCAAACCCGGTCTCCCACTCCCTCCCGGTCTCGGCCTTGAGGTTGGTGTTGCCGTACGACGAGGTCACCAGCGTGTTGATCAGGACATTGGCGTCCACTCCCTGTCCGCTGGTGTAGGTTCGATCCGCCTCGAAGGGATTCGGGGCATTTCCGGCTTCGCCCCAGGCGAACCTGAGTTTGAGCTGGTCCACGAACCCGAGGCCACTAAAGAAATTCTCGTCGGACACGAGCCACGAGAGTGACGCCTTGGGATAGACCACCAGCGAGAAATCAGAGCCGAAGGCCGAGTTGTCGTCTACCCGAACGGCGCCGGTGAGAAAGACACGGTCCCGCCAGCCCAAACGCTCCTCGAAGAAGAAGCCCAGCGACGTCTGCTCCACCACGTCCTCGTCCGCATTACGCGACGCCGCCGCGCCGACCAGGTTCAGGTTGTTCGCTACCAGCCCCTGTCCCGAGGCGAGGTACTCGCGTCGCGTCCTGGCGTTGAGCTGCATGCCGGCCGAAAACACCGAGTTGAGGGACGGGCTCACGTCGAAGTCCAGGGAGCCAGTGTAGTCAGAGGTCCACCGATGGATGGTGGCGAGCTCGTGCGAAATCGTCCCGGTCGCCGCGATCGTGCCCCACGGCGCGCGGCCGGTGGTGTCCTGCTGCTGGAACCCCGTCTCCCGGTAGCTCTGTCTATCGAGCCCCAGGGTGAGGCGATGACGGAACCAGTCCGCCGGCACCCAGTTGGTGGTGAGCCCAATGGTCATCCGCTCCAGCCGGTTCTGGTTGTTGAACTCGTTGCTCAGCCACGGGTTGAAGCCTAAGTAGCCCGGCTCCCAGGGATCCCGGGTGGCCCGTGCCTTGCCGCGCATCGCGTTCCGGTTGATGCTGTTGGAGGCGTTGTTGCTGAGCGGCTGCTGGAGATGGGTCCGGGTGTAGCTGAACTGGGTGGAGACGTCGATCGTGGGGGACAGCTGGGCGTCGAAATTGCCCCGACCCCCTATGCGACGCTGCATGTTGTTGAAGAAGACTCCGTCCTCGGACAACCGATTGAACGACAGGAAGTACCCCATGTTCTCGGAGCCGCCCCGGACCGACGCGTTGAAGTCCGCGACATTGCCCACCCGCAGAGTGGCCGGGTGCCGGAACATGGGATCGTCGTGCAGCACGAACGTCCCGTCACCGGCGTCAATGATGTCCTCGGCCGGGATGCCGCTGAACAGCTGGGCGTTGCCGTTGGCGTCCTTGCCCCACCATCGCACCGAGTCCGCGGGGAAGTTGCCGGCCGCGGCGGCGCAACCCGGGTATCCGGCCGTGTTAGTCTGCTGGTTTGCGGGAGTGCCTAAATACGGCAGTGCCGTCGCCCCGGTGCAGCGCCAATACGTTTCATTCGACCCGACGTCTTTGGTCCACTCGTTCTGACCCATTTCGAGGCTGGCGCTCCACCGCGTGGACTGCGTGCCCCGGCGTCCCTTCTTGGTGATGACCTGGATGACGCCGTTGGCCGCCTCCGCGCCATACAGGGTCGCCGCCGCCGGGCCCTTGATGACCTCGATGCTCTCGATGTCGTCCGGATTGAGGAAGTCGAGCGCGGTACCTCCTTGGTACGTGCTGGCCGATTCGATCAGGCCGCTCTCGATCCGGATGCCATCCACGTAAAAGACCGGTTGGTAGCCGGCGCTCAACGAGCCGGCGCCGCGAATGCGGATGTTGGAGGACGCCCCAACCTGGCCGCTGTTGGCCATGAGCGTGAGCCCGGGCACGCGCGCCGTCAGAGCCTCGATGGCGTTGGCGACCGGGGCGGCCTCGATCTCGGCGACGCTGATGGCACCCACGGCGTTGCCGATGGTTCGCCGCTCCTGGGCGCCGGCCGTTCCCGTGACCACCACCTCGTCCAGCGCGATCACGGCTCGCCTGAGGGTCACGTTAAGGCTGGCGGTTTGGCCCGGGGCCACCGCGACCGAAGCCTCCACCCGCGAGAATCCCAGCATCGACACGCGTATCAACTGCGTGCCCGCGGGAAGCCCTCGGAGGCTGTACCGCCCGTCCTGGCCAGTGGTCGCTTCCACCCTGGGGTTCGCCACCAGGTAGATCCGGGCGAAGGCAACCGGCTGCTCCGTGACCTCCGCCGTTACCGTGCCCTCGATGGTCCCAGTCGCCTGCGACCACAAAGGCGGGGCGTTGGCGAGCAGCAGACCCAAGGTCAGGCTGAGCGCCCAGGCCCCATTCCGACGACTATCGCACGTCATACACGAACCTCCCCTCTCAAAGGAATCAAATTGGCAAACACAGGGGTGGCTGCCGCGTGGAGGCGCGGCCCCCAACTGCCAGAATGCATGCTTGTATACGACCAAACCCACCCTAATTGGGGGCGTCAAGGCCAGTCCGTCAAGGGCCACCTCGGCCCCGGGCCGCCGGCTGGGCCGCCGCCTGGAGCTCGAAGCCCATGTCTGCCGTGCGGGCCGTCCGATCCCGCCCCTTTAGCCGCACTTCGACGTAGGCCGTGTGGGTGCCCACGCCGTACCGAGCGATCAAAGCGTCCGCCGCTCCCACCGGTAGCACCACGGGGCCGTCAACTCCTTCCATGGCATCCTCAACCACTTGCTCGGTGGAGTCAATGAACGCGATAACGGTGTAGTCCTGGGCGGGGATGACCGTGAGCCAAAAGAAGAACGATACCGTGTCGCCAGGCTGCGCCGGGTTGGGCGATATCGCCAGCTCCCGGACCCCCAGGGCGAGGTCACCGCCGCAGCCCAGGCCGACGACAAGGAGACCCGGAACCCAGGCCCATGCGCCCGCGCGCGCCGTCATCATGATAGCCAGCCGCACCACAACACCTCCATTGCAGGATCCATCACGTTCGAAAGATCACCTGGCCGCCGGGTTTTCGGCGTCATGATCGGACTTCCAAACGGTCCCGGCGTATTCATCTTGCGAGGTCGCACCGTCAATCGCAATCGCTAACCCCGGTTCCTTGCCCCGGTCAATGCCTGCGGGTATGCTCCCGGCCACCAGATGCGAATACAGCTCGTAGCGGCCGCATGGACTGCCATCGTTGCATGTGGGCCGGCTCGCGATGCACCGAGCGGGGAGCCGGGCACCTCCGTGCCAGGGTTGAGGGACGTCGAATTGGGCCAGTTCTATGCCGGGCTCGCCCTGTTCAACAAGGTGTACCTGCCGGAAGAAGGCCTGGGTCCCTTGTTCAACGAGAACCAGTGCAGCGCGTGTCACACCGTCCCGGCCGCCGGCGGCACCACGGGATTCGAGCGCGTGGTGAAGGCCACGCGGTTCCAGGGCCCCGGCGCCTGCGACGCCCTGAGCCACGAAGGTGGCGAGAATATCCGGAGCCAGGCCACCCCGCTCTTGAGGGCGCGGGGCGTGGAGAGCGAGGTGATTCCCGCCAGCGCCACGGAAGTGGGTCGGTTCACACCGCCCTTTCTCTTCGGCCTGGGGTTGGTGGAGGCGGTCCCTGACCAGGCCATCGTGGAGGGAGAGGATCCCCGCGACGCTGATGGAGACGGCATCTCCGGGCGGGCGGCTCGAACTCCGGACGGCCGACTGGCTCGCTTCGGCCGCAAGGCCGAATTCGCAACAATCGGGGAGTTCATCGAGGGGGCGCTGCGACTGGAGATGGGTCTGACGTCGCGGCCCATGGACCAGGAGAGAGTGAACGGCAAGCCCCTCCCCCCGGGAACGGACCCCACCGCCGAACCGGAAGTCGATCAGCGCACGGTGGAGCTGTTGACGGCGTTCGTCCGCTTCCTGGCGCCGCCTGCGCCGGCCACTCCGAGGTCCCAGGCCCACGGCGACACCGTGGCGGCGGGGAAACGGCTGTTCCAGGACCTGGGCTGTCCTGGCTGTCACGCCCCGTCCATGCGCACCGGGCCGGCCGAGGTTGCGGCGCTCCGTCGCAAGACGGTGGCACTCTATTCCGATCTGCTGCTCCACGATATGGGACCGGCGCTGGCGGATGTGTGTGGATACGCCGCTGCCCCCGCGGAGCTCCGGACCGAGATGCTCACCGGTCTCCAGCATCGGGAGCGCTTCTTGCACGATGGGCGCACGGCGGACTTGAGGGAGGCGATTCTCGCTCACGGAGGCGAGGCACAACGAGCGCGGGACGCCTTTGCCCGGCTTCCCTGGCTCAGGCAGGAATACGTTTTGGCGTTCTTGCGGACGCTCTGAACCAGGCGGCTCACATGACAACCGATCCCCGGTATCCCATTGGCACCTTCGCGTACGACGGGGTGGCGACGCCCCAAGCGCGCGCCCTTCGCATCGAGGCAATCGCCCAGGCGCCGGCCGCGTTACGTGCCGCGGTGCGTGGCCTGACTCCCCAACAACTGGATACGCCCTACCGCGAGGGGGGCTGGACCGTGCGTCAGGTGGTCCACCACGTGCCGGACAGCCACCTGAACGCGTACGTCCGCTTCAAGTTGGCACTCACGGAAGACACGCCCACGATCAAGCCCTACGACCAAGAACGCTGGGCCGAGCTGGCGGACACAAAAACGGTCCCCCCGGAGGTCTCGCTCGCTCTGCTGGACGCGGTGCACCAGCGCTGGGTGGCCTTGCTCAAGAGCATGACCAGCACGGACTGGCAGCGCGCCTACAACCACCCGGAGTACAACCGTCGAATCCCGCTGGACGAAGTTCTGGCGATGTACGCCTGGCACGGGCGCCACCACGTGGCGCACATCACCAGCTTGCGTGAGCGGGAGGGGTGGCTATAGATCGCTATTTCGCAGGCACCCCGGACGATCCGGCGGCCGCCAGCTCCGCGATCGCCAGATCAATGGTGCGCGTCTGGTGCATTGAGCAGAACTTGGGCCCGCACATGGCGCAGAACTCCGCGCTCTTGAAATACTCCGCCGGCAGTGCCTCGTCGTGGTACTCCCGCGCCCGCTCCGGGTCGAGGCTCAAGCGGAACTGTTCGTTCCAGTCGAACGCGTACCTGGCCCGCGAGAGCGCGTCGTCGCGGCTCCGGGCCCCCGCACGCCCGCGCGCCACGTCCGCCGCGTGCGCCGCGATCTTGTACGCGATCACGCCCTGGCGCACGTCCTCCGCGTTGGGGAGCCCCAGGTGCTCCTTGGGCGTCACGTAGCAGAGCATGTCCGCCCCGTACCAGCCGATCATCGCCGCGCCGATGGCGCTGGTGATGTGGTCGTAGCCCGGGGCGATGTCCGTCACCAGCGGCCCCAGCGTGTAAAACGGCGCCTCGTGACAGATCTCCTTCTCCTTGCGGACGTTCATCTCGATCTGGTCCATGGGCACGTGCCCCGGTCCCTCGATCATCACCTGCACGTCCCGATCCCAGGCCTTGAGCGTGAGCTGGCCCAGCGTCTCCAGTTCGGCGAACTGCGCCTGGTCGCTGGCATCATGAAGCGAGCCGGGGCGCAAACCGTCGCCGAGGGAGATGCTGACGTCGTACTGCCGCAGAAGGTCCAGCACGTCGTCGAAGTGGGTGTACAGCGGGTTCTGCTTCCGGTGCCGAGCCATCCAGACCGCCAGCAACGAACCGCCGCGGCTCACGATGCCCGTGACTCGCCCGTACACCAAAGGAATGTGCTCGAGCAGAATCCCGGCGTGGATGGTCATGTAGTCCACGCCCTGGCGGGCCTGGTGTTCGATGGTGTCGAGCAGGGCCTGCGGCGTGAGATCGGCGGGATCTTCAATATCGAGAGCGGCCTGGTAGATGGGCACGGTGCCCACCGGCACCGTGGAGTGCGCGATGATCGCCTCCCGCGTGGCGTCCAGGTCCTTGCCGGTCGAGAGGTCCATGACGGTGTCGGCGCCGTACTTCACGGCCAGTTCCAGCTTGGCCACTTCCTCCCCAATGCTCGAGGTGACCGCCGAGTTGCCGATGTTGGCGTTGATCTTGACGCGCGCGACCTTGCCGATGGCCATGGGCTCCAGGCGCCCGGCCAGGTGCCGCACGTTGGCGGGAATGATCAGCCGGCCCCGCGCCACTTCCTCGCGCACCAGCTCGGGCGCCAGGTCCTCGCGCTCCGCCACGAAGCGCATCGCGTCGGTGATCTCGCCGTGCCGGGCATACTGGATCTGGGTCGCGCAGGTGGGACGTGTCATGGGGACTCCCTCCGCCGGTCCTAACCGGGTCAGGTTCAAAGGGTGTGATCTCAGCCCGCTCGGAAGGGCGGGCACCCCCGTCGCCACGCACGTTACCCACTTGTCACGGCCGATACCAGCGGCCGCTCTGTCCAGCCTATGGTTTACGGGACTAGGTTACGGCACGGCGGGCTGGATCGCGGGGGCGTCCCCAGAGCGCGCGTTAGT
>Ga0209321_10001066_pt1 | contig 18518 bp, 20 predicted proteins | sample Rifsed16ft4_FD_184012 | JGI IMG/M metagenome (GOLD analysis project Ga0209321, IMG submission 184012) | Soil microbial communities from Rifle, Colorado, USA - sediment 16ft 4 - CSP-I_5_4 (version 2) | ecosystem: Environmental > Terrestrial > Deep subsurface > Rock core/Sediment | place: Rifle...
ATCAAGAATCGCAAATCCGGGACAAAAGTTTTCGAGCAAGCTTTCTGCCCCGGCCACATTATAGGCAGTCAATACATTGTAACCACGTTTTACCAGGGCGCGCGCAAGTACGTCAGAAAAAGTTTGATCATCATCCACAAGTAACAGGTTCATTTCTTGAATTACCGGATATCAATCTGCAATTATGGATGATGGTGGCAGTGAGATAGTTGCAGTGACCCCGCCATCACCATGATTGTTTAATTGCATGCCGCCGCCATAACGATTGAATGTGGTTTGCGCCAGAAACAGTCCCAGACCCATCCCGTTATTTTGTGTCTTGGATGTTATTATTGTTTTCCCGAGGTGGTTCAGTATTTCCCGGCCGATACCATGTCCATCATCATGAATTTTAATCGTCAGGTTTTCGTTATTCCACTCCGTTTCTATTTCAGCTCTGTTTGCTGCCGCATCTGCTGCATTGTTGAGGACATTGACAAGTGCATGGTTGAGTGTATGGTCAGCAATGATAAGCGGGCCTGGTTGTCCGGTTTTCATAATGATAAGCGGGCCTGGTTGTCCGGTTTTCATGTTGATATGGACTTCTACATCAACGCGCGTGGCCTGCCAATCCTTGGCTAAGCCGGACAGATAATCATCAAGTGTAGTGCTGTAGCCTGATTCTGCCTGAAGTTGACCGGCATCTATTGCCATCCGTGCCAGTATGGATTTGCAACGGTCAATCTGTTGCCTGATCAGGATCAAGTTTCCGGACAAATCCGGTTTGTCCGCATACTCGCGTTCCAGTTCTTTGGCCAATACAGCCATGGTTGAAAGTGGCGCGCCTAATTAGCGTTTCCGCACTGTTAAAAGAGTTATTGCTTAATACTAAAGAAGATGACAAATGAAATCGTGGTGAACCACATCAAGAATCGCTTGGTTGGCGAACAACAAAAACTTATTTCAGGAAAAGGAATGCACATTCCGGATACTGACAATAAGTTACCTGAGATTTTATTCATCACTTCCTATCCTCCCAGGGAATGTGGCATAGCAACTTACTCGCAGGATCTGATAAAGGCGTTGAATAACAAATTCAACCATTCATTCATCATCAGTATTTGCCCGCTGGAATCGGAAAATGAAAAACATGTTTACACGGATGAAATAAAATATATCCTTAACACCGATCATCCGGATGCATTCTCCAGGTTAGCAAAAACCATTAATGACAATGCTGATATTCGGATGGTAATGATTCAGCATGAATTTGGATTCTTTGAAAAAAAGGAAGATGATTTCAAACAATTTTTAAATGCACTCACTAAACCGGTTATTATTGTTTTTCATACTGTATTACCGCAGCCGCATGAATCATTAAAAGTAAAAGTGCAACAAATATCCGGCGTTGCTGAATCTATTATAGTCATGACCAATTCTTCTGGGAAAATATTGATCAATGATTATGGGGTCCCGCAGGAAAAAATTACAGTTATCCCACATGGCACACACTTAGTGCCGCATGCAGATAAGGAACTCCTGAAGAATAAATATAAATTATCAGGAAAAAAAGTGCTCTCTACATTTGGATTATTAAGCTCGGTAAAAAGTATCGAAACCACGTTGGATGCACTGCCGGCTATCGTTAAAAAAATTCCCGATGTTTTGTTTCTGATTATCGGTAAAACACATCCGTCTGTCGTAAAACAGGAAGGAGAAAAATACCGCAATATGCTTGAAGCAACAGTCCGCCTTAGGCGGATGCAACAACACGTACAATTTATTAATTATTTTTTACCGCTGCCCGAACTGCTGGAATATTTACAGCTCACTGATATTTATTTATTCACTTCCAAAGACCCTAACCAGGCGGTAAGCGGAACATTTTCTTATGCCACCAGTTGCGGTTATCCTGTTATTTCCACTCCTATTCCTCATGCAAGGGAAGTATTGCAAAATGATGCAGGAATCATTATTGATTTTGAGAACGCACAACAATTAACTGAAGCCGTAATCAGCTTATTGAATGATGAACAGTTGAGAAAAAATATCAGCTCAAACGGATTGCACAGGATGGCATCCACTGCCTGGGAAAATGCCGCCATTGCTCACGCCCTGTTGTTTGAAAAAATTGCTGATAATCAGATTTCATTGCACTATACTTTGCCTGCCATCAATCTTGATCATGTAAAAAAACTGACAACAGGTTTTGGAATGATCCAGTTTTCCAAGATCAATCAACCCGATATTGATTCAGGTTACACAGTAGATGATAATGCACGGGCAATGATTGCTATGTGTCAGCATTATGAATTGACAATGGACGAAGCAGCTATAAAGTATATTACTATCTACTTCAATTTCATAAAACATTGTCTGCAACCCGATGGTTACTTTCTGAATTACGTAAACGAACAAAGAATTTTTACAGACCAAAATAATTCGACCAACCTTGCTGATGCAAATGGGAGAGCCATTTGGGCTTTGGGTTATTTGATTTCTATGAGTGCTTTATTGCCAAAAGAATCCCGGGTACTCGGGACAGATGCAGAAGCAACCATGCAAAGCGCTTTGTTGAATGTAAATAAAATTCATTCTACACGGGCTATGGCATTTGCAATAAAAGGGTTGTATTACCGTAATACAAAAAATAAGTCAGTCCGGGATATGTCGTTAATAAGAGAACTTGCAAACAGGTTAGTTCAAATGTACAGGCATGAGGCGGACAAAGAATGGCAGTGGTTCGAAAGCTATCTTACCTACGCCAACAGCATTTTACCCGAAGCGATGTTGTGTGCATGGTTAGCTACCGGTGAACAGATATATAAGGAAATAGCCAAATCAACTTTTGATTTCCTTTTGTCGAAGACCTTTATAAAAAACAGTATAAAAGTAATTTCTAATAAAAGCTGGTTGCATAAAGGAGAGAAGTCAGTCCCGGTAGCAATCGGGGGTGAACAGCCCATTGATGTTGCCTATACCATTCTTGCTTTAAGTAAATTCCATGATGTGTTTAAGGATGAAGATTACCTGCATAAGTTGGAAGCATCTTTTAATTGGTTTTTGGGAAGCAATCACCTGCACCAGGTTATTTACAATCCCTGCACCGGCGGATGTTATGACGGGCTGGAAGAAAATTATGTAAATCTCAACCAGGGCGCTGAGTCAACTGTTAGCTATCTGATGGCCAGATTAATGGTTGATCCCGAGTATCGGGACAGGAGCGAACAAAAAATTATCCTCCCGATAGCTATCGGGAGCCAAAAGGAACATTATTTGAAATTAAATAGGCAAAAACAATTAGTATAACCTGTCCCGATACTATCGGGATGTGTGGAAGATGTAACTTATTATTAAAGTTATGTAACACGTAAGGGAACATGTGCGGTACCTGCGGCGAGTGTGCCAAGCGCCAGTATCTGTTCAGCATGGAGTTGTTCTGCGCGGATCGCGGCCAACAATCGATCCTGGTCACGCAGGGTTTTTGTAATTCTGGAAACGAAATAGGCAACCAGGATCGCGCTTAAAATAAAGCCATACCACATACCCCAGATATGCAGTCCCAGATGATCATCATGATGATTCTGGTACGTCAATGGAACATGGTAAAACATCAGCGTGGTGTAACTGGCGAGCGCAATAATAGCAACGGCCCATGTGTATGTGGTTTTCAGGCTGGCTGCGGCAAAGATAATCGGAATAATAAATAATGAAATAAATGGATTGATCGAACCGACCGTAAAATAAATTAATAATGACAACGCCACAAGATCAACCAGTAACTGTATGAAAAAGGATTTTTGAGTCAGCACCGGTGACCGGTGTATATGTCTCCAGGAGAAAAGCGTAAACAGGCCTAAAGCAATAATTATAATGCTGATGGGCATGACGGGCAGCCTGATGGAAAAAAAATACTGCATGAAAAAAATGCAAGCACCTGCCCGCCTATTGCAAATAGACGTATTAACAGCAGGTATTTAAGGTTCTGGATCATATTTTTGTTTGTTAAAGAACATTTTTGATTATAACAATTCACATCATCTACCCGGGTGTGGCACTTTGTCACATAATGTAAAGGATATTTCAATACAGCATTCTAACCAAGATGAGTACTGCTGCAGTTATTATCATAGGTAATGAAATCCTCTCCGGGCGCACCCGTGACGCCAATTTGCCTTTCCTCGGCAAACGTCTTGCGGAACTGGGTATCAACCTGCTGGAAGTCAGTATTATCCCTGATGATGAACAAACCATCATCAATACAGTTAATCAATACCGGCAAAGATTTACTTATGTCTTTACTACGGGAGGAATTGGACCGACTCATGATGATATTTCGACTGTTTCAGTCGCAAAGGCATTTAATATACCACTGGAAATAAATTCGGAAGCGGTAGGATATCTCGAAAATTATTATGAAGCGGGGACGATTAATAATGCCAGGTTGAAAATGGCTCACATACCCGTGGGGGCAACTTTGATCAAAAACCCGATCAGTGCTGCCCCCGGATTTCAGCTGGAAAATGTATTCGTATTGCCTGGCGTGCCTGAGATCATACAGGCGATGTTTGATGGAATCTCAGACCGTCTTGTTGGCGGTCCTCCGGTATTAACCCGGACGATAGCGACCGATCTGCGTGAAAGTATACTGGCAGAGGGACTGGAGATAATTCAGAACCAATATCCTGAAGTTGCCATTGGCAGCTATCCTTATTTCAGGATGGGGAGACTGGGCGTAAACCTGGTCATGCGCTCAACTCTTTCTGCCAATCTGGACCGTGTTTACAAAGATATAGAATGTTTGATCCATCAATTGGGAGGAGAAATAATCAGTGCAGAATAGGGCTTTCGTTACAGGAAATTTGTAATCAATCTGATGCGCAGGTTTTGCAGGTGCGGGTATAGGGGATGGCCTTCAAGCGTTCCATTTCAATTTCAACACCGCATTTGTTACAGATACCATACTCGTTGTTTTCAATTCTTTTTATAGCGTCTTCAATATCCGCCAGTTCTGTTCTGGCCAGACTGTCAAGAGTATATACTACTTCATCATTGCCACGCCCGGCTGCCTGTTCGTCAAAGCTTTTTGATACTGGTTCGCCGCTATGATGTATATGCTCATGGGTCTTATCAATCCTTTCTTCCACCTGTTTTTTCAGATTCAATAACAGATCATTAAACTCATTTTTATTGATCATGTAATGAATACTGTATGCATGGTATGAAGCAGCGCGATTACTCATCCGGCGATTGATGTGCACCGGAGCTCAGGTAATTCTCATCACGCCATCTTTTCACGATAAGACGGAAAATATCTGATTCAGTAATCAAGCCCGCCAGTTCATTATTGGCATCGAGCACAGGCAAGCCCCCGATTTTATTGTCCAGCATCAATTCAGCGGCATGACCAATTGTTGAAGTCTGATAGATGGTGACAGGCTTGTTTTGCATGGCAACTGAAACAGTCAAGGTGGACAGGTAACGGTATGCTTCTTCAAGGGACAGTGAATGCTTGATATCAGAAGGCTTCGCTTCAAGAATGTCCTTCAATGTAATGATGCCAGTGAGCTTCTTGCCGTCATTAACAACCGGTAACCTCCGGATTTTATTTTTTTGAAGTAATTCGTAGGCTGCAGCCAACGTTGCATACGGGGTCACAGTGACCACGTAAGGATTCATAATGTCACTGACAGATTCCTGTACCAGGCTCTTCATAATATTTACGTCCTACATTAGCAAACGACTGATATCAAGCTAGCTTCTTTTAATACCAAATATCTTGATCCAGATCAATAAATAGACGGGTGATGAGTATTAAGTGAGATGTATGGGCAGCAGGATTAAACATGGCCATGATATGCAGGTTTTGTCTGCAGAAATATCATGAGGGCAAATCAGTTATGGCAGGGCACAGCCTGTTTTTATACAAGGCATATTTTGAACCGGTATGACCTGATCTGAATTAACTTCTCCAACATTCAATAAATATTGTCCGTATGTTATTTACGGCTTCAGGGAAAAGGCGAATTACTGACAAATCAGGGTGTTCAGAGTTACTGATGAATCCGGATTGAAGTATAAATTTTGCCTTTAATCCGCTATAGTTAGCCGGAAAGAATGCTGAAAAAGCCGGCTCAAACCAGGTGATGGAACATTGTCAAGATCACAAGTAATTGATTTTTCAAAAATTAAAATCTCCTGTGGGGACTGTAATATACATGAATTGTGTTTGCCTCGTGGCCTGGAATTGCAGGACCTGGAACAGCTTGAAAAAGTCATAAAACGCACCCACCCCCTGCAAACCGGAGATTACCTGTTCCGTGCAGGTCAGGAATTCCAGTATATCTATGCCCTGCGGTCCGGCTCAATCAAACTGAACCTGATGGACGAACAGGGTAACGATCAGATCCTTGGCTTTTATTTTCCCGGCGAGATTCTTGGCCTGGATGCCATAGATAAAAAACAGCATCTTTGCAGTGCCGTGGCCCTGGAAACCAGCAGTTATTGCGCATTTTCGTTTTCTAATCTATCAGAAATATGCCAGTTGGTTCCGGGTTTGCAAAACCAGATGTTAAGACTGATGAGCAGGGAACTCACCCATGAAAATGAACTGTTACTGATGATAGGCACAAAGAATGCTGAAGAACGAATGGCGACTTTTCTGATCACTCTGTCCAGCCGTTTTCACCAGTTGGGATATTCAGCCAAGGAAATCAAACTCTCCATGTCCAGGCAGGAAATAGCAAACTATCTGGGACTGACGATAGAAACAGTCAGCCGCATCATGAGCCGTTTTCAGCGGGAACAACTGATAAGCGTTAACCGCAAACAGGTTAATATCAAGAATCCGGATGTATTGAAGCACATCTCTTCAGGTAGTAATGCCGGATCCGGCAAAGTTCAATGGTATAAACAGTAAAAAGCCGGCTTGCCTCAGGCAGGTAATGCAAATCTACAGGCTATTCTTTACCCGTGCTATTTGGTCCGGGTCAATCGGCGCTTATTTAATTGCATGGAAATAATCAACCCGCTCATCGCTTTCAATCTGGGTTTGTTCAGTACTCTGCATTGTCTGGGTATGTGTGGAGGAATAATTGGCGCCTTGAGTCTGAGTACACCAACAAAAACGCACAATCATCCTGTGAGCCGGGCCGGATTTGTCTTTGCTTATAATATTGGCAGGGTATTCAGTTATACCCTGGCTGGCGCCATTACCGGATTTTTTGGTGAACGACTTGTGACTATGATCATGCCTGACACCGGTCATCGGGCATTGCAGTTTATAGCCGCTGTTGTTCTTGTACTGATCGGGTTGCATCTGGCTGGCTGGTTGCCGAAGTTAAGGCTTATTGAATCTTCCGGCCTGAAATTGTGGCAAACGATTCAGCCTGCAGGCCGGCATTTTTTCCCGGTAAACAGAATGGACAAGGCGCTGATGGTTGGCATTATCTGGGGATGGTTACCCTGTGCACTGGTCTATTCTGTATTGTTATGGTCACTGACCAGCGGCAATGCCTGGACCGGAGCTTTGTTGATGTTCGCTTTTGGTTTGGGCACATTGCCGGGTATGATTACAGCCGGCATAATGGGAAGCAGGTTGCTGGATGTATTGAAACAAAAAGTATTTCGTATCTGGGCCGGGGTCATCATTATTCTGTTCGGGGCATCCTCACCATTTTTATATACAGCACATCATTTTCAGGAACACAGCCATAACCATGAACAACATTCCATAGTTCAATTTCCTTAAACCAGCCGGTTAATCCTGTTTTTCCGCAGTATCATCATTATCCATCAGGATTTGGTGTGAAGGTTTTTCCAGATCATCGAATTGTCCGGATCTGACGGCCCAGAGAAAAAAACAGAAGATAACCACGATCAGTACCAATGAAATAATAATCAGCAGGTAAATGATATTCATGTTTGATTATGCAACGGTCTGTTTGTTGATTCTGAGTGAATTCACAATGACCAGCAGGGAACTTGCCGACATACCGAGAGCCGCCATCCACGGGGTGAGCAGTCCGGAGACTGCTGCTGGTAATGCGATGATGTTATAGGCCAAGGCCCATAGCAAATTCTGTTTGATGATCTTCATGCACCGGTTTGCGACAAGATAGATATGAACGATATTCATCAGGTTGGAACCCAGCAGTATAATATCTGCGTTGAGCTTGGTCAGATCAGTGCCACTGCCCATGGCAAACGATACATCAGCCTTGGCCAGCACGGGCGCATCATTAATCCCGTCACCGGCCACGGCCACAATCGATTTCTGACTTTGCAGTCCTTCTATGACAGACAATTTATCTGCTGGTTTCAGTCTGGCATATGCTTCATTGATACCTGCTGATTTGGCGAGTTTGTCGACAGACTGCTGATTGTCGCCGCTGATAATCATGGTCCTGATACCATAAGCGTTGAAATGACTAATCACCTTTTTAATGCCGGGCCGCTCCTCGTCAGTAAAATAAAATGCAGCCAGGACTTCATTCTCACCGGCGAGAAATACGCAGTGTTCAGCCTGTTCTGCGGGTATTCTGGAATCATCAAACCTGGCGCCCAGACTATTTTTTATAAACTGACTGGTGCCGATGTAATATTTTTTATTGTTAACCATTCCGGTAATACCCTCACCCGGAGTATTCCGGATATCCGTCGCCAGATATGTAGTGTTCGTATTATCAATCTCCCTGAATGCTCTCGCGACAGGATGTTCAGACTCCGCCTCCAGACTTTGAGCTATTGATACAATATCTGTTTGCGGCCTGTTACCCTGAGGGATAATCCGGCTGATTTTGAGTTTACCTTCAGTGAGAGTGCCCGTTTTATCAAAGACCAGATGCGTAATTTTTGTAATTGTCTGCAAAGAATCACCTTTAATGACAGCAACACCCCGGGTTAAAAGATTATTTATTGCCACGGTTATCGAAACAGGCGTTGCCAGGGCCAGCGCACAGGGACAGGTTACTACCAGTATGGCGATGGTGACCGGCAGCCACATGTCTTTATCTGTTTGCCACCAATACCAGGCAGCAGCTGCGGCAATAATCAGGACGCCTGATAAAAACCATCCGGCTATCCTGTCAACAAACATCGTCACGGGAAGTTTTTCCGACTGGGCCTTTTCTATCAGGTTACATATGCGGGAAAAAGATGTGTCATGACCTGTCGCAGTAACCTTGACCTGAATCGGTGAATCAATATTGGTGCTGCCGCTGCAGATCTGGTCACCCGGTTTCCTGATGACCGGAACAGCTTCCCCGGTAATGTTTGCTTCATCTACGGTGGTATTTCCGTTAACAACCAGTCCATCAATCGGGATGGTTTCACCAGGTTTGATAAGGACGATATCGTTTTTTTTCAATTCAATCACCGGGACGGGATTTTCTGAATAGCCCGAAGGAGAATCTTCCAGCCGGATGATCACTGAAGGTATGATCTTCTCCAGATTGTCCATATGATTCGCTGCCTTGTTACGGGCGGTAAATTCCAGATAGCGGCCAGTCAGCAGGAAAAACACCAGCATGGTCACCGAGTCGTAATAAACTGTGCCTGTTCCAACTACTGTGAACCAGACACTGGCCAGATAGGCAAGACTGATCCCCAGTGCTATCGGCACATCCATTTCTATCCGTTTATTGCGTATGGCCCGCCAGGAGTTTGTGTAAAAAGGCTGCGCGCAAAAAAACATCACAGGCGTAGTGAGTATAAAACTTACCCAGCGTAAAAAATTCCTGTGTTCGGCGTCTATCCATTTCCATTCACCGGCATAAAGCGCAATCGCTATCATCATCACCTGCAGACTGAGCAGACCCGCCAGTCCAAGACGCAATAGTTGAATTTTTTTCTCTTTATCAAGCAGTTCCTGGCGTTTGACCGGATTATAAGGGAAGGCCTTGTATCCGAGATGGTAAATATGTCCGAGTATGTTACTGAGCCTGATAATTGTGTCATCCCACCGGATTAATGCTTTGCCCGAAGTGTAATTGACAGCAATACTGGTTATTCCGGGCTGTGCCGCGAGATGAGTTTCATTCAGCCAGGCACAGGCAGGACAAACGATCCCATCGATAATCAAATTTGCCTCACGCTGGTTGCTGCCGATTTCCACGACAAAAGGTTTCTGAAAATCCGGATTATCATAAATTTTCAGATCAAGGATGGACTCAGGTGAAGATAATTCAGGTTTGGGTGGTAGTTTGGAACGGTAACGGTAATAATTTCCCAGGCCAAATTCATTGATTGCCTGTGCAACCGCCCTGCATCCCTGGCAACACATGTGACGCTCCATGCCATCAATGGCAATTTTGATATCAGTATTATCAGGAATAATTTCACCGCAGTGATAACAGTTTTCTTTTTCTGCAGAAACTGCCCTGTCTATAGCGGTTGCAATGTTCATCTATGGATTTGCTGACAGTGGTTAATATTTATTTAAAGGATAGACTCTACATGAATTAAATAAAACATCTGTATTAATTCCCTGAAAACCGGGTGCTTGATTTTGTTATTTGATCCGGATCAAGTCCCCGCTGCCTGTTTGCTGGCAGACTCGCGCAAAAATTATTTTTATATATGGTCACAATGCGAGGAGAATCGGGTGAAATCAACCAAAATCATATTTAATCGTTTATTATTTTTAATTATTCTGAGTAGCAGCCTGCCGTTACAGGCGGAACAAGGCGACTGGCTGGTCCGGGTCAGGGGCATCGTCGTCCACCCTGATGACAGCAGTGGTCTGGTCAGTGCCGGAGGCGTACCGCTGGCAGGTACAGGAGTGGAGGTCAATACACAGGCAGTGCCTGAGATCGATGTAACTTATATGTTGCATAAACACTGGGGTGTTGAAGTCATAGCCGGTATCGCAAAACATAATGTCAGTTTCGAGACAGCCGCTCCGATTGCCGGTTTGACCGGTGGTTTTGATCTGTTTGATACATGGGTGCTGCCGCCGACGGTTACACTGCAATATCATTTTTTGCCAGATAACAAAATCCGGCCATATTTAGGTTTTGGGGTAAATTACACGGCTTTCCTTGGGGACGACACGCAACGTCAGAACTGGAGGCATTGGTAGGGCCAGTTGATGTTGATACCGATCATTCCTGGGGCCTGGCCGGGCAGGTTGGTGTGGATATTGATTTTAAAGATAACTGGTTCTTTAATGTAGATGTTAAGTACATTGATATTGATACGACAGCTACACTGCAGACCATACCGCTGGGCAGACTCAGAGTGAATGTGGATGTAGATCCTTTCGTTTTTGGCGCAGGTTTAGGTTACCGTTTCTAGGGGAATGCACTAATCTCCTTGTCACCAGGGCCGGAGAATTTGTAAGATTATCGTATTTACAGATAAAATTACTGCATTTACAGAAAAATATAATAAATGTTATTTGAACATATCATCGGTTTTTTTCTGCATCCGTCTGAAGAGTGGGAGTCAGTGCGTGCCGGAAATATTCCATTCGGCCGGGTGGTATTTCACACCTTGTTGCTGGGTGCTATCCCGGTAGTCAGTGGTTATATCGGCACAACCCAGTTTGGCTGGCAGATAGGCGCTGCTGAAGCGATCAAACTGACCACCGGCAGTGCTGCGATCATCGCTGTACTTTACTATATCATCATTATCATGGCGGTGTTCTCTATGGGCTGGATGATACACTGGATGGGGCAGACCTATGGTGCCAGTCAACCCTTGACCCGTTGTCTGGTGCTCGCTACCTACATCCCGATCCCTTTATTTCTGGTTGGTATCACGCAGATTTATCCGGTCCTGTGGTTTAACCTGATCATTGGAATTCCTGCAGCAACTTATACTGTGTTCCTGCTTTATCTCGGCATTCCCGTCATGATGGAGATCCCGCCCGAACGTGGATTTTTATTTTCCAGTGCAGTCCTGGCCTTCGGGCTGGTCGGACTGGTCGGATTGCTCGCAGCAACTGTCATACTCTGGGGCTTTGGCCTGGGACCGGTATTCACCACCTGATAGATTATGTTTATGCAAGAATCAGAAACAACCTATAACTATAAAGTAGTCCGCCAGTTCGCCATCATGACGATCATCTGGGGTATTGTTGGCATGGCGGTGGGTGTTTTGATTGCCGCGCAGCTGGCCTGGCCGGTATTGAATTTTGATATCCCCTGGCTGACATTCAGTCGCTTGCGTCCATTACACACCAATGCCGTGATCTTTGCATTTGGTGGCAGTGCATTGTTTGCAACATCGTACTACATAGTACAACGTACCTGTCATGCCAGGTTGTGTGATGACAGGTTCGCGGCGTTTACATTCTGGGGCTGGCAGCTTGTTATCGTTGCAGCGGTAATCACATTGCCGCTGGGCTATACCTCTTCCAAGGAATATGCCGAACTTGAATGGCCAATCGATGTACTGATTACGGTGATATGGGTGGTTTATGCTTACGTCTTTTTTGGCACCATTGCCCGCCGTAAGGTGAAACATATTTATGTGGCCAACTGGTTTTTCGGCGCCTACATTATAACTGTTGCCCTGTTGCATGTGTTCAACAGCATGGCCATTCCGGTCAGTTTCATGAAATCCTATTCCATGTATGCCGGAGTGCAGGATGCGATGGTGCAATGGTGGTACGGGCATAATGCCGTCGGGTTTTTCCTCACAGCAGCGTTTCTCGGGATGATGTATTACTTTGTGCCGAAACAGGCAGAACGCCCTATCTATTCCTATCGCCTTTCCGTTGTGCATTTCTGGGCATTGATATTTGTTTACATCTGGGCAGGTCCACACCATCTTCATTACACGGCCCTGCCGGACTGGACACAATCACTGGGCATGGTGATGTCACTGATATTGCTGGCGCCCTCCTGGGGCGGGATGATCAACGGCCTGATGACATTGTCCGGTGCCTGGCAGAAACTGAGGACTGACCCGGTATTAAGATTCCTGATCGTGTCACTCTCATTCTATGGCATGTCAACATTCGAAGGTCCGATGATGTCCATTAAAACCGTCAATGCACTATCGCATTACACAGACTGGACTATTGGGCACGTGCATTCAGGTGCGCTGGGTTGGGTGGCCTTTATTACCATCGGCAGTATGTACTACCTCATACCGCGCCTTTATGGACGGGCAATCTACAGCGTAAAACTGATCGATGCCCATTTCTGGATCTCTACTGTTGGTATTGTGTTATACATCACTGCCATGTGGGTATCGGGGATCATGCAGGGATTGATGTGGCGTGCCATTCATCCTGATGGAACCCTGATTTACAGTTTTGTCGAATCAGTACAGGCCATGCACCCGTTTTATATTATCCGCACAGTAGGTGGCGCTTTCTTCCTGCTCGGTATGCTGATCATGGCCTATAACCTGTGGAAGACCATTGCGGGGGCCAAACCCGTCACTGCTACTATCCCCGTACCTGCAATGGCACATTGAGGACGGCAGATATGGCATCAGGTCACGAAAAAGTCGAAACAAACCTTCAATTAATGATGTTGTTGATATTTGTCGTGGTCAGCATCGGTGGTCTGGTGCAGATCCTGCCGTTGTTTTTTATGCAATCTACTACCGAGGCAGTGGAAGGGCTTGAACCTTATTCTGCATTACAACTTGCAGGCCGTGATATTTATGTCAGGGAAGGTTGTTATCTTTGTCATTCCCAGATGATCCGTCCGTTCCGGGCAGAGACCGAACGCTACGGGCATTATTCCGTGGCTGGTGAATTTGTCTATGATCGTCCGTTTCAATGGGGATCAAAGCGTACTGGACCGGATCTTGCCCGTGTTGGTGGCCGTTACAGTAATGAATGGCATGTGGTACATCTGATAAATCCACGCGATGTGGTCCCGGAATCCATCATGCCGGGTTATCCCTGGCTGGCAATAAATCCTCTGCGGACGGATGATATTAAACAAAAGATGCTTGTCCTGAAAAAACTGGGTGCACCTTATGGGGAAGAACAAATCCAGGAGGCGCCCAAAATGCTTGAAGGCAAGACCGAAATGGATGCAATGGTTGCCTATCTGCAGTTCCTCGGAACTGCGATCAAGACCAGGAGATGAACATGGATTTCGGTTTTTTACAGGGGTTATGGACCATCATTGTGATGATCTTTTTTTTGGGAGTTGTAGTCTGGGCCTGGAGCAAAAAACGTAAAAAAGAGTTTGATGAGGCGGCCATGATCCCGTTCAGGGAAGATAACGATGACATTATTAATGAGTAATATTTACCATGAGTGATTTTACAAGCGGTTTCTGGAGCTGGTTTATTTTCCTGGTAGTGCTTGCCTCGTTTGCCTTGATCTTCTGGCTGATCAGGTGGACAGCAAAAGGCAAACCATCAAAGACTGCAGATGGTGAAGTTGAAACCATGGGTCATGTCTGGGATGAAAACCTGGAAGAACTCAATAATCCGTTGCCGCGCTGGTGGCTGACCATGTTTTATATCACCCTGGTTTTTGGTGCCGTCTACCTGGTTTTATATCCGGGTCTGGGGTCGTTCAAAGGTGTGTTGAACTGGTCACAAACAAACCAGTATGACCACGAAATCAATCAGGCCAATGAAACATACGGACCTGTCTATAATAAATATCTGAATGAAGATGTCACAGCATTAATCAATGATGCTGATGCATTGAAGATAGGCGCGCGTTTATATTCCACTTATTGCACGACCTGTCATGGATCAGATGCGCGAGGAGTCAGGGGCTTCCCGAATTTGCGTGACAATGACTGGTTGCATGGCGGCAGTTCTGAAAATATCAAGAAAACAATTTTGAATGGCAGGCAAGGCATGATGCCGGCCTGGGAAGAAATTCTTGGAAATGATGGCGTCTTCCAGGTCACTGAATATGTACGCAGTCTCAGTGGACGTGAGGTGGACTCCGTCGTCGCCTATCAGGGCAAACAGATGTTCGACAAAAACTGTGTGGTATGTCATGGGGCTGATGGCAAGGGCAACCAGGCCCTTGGCGCACCCAATCTAACCGATAATATCTGGCTCTATGGTGGCACACAAAAGCAGATATTCCAGAGCATTGCTGCGGGGCGCAATGGCATCATGCCGGCCCACAAGGAATTCCTTGGCGAAGCCAAAGTGCATTTACTTGCCACATATATATATGGTTTGAGTGTGGATGAAAATCTCCATAAGTGATTTTATAATCCGGTTTTAGCCCATCCGTTTATTGTTTCAGCCCAAATACCAAAGTCAGCAATGGCGTCAACTTCTCTTTCCGGAAACGTAGGCAGTATAGAAAACGTTCTCTATGAGAAACGTCAGAAAATATATCCACGTGAAGTCCATGGACTGTTCGCTTATCTGCGTATTGCATCGGTAATAATTTTACTGGGACTGTTTTACGGCGGTCCCTGGTTACAATGGGATGGTCGTCAGGCATTACTGTGGGATCTGCCTGCACGTAAATTCTATGTGTTCGGGTTGGTCTTCTGGCCGCAGGACTTTGTTTATCTCACCTTCATGCTGATCATTGCAGGCCTGTCACTGTTCTTTTTCACTGCACTTGCAGGACGCCTCTGGTGCGGTTATGCCTGCCCGCAAACAGTCTGGACAGAAACATTCCTCTGGATTGAGCGATTGGTAGAAGGTGACAGATCAAGCCAGATGCGCCTTGACAAGGCGCCATGGTCCCTGAAGAAGTTGGGCATTAAATCCCTGAAACATCTCCTGTGGATTGTGTTTGCCCTGTTTACAGGTTATACCTTTGTCGGTTATTTCACCCCGATACATGATCTGACGGCAAAGCTCATGACTTTCAGCACCGGCCCCTGGGAGACATTCTGGGTCCTGTTCTATGCCTTTGCGACTTATGGTAATGCCGGCTGGTTGCGCGAACAAGTATGTATATATATGTGTCCCTATGCACGATTCCAGGGTGCCATGTTTGATAAAGATACGCTGATAGTGTCTTATGATGAAAGAAGGGGAGAACCCCGTGGCTCGCGTAACAAGAAACTGGATCACAAGGCACACGGATTGGGAGACTGTATTGATTGTGGACTCTGTGTCCAGGTCTGTCCCACCGGTATTGATATCCGCAAAGGTCTGCAATATGAATGTATCAGTTGTTCAGCCTGTATCGATGCCTGTAATTTTGTGATGGATAATATGGGTTATGACAAGGGGCTGATACGTTACACCACACAACATGATCTGGAAGGTGAAAAGACACGCGTCCTGCGGCCGAGGGTCTATATATATGGAGCGGTTTTGCTGGCGCTTGTTGTGGGCCTGTCCTATAGCATTGTCATACGCGTACCACTGGAACTGGATATCATCAGGGACCGCAACCAGCTCTACCGGGAAACCAATGATGGCTTGATTGAAAATATTTATACATTAAAAATAATGAATATGGATAACAGGCAACATCAATACCGGTTGAGAGCAGAGGGGATAAACGGTCTGGAGTTGATCATGGACCAACCTGAAATCATCGTTGAGACGGGAACAGTTGCAGATATTACAGCCAGGCTCAGGGCTGAAGAATCTGATTTGAAGTCACGCAGCAATAAAGTCCTGTTTTATCTGGAAGCAGAGGACAATCAAAATCTGCACATAATCAAGGAAGGCCGCTTTCTCGGTCCGGGCTGATAAGGTTAAATTATGATTTCCACGCTGAAGAATACTGGATCAGGAATATGGTACAAGGAACCCTATGTCTGGTTACTGATCCTGTTCCCGCTTTCTGCCGTGGTCATGGGCATCATCATGATATCGCTCGCCATCAGGTCCGATGATGGCCTGGTAGTTGATGATTATTACAAACAGGGCCTGGAAATAAATATGGCTCTTGAAAGAGACCGGGTTGCGGAATATTACGGCATAGATACGGATATTTCAGTGGATGAATCCGGAAAGAGGATCACAGTTCACCTTAATGGTAATGATATGTTCTCCATGCCGGAAACCCTGCATGTCGGGTTTATACACCGCACTAGGAGCGGTTTTGACCAGACGATAATCCTTACCAGATCACATGACGGGAACTACCATGCCAGTATGCCTGCACTGGTCAGGGGTAACTGGGACGTATTGATAGAAGCTGACAACTGGCGGAAATTTTCGGTATATTCCATCGAATAAATGCAGCTTTTGCCGTATCCTTCATACTATGCGCGTGTTGCATCTGCAAACTTACCATAAAGATCATACTCATCTGCACGATCAATTGTGACCCTGACCAGATCATCCGGTTGCTGATTTACTGCATTTTCAATAAAGACATTCCCGTCAATTTCCGGCGCATCGGCATAACTACGGCCTATGATTATATCGGCATTTATTTTATCAATTAAAACTTCCAGGGTCTGACCGATACGGCTTTGCAGTTTCTGTCGGCTGATTACCTGCTGCGTCAGCATAAAACGTTACCAGCGTTCCTGCTCGATTTCATCCGGTACATGATCCGGCAAGTCATTCGCACGCGCTCCATCTACTGGTGAATACTGGAAACATCCCACGCGATCGAGTTGCGCTTCGGAGAGAAAGTCCAGCAGCATTTCAAAATCATCTTCCGTTTCACCCGGGAATCCCACAATAAACGTGGAACGGATTGCGATCTCCGGGCAGATTTCGCGCCATTTGCGAATTTGCGCCAGAGTATTTTCAGCCGCAGCAGGCCGGCGCATGGCTTTCAATATTTTGGTGCTGCCATGCTGAAACGGGATATCCAGATAGGGCAACAGTTTCCCGTCAGCCATCAACGGGATGATGTTATCGACATGCGGATAAGGATAGACATAATGCAGACGTACCCAGATCCCGAAACTGCTCAGGCCTTCGCATAATCCCTGCATGCTGGATCTCAACGGGCGGTATTCCAGAAACCGGTCCTGTATTTAATGTCAGGACCATCTCATATCCATCAATACGTAATTGCGTCAGGATGCGCTCAGAATCAACCAGCGCCATGGGGCAACCCAGGCTGATAAAACCGACTTTGGGGGGGTGTCACGGATATCTCTAATTGTGAAAATAAAATGCAAATTTACAATGATAATATATGAGCTGGAAGTTGGTGCTCGCTGAATAATGCCAAATGTTGCCATCTATTCTCCCATGATTCCCCAAAAATCAGTGTAGAAAAAAGGTGGTTAGTCATTTTTGCAGGTATCCTTGCTATCTATAATGGTTGGCCGGTATAACCGAAAGATAAAAGAGGCCTTTGTACTAGGTAAATCTAATAATAAACATTAGAATTTAGTATGAAGTTGGAATAAATATCACACTAAGATTCTATCAATAAGGAGGGATACCATTGGGTGACAAGATCCACCGCAATACACTGAAGCCGGGATACAAATTGCACTGGTACCGGATCGAGAAGGTCCTCGGTCAGGGCGGCTTCGGCATCACTTACCTCGCAGATGATTTCAACCTCGATCGCAAGGCCGCGATCAAGGAATATCTGCCTATCGAACTCGCGGTGCGCGAAGGGGATTTTTCAATACATCCGCTCTCCGAAGATCATGGGGAGCAATACCACTGGGGACTGGACCGCTTTATAAAAGAGGCGCGCACGCTGG
>Ga0209321_10001067_pt1 | contig 18512 bp, 19 predicted proteins | sample Rifsed16ft4_FD_184012 | JGI IMG/M metagenome (GOLD analysis project Ga0209321, IMG submission 184012) | Soil microbial communities from Rifle, Colorado, USA - sediment 16ft 4 - CSP-I_5_4 (version 2) | ecosystem: Environmental > Terrestrial > Deep subsurface > Rock core/Sediment | place: Rifle...
CGCCACGAAGCAATCCACTTCTCACTAGGAGATTGCTTCGTCGGGCTTGGTTTCGATACGTGGCGCTGCTGGCGCCACTACTCAACCAGCGCCCTCCTCGCAATGACGGCTGGTATTACGCCTTGATAATCCCCTTGCGAATTGCGTAACGAACAAGCTCCGCGCGGGAATGTAGGTTCAACTTCCGCATGATGTTTTCACGATGACGCGCTACCGTCTTTGGGCTAATCACCAATGACGCGGCGATCTCTTCATTACTTGCACCTTCTGCGAGATAAGTCAGCACTTCATGTTCGCGATCGGTTAGATCAGATGCAGTTTGGTCACTTGATGGTCGGCCACCGCTCAAAAAGTCGCGCACGAGCAGTTTCGCGAGCGATGGATAGAGGTAAACCTGTCCCGTTGCCGCGGCGCGGATGGCAGTGAGAAGCTCTTCCGGGGCAGCCCGCTTTGGGACATAGCCTGACGCACCCGCTTCCAACATCTTGAAAAAGTATTCTTCATCCTCGTGAATGGTCAATGCGACGATGGAAACATCAGGGCACTGTTTTTTGATCTCACGTGTCGCGTCGATTCCAGACATATCCGGCAAGCCGATGTCCATCAGTATGACGTTTGGTTTCAGCCGTATCGCTGCTTCAATCGCCTCTGATGCGGTGCCTGCTTCGCCAATGATCTCGACGTCACGTTCATTTTCGAGGAGCATTCTCAATCCCGAACGGACAACCGCGTGGTCATCCACTATTAACAGACGTGTGGCCATCTTTCACCTCAGGATTTGCTTCCATTGTGATACGGGATCAACGCTTCAACTTGTGTCCCATAGCCCGGACGCGACTGAATGGATACATTGCCGCCCAGCAATGCGGCGCGTTCCTCCATGCCTGCCAGCCCGAGAGTGGGGCGGCTGGTGCTTTTCTGTTGCGCCTGGTCCAGATCAAAGCCGACCCCGTTATCCCAGACATCTATGCGTACATTTCTTTCCTCAAAACACAAACGGATATTTACATGACTTGCCTGTGCGTGTTTGATAACGTTATTCAGAGATTCCTGAATGATCCGGAAAATCGTAATTTTCACCGCGTCGTCCAGGTCCGTTTCCTCGCCGGTAATATCCACCCTGATGCTTATGGAGGCATGCTCCTGAACCCTGCCTGCATACCAGCGTAACGCGGCGGATAGACCGAGATCATCCAGATGCGAAGGGCGCAGATCTGAGATCAGGCGTTCCAGTTCCTTGAGCGAATCGGCTGTCAGCGTTTCAAGTTGGTGCAGAGTTCTGATCCCATCCTTGTTGCGCGTGCTTAATCTTCCAGAGAAGCCGCGCAAACCCATGCCAATGGCTGTCAGGGCCTGTCCTGTTTCGTCGTGCAGATCGCGCGCAATGCGCTGGCGTTCTGCCTCCTGTGCGGAGACCACACGGCGGAACAATTCACCGCGCAAGGTTTCGCGCTGCTGGGATTCCTCCAATTGGGCGGTTTGCAGTTGGGCGATCTTTCTATCTGTTTCCACTTGAAAGGCGCGCAGAAAACGGATCACGAACACAGCCGCTGCAACCGCCATCGCCGCGCGGAACAATTGGATCGGAAAGCCAAAAAGGTTGATGAATAATTCCTGGTTCAAAACTGTGGAGGGAAACAAGGGTGTGCTGCGCGTGAATAATTGCCCGAACAAACCATACCAGCCGAAGGTGATGGCTGCCCACAACGCGTCCCGCCCGAAGCGGATCAGCCCCGAGCGGCGGAACGCCCGTTGTTGTACGACCAGCCCAATGGCAGTCAGAAGCGACGCAGGCATCGCCAGAGTGTAGCGTGTCCACACATCCGCGACATTCCACAACGTTTCACCAGTATATTGCCCGCTAAAGTTATAAAGCCCGAAAACCCAGACGGCTTGAAGCCCGAGCGGGATCAACAGGAGCAGCCGTCGAGTGATTTCGGTGTCGGCCAAAAGAAAACTCCCGAAGGCTGCCAGCGAAATAAAGGAGAAAGCAAGGGTTGCCAGTTGTATTCCCCACATGATCGACAATTCCAGGTTGGTGGGGGGATGGCCCATGAGCACATACATCTCCATCCACTCGTGGGCGGCATGTACCAGGCCAAAGCCTGCCAGTGGAGGCAGCGCTCTGCGCAAACGCACATCAGATGCACGGCCTCCTTCTATAGCGACCAGCAGACCCATGCTGAAAAAGGCCAGGCCATAGATGAAGTAAATAGGAACGATGTATGGTACGCCGAGGATCAAGATCCGCCTCGTTCTTCCTTCGAACTGCTCCCGTTATTTATTCGACTCTCAACCTGCTTCCGCACGTGCGGCAGAAGCGGTCGCCGGGATGTGCGCGCGCGCCGCATTCATGACAATAGACCTCTCCATCCCTGGCTTCCTGTGGGCGATGAGGGCGGCGTCGACGCGGTTTGTCCTCGTTTGCCTGTGTGGAGCGCCAGTAGGCCCATAACGCAATTGCGATCAATGCCAGCCCCATGCCGCCGATCAACCAGGGCAATCGATCCACGGATATGCGCCCGGGCGTCTCAGGCCCGATGGGTTCTGATGGCTGAACTTGATTGGTCTGATTCGAGCCCGTGAGGGCATCGGATGTCCGTTCATAGCTGAGATCGAACTCGAATGATTTCCCCATCTTCATTTCACTCCGGCTGATGCTGCCCGTCAGGTGCACATTGTTTGCGGAAATCTCTGTGTTTGATAGTGGCGGGATGGCAACGAGGTTTGTGCTGTCGGCAGGGACAAGCACGTTGAGGTTGAATTGTTTCACATAATAATCGCCAAACCACTGATATTTGAACAGGCGCTGGTTCTCCTCACGCTTCAGCGGCTCGTAATACTCGATACGGTGCAGGTCGTAAGACTGCACATTCAAGGTGATGGTTTGCCAGTTCCCCTGTTCCACCGGACCTTCGAAATCTGTGTTGAACAGGCTGCCGTTGCTTTCAACTGCGACAGCGATCAGGTTCCCTTCTTTTGGAAAACGCATCGTCACTTTGGCAGGCAGCGGCGTATCCTGCGATACGCCAAATTCGGTAATGACGAGCATGCTCGGCTGGTCGTATTCCGACCAGAATTCGATATTGATCGACTCCAGTTTTGTCCCTCCCTGTGCACCTGCTGCGGAGGGGAATACTATTAATCCAAAAAGCAGGGTGAACATAAGCCACCTGGGCATGAGTGACCTCCGAAAACTGCATTAATTTACTTGTATCTTACCATGCAATGAATTTGGGGTAATACAACAAAACGCACCAACTTGGTGGAAGAATGTCACCCCCCTCTATCTAATGAAGCGCGTTCAAGTACGCTTAATCAAGTTAATTGACCAAAGCCTTAACCAGATTCCAGCAGGCCCAGTTGGCAGGTGTAAGGATGTGGTGCTTTTGCGCGGCTTTTACCACTGCCCCGCAGATCGCGTCGATCTCCGTTGGCGCGCCGCGCAGCACATCCTGGAACATCGAAGAGTGGTTTGCACCGGTCTTGCGCGCTACCTCTTCAGCCGCTGCGATTGGATCTCTGAACGGCAAACTGATCTTTTCCGCGCTGGCTACCTGCGCGGTCTCATGCGCCAGTGAACTCATCATCTTACGCGCGGATGGCCGTTCCAGCAATTGACCGTTTGGGACTCGCAACAGCGCGGTCAAGGGGTTGATCGCCGCGTTGATGACCAGTTTGCCCCAGATCAGTGATTGCGCATCCTCAACGATATGCACATTGAACTGTGCGGCCCTCAACGCCTCTTCGATGGGACCCAAGGCCGGGTGCCGTTCAATCGAGATGATCCCCTCTCCGCCTGCCCTCGCCAAACCCGGGCCGAGCAGGGTCGCGCCAGCGGTGGTCGTGCCCTGGGCAACGCGATCCAGGCCCAGGCTTTGAGCGAGTGTTTCGCGGTTGCCGAGTCCATTTTGAAGAGTCACCGCGACTCCGTCTTCCGGGAGACATTCCGCCAACTGGCGCGCAACGCGTTCCGTTTGCCAGGCTTTGACCAGGACCAGTGCGTATCTTATTCCAGCACATTCGCGTGGATTGTTTGTAACCTGGACATCAAATTGATATTCGTTCCCATTGGCATCCAGCATGCGCGCGCCGTTTTTGCCCAAGGCACTCAATCCCTCCTGCCATGTGCCGAGCATGGTGATGTGACGTCCCGCCTGCGCAAGCCGCGCGGCAAAGAGAGTCGCGAGCGCGCCCGTGCCGACAATAAGAATATCTGTGTTCATCTGTATTTACACCTGCACCAGCTTCAGGTGCTAGTGTCTGTGATTGATTTCTTTCAATAACGCATCCCACTCGGCGTCATCCATCTCAACCGTATGCTCCTGGGCGGGGAAGCGTTTGGTCTCCACATCTTCGATGTACTCAGCAAAAGCCCTCTGCATCTCCGAATGGAAATCCGCATATTTCCTGACGAACTTGGGCGTGAAGCGATCGAACAAGCCAAGCAGGTCATGGGTGACCAAAACCTGTCCATCGCAGCCCGCGCCCGCGCCAATGCCAATGGTTGGAATGGAAATTCTGTTTGAGATCAATTCGGCAAGCCGTGCAGGGACTGATTCAAGCACGATGCTAAAGCAGCCTGCCTCTTCAAGGATCATTGCATCTTCCAGGAGGCGTTTCGCGGCGATCGCAGTCTTGCCCTGCGCGCGGAATCCGCCGAGTTGATGGACGGATTGCGGTGTGAGACCGAGATGCCCCATGACAGGAATCCCGGCGCCCGTGATGGAACGGATGGCATCCGCGCGTTCACGCCCGCCTTCGAGTTTGACCGCGTCCATGCTGCCTTGCTGCAGGAAGCGGCCCGCGTTGCGCGTGGCTTCATCGACCGACACCTGGTATGACATAAAAGGCATGTCGCCAACAAGAAGCGCGGTCTTTGCGCCGCGCGAAACGGCGCGGCAGTGGTGGAGCATCTCTTCCATGGTGACAGGAAGCGTGTTGTCGTAGCCGAGCACGACCATCGCAAGCGAATCGCCGACAAGGATGGAATCAACTCCAGCCTTGTCCATGGCCATGGCGGTGGGATAATCGTAGGCGGTGAGCATGGTGATCGGCTCACGGCGCTCCTTCTTCTGGCGGAAGGTAAGTGTGGTTACTCTTTTGCGCGCGGCAGGCGCGCTGGTGGAAACAGGTGCTGGTGTAGACATGGTATCCTCCGATAGGGTAGGAGCCGTTTGGTGCGGCCGCCCGCTTATTTGCCGCGACTTTTACAGCTTTAAGATCATGCCGTCGCGTTCACGCAGGGCGGATACGCGCGGCGCTTTGATTATTCCACAAAATTCATTTTTCGCCTACGGTAATCCATAAGAGTTTTGTCATCGATATTGGTTTCAGGTTACATTCCGCCCACCAGAAATTTGAATCATTTTGGCAATAAGCAGTATAATAATTTTAGAATAATCCCGTCATTGCGAGAAGGTTGTTCTTCCCGACCAAGCAATCTCCCACTCGCGATCGATTGCCTCCCGAAAACTCGTAATAACATATAAGAGGAGAACTGATATGAACCGAATGTTTGGCTTCCTGATAGGGGTTACGGTTGGGGGATTGGTTGGTTCGACGATTGCATTGTTGATGGCCCCGGCATCAGGCGAACTGTTGCGGAGTCGCCTGCGCGAGCGCGGACAAAACTTCTTCTACGAAGTCCGTCATGCGGCGGATGAGCGCAAGATCGAATTGCGCCAGAGACTTGAGGATATGCGCGCGCCGCGCGAAGGCTGAAGTAAACAGGTATCCAAGTAGACAGGTAAATGATTCTTCCACCCGTGTACGTGTTTACTTGTTTACTCGTTCGTAAAACTCTTCTGCCCTCTGCATATTTTGCTTATACTCCGCGCGTGCGGCGATGATTTTTTGATTCAACCCTGCGGCTTTTTCCCGCAGGTTTTTGTTTTCCAGCGCAGATACAATTGCATCCGAAACGGATTGCGGGTTGTTAGAATCAAACAACAAGCCATTCTCATCCGGCGTGATCCATTCACGGATAGATTCGAGATCGCCCGCCACAGGGAAACATCCGCAGGCGATACCTTCGAGCAGGGTGTTGGGCGTGCCGTCGTGAATGCTTGGGGAGGCAACGATCTGGGCGCGGCGAAAGACTTCTGCCATTTTGGCATGGGGCAGTGGAGGCAGCAATTGGACTGCGTGGCTGATATTCAGTTCCCGGATCCATTGCGTGGCCTGTGATTCGCCAGCCATCGAAGCAAAGAAAAATTTTGCATTGGGTTGCCTGGCCAGGACAAGTGGAATGGCTTTGAAAAACATATTGTTGCGAACGTAAGGACGAAAGCCGCGCGGGTTGATGACGACAGGCTCTTCAACAGGTTTTGCGGGCGGATAAAAAACATCGCTCCGTACTCCGCCGTTGCCCGGGATGACCAAACCGGGTTTTTCCACGCTGAATCCCCATTCCCTTGCCAGCCGAAGGTCGCGGTGACAATCTGTGTGGAGTGCGTCCGCGACTTGCATTGTCCAGCGTGTGTAACGGCTCATCAGGCGGGTGGACGGCGCGTGCAAAGTGAAGTCGTTGCCCCAGCTTGAGACGATCAAAGGCCTGCCGGTGGATGAATCGGCGGCCAGCATACCTTCATACGGAATCCGCATGGCATGGATGAGATCGGGCTTTATTTGCTCGACGAAGCCGCGCAACCTTTGAGCCGCGCCGCGAATCGTCAGGGGGCCGAACCACTGTTTGAAAACGGTACGCAGGCCGAGGGTCCGGGCGGAGGCGCTGCCCGGGCGTTGATTCGCCTTTTTTAGCGCACTAAAAGCCACGGGTATGATCTCAAGGCCGTTAATCGGGAAGTCCACACCCGCAGGGCAGGCAAATGTGGATGCCAGATATATTTCATCACCGCGAGCGGCGAAGTGACGGATCCAGTTTTGTGCAATGGGAGAGCGGCAGTCTGCTACGAAGAGAATTTTCATGGTTATATCTTGCGGGCAGGATATCGCACCTTATTATAGAGGATTTTCCAATGCGATTGGCATGTTCCGTTCAGTTTGTAGCTTTGCAAGGTCTGGCGCGCTGCACTTCTTCTGCATTGCCCGATGGCCTGAGACGCGGTATATTTAGTTTGGCATGAGCAAGGGACGCATCTTGATCGTCGAAGATAACATGGATAATTACGAACTCGTGCGCTTTGTGCTGGAGCGCGCCGGTTATGATGTTTTCCTTGCGGTCAATGGGCGGGACGGTGTGGACGCAGCGCGTTTGCAGAAGCCTGATTTGATTCTGATGGATTTGGGCATGCCTGAGATGGATGGGTGGACCGCCTCGCAGAAGTTGAAGTCTGATGAAGCAACAAAGTCCATACCGTTGTATGCACTGACCGCACACACACTGCCGCAGGACCGCAAGCGCGCCATGCAAGCGGGTTGCGATGGTTATGTGTCGAAGCCGATCCATGTGCAAAGTTTTTTGGATATTATTAATGAGACATTTGAAAAGATAAGCAGCCGGTCGCAATAATTTCCTTGCTGAAGCGTAACCTATTTCATTCATTTGGGTCTTGCATAGCATGGCCGATCCCTGAGTCAGGCGGCTGTTGCTGAATAATCTGACATAAAAAGAGGTAAAACAACATGAAACAAATTTGTGTCGTCGGCGTTGGGTATGTGGGTCTGGTGACTGCAGCCTGTTTCGCCGATCTGGGCAACCGCGTGGTTGCTCTCGACGTGGATGAAAAGCGCGTCGAGAATCTCAAGAAAGGCATTATGCCCATTTATGAGCCAGGTCTGGAGGAACTGGTGAAACGCAATGTAAAAGCTGGAAGGCTATCTTTTACCACATCCTATGCGGAGGCGTTGAAGGGCGCGGAGTTTGCTTTTATCGCCGTTGGTACTCCCTCAGGCGTGGATGGCAATGCGGACCTGCAATACGTGGACTCCGCCGCACGCTCGATTGCCCAGAACATGACTGCGCCGCTCATCATCATCAACAAGTCCACGGTTCCGATTGGGACCGGAGACTGGGTTGCCGATATCGTAAAAAGGGCCCAGCCCAAGGCGATTGACTTTGCCGTGGTGTCCTGTCCCGAGTTCCTGCGCGAAGGCTCGGCTATCGCAGATTTCATGAGCCCTCACCGCAATGTGATCGGCTCGCTGGATAAAGACGCCGCGAACAAAGTCGCCCAGTTACATTTGCCATTACGCGCCCCCATTGTCATCACAGACCTGCGTACTGCCGAAATGATCAAATATGCCAGCAATGCCTTCCTTGCCGCGAAGATTTCGTTCATTAACGAACTGGCTGATGTTTGTGAGGCATATGGCGCGGATGTAAAGGAAGTTGCGGCGGGCATGGGCTACGATGCGCGTATCGGCCGTTATTTCCTGGATGCTGGTTTGGGCTGGGGCGGATCGTGCTTCCCGAAAGATGTGCAGGCGCTGGCTTATATGGCGAAGGAAAAGGGGCTCAATCCACGTATTTTGAACGAGGTGGTGAATGTTAACTATGATCGCCGCAAGGCGGTTGCCAAACATGTTGAAGAATTGTTGGGTGGCAGTTTGAAAGGCAAGATGATCGGTATGCTTGGGCTGGCCTTCAAAGAGAACACCGATGACATGCGCGACGCCCCCTCAGTGGATATCTCCAATGCCCTCGTCGCCGCGGGCGCGAAGGTGCGCGGGTATGACCCGGTGGCGCGCCAGGTCGCCGCTCCGTTGATGCCAGCGGTTGAGATCTTCGACGATGCTTATAAAATGGCCCAGGACTGTGATGCGCTGATCGTCGTTACGCCGTGGAATGAATTCAAGCAGCTCGACCTCGAAAAGATCAAGGATTTGCTCAAGTCGCCCATTATTTACGATGGCCGCAATATCTACGATCCGGCAGTGATGAAAGAAATGGGATTCTCTTATCGTGCGATCGGGCGCGGCTGGAACGGTAAATAATGAGTCCTGAGTGTTCAGTATTCAGTAATCAGTGAAGATCTGATATGGCCAAATTGGAATATGCCAGCAGCTTTCGCGATTTGATTGTATATAGGAAGGCAAGAGAGCTTTCACTCGCGATTTTCAGACTCACGAAACGGTTTCCAACAGAAGAAAATTATTCTCTCACTGACCAAATACGCCGTTCATCTCGCTCCATCGGAGCGCAGATTGCCGAATCCTGGGCAAAGCGTCGATATGAAAAGCATTTTGTCAGCAAACTAACTGATTCTGATGGCGAGCAGCAGGAAACCCAGCACTGGATTGAAACTGCGTTTGACTGTGAATACATTTCTCAAGAGGAGGCAAATGCTCTTCTTGAGAAATGTGTTGAGATTGGCCGTTTGCTCGGTGGCATGATTGCGAAAGCAGAACAATTTTGTAACCCGTCACCATACCAAATCCGGGAGGAACCAGCAAATTACTTTGTTAAAGCCAGGCGCAAAAACTGAACACTGGATACTGTCTACTGAACACTGATGCCCACCCCTCCCGTCTGTAATTACGAAGACTCAGATTACCAAATTTCCTTTTGGGATGAGGGTGGGCGTGAATATGAAGACCGCACGGAAGCCATTGCCCTCAAGCGACTCCTGCCGAAAAGCGGGCGCCTCCTGCTGGAACTTGGTGCGGGTGCCGGGCGAAATACGACGCGCTATCCTGACTTTGAGCGAATCATCCTGCTCGATTATGCGCGCACGCAACTGGAACAGGCCCAAGTACGGCTTGGCAAATCCGATAAATGCATTTACGTCGCGGCAGATGCGTACCGCCTCCCGTTTGTAGACGGCCTGTTTGACGCGGCGACCATGATCCGCGCATTGCACCACATGGCCGACGCGCAAAAAGCCCTGAGTCAGGTACGAAATGTATTACAACCTGGCGGAGCATTCATCCTTGAGTTTGCCAACAAACTGAATCTTAAAGCCATCTTGCGTTACCTGGTTGGCAGGCAAAAGTGGAGTCCGTTCACGCTGCAGCCGGTCGAGTTTGTAAAACTTAATTTTGATTTTCATCCCAAAGCGGTCCGCAATTGGCTGAAACAACTTGGTTTTGAGATCGAAAGGACTTTGACCCTCTCTCACTTCCGTGTGGGACTTCTAAAGCGGATTGTTCCAACAGGCATTCTGGTCTTCCTCGATTCTCTTTTCCAATGGACGGGCGCGTTATGGCAGTTGTCTCCCAGTGTTTTTATGAAGGCGAAATTAGAGATTGGAGAGCAGAGATTGGTTGAAATTCCCGCAAATGTGATTTCGTTCTTCAAATGTCCCGATTGCGGACATTCCCCATTGGTAGATAAAAAAGAATACCTTGAATGTTCCAGTTGTAAAAAGAAGTGGGAAGTTAGAGGTGGGATTTATGATTTTAGGGAAGCAATATGAAAACAGGGTGACCAAATATCTGGTCGCCCCGTTTTATGTTTAATCCCCTTCCTGACTTGCGTGGCGAAGGTTATGGTAAATCGTAAAGAATAATATTTCCCGAATTGTCAGTTTGCCCAGTATTGGATGGGGTAATTGATATTGGTCCAATTCGCTTCCCTCCCATTTTTCAGCGATGGCCGCGAGTTCCGCACTGGCTTTTGCCCACTGATCCAGTAATTCCCTCTTTTTCTCTTCAGCTTTTCCATCGGGATTTTCCTGGTGAGGGAGGAAGCGTCCGGAGGCCTGCGCGCCTTTGGCAATTTCATCCCGATAGATCTGGCAAAGTTGCTCATATGCCATGGATCGCTTTTCGGGTTTACCAAACATTGCCTGTAGAGTGATTTTTGGTAACTTCAAGGCTTTGGTGATTGGTTTATGGGCTTTGATAAGATGGTCCAAGTTGTTAGCTGCAGACCATACTTCTCCCTGAGGGATGAAAAAATCCTTTGCAGGAATGTCCATAAACCAATCAGTGACGCGTTGATTGGAATCTTGGAGAGTGGCAATTAAGTCCGTCTTTGTGTTGATCTTGGTCATGCTGACTCCTAAAGCTTTCCAGGATTCAAAAACACTCTAGCCGAAAACTCGCTTCGATTTCATGGCGTAATTGTTGGTGACACGCCGAAATAGGGCGAGAAAGATGGATCCATAAAACACGTAATCTGGGTGAGCTGACGCGCCTTCACCGTTAGCACGTGAATCCCGGAGAAATGATAATCTCCGGCTTCTGCACGTTGATATATGGCGAAACCGGGTTGTGCATTTGCATGAAGCGGAAGCAGTTTCCAACGGTCTTTTGCTTTACCTGCAAACATTCCATTATCTGCAAACACGGTCCTGGCGGCAAAGATGCGGATCGCATTCTTTCCACGATACCATGAAGGCGAGGGTGGCATGGTAAGGATGGCATCTTTCTTCAATAAGGCGACCAAGCCCGCTATATCCGCTGTCTGCCAGGCTTCCACGTATTCATCGAGTAATTTTTGTGTCCGCTCATCAGGTTCTATCTTGGTAGGCATCTCCTGTACATGGCTATGATAGTGTTTGGCCAATGTTACCCGCGCCCGATGGAGAGCACTGTTAACAGAAGAGATGCTTGTTTCCAACAACTCTGCTACTTCACGAGCAGACCAGTCCAGAACATCGGTCAGAATCAGCGCGGCGCGTTGGCGCGGCGGCAGGGCTTGCAAGGCCGTCAGGAAGGCGAGTGAGACACTTTCATATAAGGAGTATCGAGCTTCAGGGTTGGCGGCGGTCTGATCGACCAGCCAGTCATCCGGGAAAGGCTCTAGCCAGTAGATTTCCGAGGGAGGTGGATCAATCGTCGCATTTGGGTCAGAAGCGGGATGGATATCCATCGGGAGCAGGCGGCGACTATGTCTCTGGTCGAGCACATCCAAACAGGCATTGGTTGCAATCTTGTAGAGCCAGGCGCGGAAGGAAGCACGGCCCTGATACGTGTCAAGCCGCCTCCAGGCACGCAGAAAAGTTTCCTGGACCAGATCATCCGCTTCCTGCAATGACCCCAGGATTCGGTAACAGTGAATCTGTAATTCGCGGCGGTAAGGCTCAGCCAATTCGCTGTATTGATCTTTGTCCCCGTTTTTAGCTGCTGCCAGGCGGCTATCTTCCTGCTGTAGATTTATGACGGTATTGTCAATCATCGGTTTGCTCATGTGTGCCAAATTCCAGTAAGTATGACGGTTCGAAGAGATGAAAATGTGCGGCGATGTTAGGTTTCAGCGAGAGCGCACATTTTTGGCTTAATCTCCCGTCTTATTGTTTAAGACCAACAGATAAAAGGAGCACGGTATGAATTACTTAACGATTGTACGAGGAAAACTCAAAGGTAGCCAGCAGGAAGCACAGATGGCTCACGATGCAACGGTTGAGACGTTGTCTGCCATGACGCGTCCCATGGGAGCCGTTGGGCACAAGGCGCATCTCAATCCGCAAAATCCATCGGAGTTCATGGCGATTGACCGGTGGAATAACCTGGAAGGCTTGCAGAAATTCATGGGCGACCCAAAGGTGGCCGAAGCGTTCGGTGCGCTATTCGAAGGCATGCCCGATATCAGCGTTTGGGCTGAGTCAGACTGGGCATCTTTCTAACGAATATAGCACCTGCGAGCAAGGTTCAAGAGAGACCATGCGCAATGTAGCATGGTCTCTTGGGCATTGTGAGTCAGTTGTCTGTTTTCTCCAGGATCCAAAAGTGGGACAAGCCGAAGATTTTCAAAGGCGTTTTTTCCAGGAATTGTAAAATCTTACGCAGTAACTTTCCAAATGCGCCAAATCTCGCGATGATATTATCGTACGCGCCGAAGATGATCGTGCGCTCGATAAATGTAACCGATAAGCCGTCAAATAGCTTTTGTAGATCTCGTTTTGCATACACGCGTACATGTGGGGCGAGTTTATCTCTCAAAACACGCGGGAGATAATTTACAAATAATTTATTGCCGAAATGATATTTTCCCTTCCAATAAACACCATGTGTCTCAAACGGATAGCCGCGATTCGGGCAGAAGATCAAGGCGCGTCCGCCGGGCTTGAGGACGCGGATCATTTCACGAGCCGCAGTGCGGTCATCCTGTACGTGTTCGAGCACCTCGTGGCTGAGGACGAGGTCGAAGGTCCCGGACGGAAGCGGAAGGGCTTCCCCTGCGGCATTGAGGATGTGAAGGGAGTTCCGTCTGGCTTCGGTGGCTCGCTCGAAGTCATATTCCAAGCCAATGACTTTTCCACCAAGTGGGGAGAGGTGTTCGACGTACATTCCCACGCCGCAACCGTTTTCCAGGATGCGCCCTTTGACGCGTTCACCCGCGGCCCGGACGATCATTTCAAGGCGTCTCTGTTGTCCCGCCCGCCAAACGTAGGATGGTTCTCCGCGTAACGCGGCTTTATCAAGGTTCCGTTCAGACATGGCGGGAATTATATCTTGCGTCTTTCAAATCCCTGTGCTAAAATACACATGCACGTCGAATTGATCCCCGAACGCATCGAGAAGTGGGCAACCCCCACTTTTCTGCTTGTAATACAGGAGTACACGGAGTAGTTAGCATGCCAAAGAACGAGTTCGCCCTGGCTTTCAACGAAGTGTTGGAAGAAAAACAACTCTCGAAGGAAATCATCCTTGGAGCGATTGAGTCCGCCATGGTTTCGGCTTATCGGCGGGCTGTCAACGCGTCTACGGCACAGCACGTAGAAGCCAAAATTGATGCTGATACTGGCAAGATCATGGTCTTCGCCGAGAAGGAAGTGGTGGAAGACGTTCTTGAACCAAAAACTGAAGTCATTCTCGAAGAGGCGCGCAAGGTGAACCCTGAAGCGCAACTCGGCGATATGGTGGTCGTTGAGACCACACCATCAGATTTCGGGCGCGTCGCCGCACAGACCGCGCGTCAGGTCATCCAGCAGAGAATTCGTGAAGCCGAACGTTCGAATCAGATGCAATATTTCGAGCGTCAGGTCGGCGAGATCGTCAGCGGTATCGTTCAGGCAACAAATGTTCAGGCAACCACCCTTGGACTTGATATGAAGGCTGAAGGCGTTCTGCCCGGGAATCAAAGAGTCCCTGGCGAGCGTTTCAAAGTACATGACCGCGTACGTGCCGTTGTGCTCGAGGTAAAGGATGGTTCGCGAGGTCCGCAAATTGTTTTATCGCGCGCCCATCGCAACTTCCTGCGGCGTTTGCTCGAGAACGAAGTCCCCGAAATTTATCATGGCGTGGTTGAGATCCGCGCGATTGCACGTGAACCGGGCGCGCGCGCCAAGGTCGCTGTCATGGCGACACAGGCTGGCGTCGACCCCGTCGGCGCGTGTGTGGGCATTAAAGGTGTCCGCATTCAGGCAATTGTGAAGGAACTGCACGACGAAAAGATCGACATCATTCAATGGGATCAGGATCCCGTTGTTTACATTTCCAAAGCCATCAGCCCGGCACGTGTGAGCGGCGTGTATCTTTCTGAAGTGGAAGGAAGCCGCACTGCAACTGTCGTGGTAAATGAAGATCAATTGAGTCTCGCGATTGGGCGCGATGGGCAGAATGCGCGTCTCGCCGCCAAACTCACCGGCTGGCGTATTGACATCAAGTCACTGGCTGAAGCCGCAGGTGATGCCATCCAGAAATTGCAGGGAGACGCAGAGTTGGCTGCCCTCCTGCCTAATGCCGTTGAGTCAATCCCGGCCGTTGAAGAGGTGCTGGCAAAGAAGGCTGAGAACCGTCCTATCACCCCTGAAGAATTCACAATGCTGTCGCAATTTGTTGACCGTGTGGAACGCCGTACAATCCAGATCAAGGAAGATGCAGCGCGTGCCGAAGAAGAGAAAGTTGCCAGCGTGCGCGCGGATGTCCCGGCTGCGGCTTTTGCGATGCCTCTCGATCAGGTGGGTCTCAAGGAACACGTCTTCAATATCCTGGTCGAAGCGGGATACGATACGGTCGGCGGACTTATGATGGCAATGAAGCTGGATGCCAACAAGGTACTTGGGCTCGCGGGCATTGGCCCGAAGGCGATGCAGAACATAGAAGAAACGATTGCTGGCATCACCTTCCCGGAACCGCTTCCCGCGCAGGCGGTGGTTGAACCCGTCGCTGAAGCCGAGCCTCAGCCTGAGGTGACTCCAGTTGCACAGGCAGAACCTGTCGCAGTGGAGGAAGTGCCTAGCCTTGAGAAGCAGGCCCAGGCCAAGAAAGAGGCGAGAAAAGTCGTCGAGGAAGAGGAAGATGATGAGCATGCCAAGGATGGCGTCTCATTGGATGAGCTCTTCGCGATGAAGCCTGAGATCTTCCAATCCGCTGGCGAGACTGACGAAGATTCCGCGGATAAGAAGAAAGGCAAGAAAGGTAAGAAGAAGAGCGTCGAATTGGAGTTCGACGAGGATCTTGGCGAGGTTGTTGGCCGCAAGAAACACAAACGCGGCGACGATGAGCTCGGCCAAGAGTGGTAGAACCTCAACCCCTAGCCCTTCTTTAAAAGGAGAAGGGCAGGAAAAGGAACGTGTCCAAGAAAACTATTCAGCGTGTGAAGCATATACCCCAGCGGACTTGCGTGGGCTGTCGAGATGTAATGCCCAAACGGAAGATGGTCCGTATCGTGCGGACTGCAAATGGGGTGCAGGTGGACGCGACCAGCAAGCTGGCTGGAAGGGGAGCCTACCTGCACGACCGCCGTGAATGCTGGGAACGCGGCTTGAAAGGCGCTCTTGCGCATGCGTTGAAAACGACCTTGACATCAGATGATCGCGCTCGACTTGAAGATTTTATGAACTCTCTACCCTATCAGGCGGAGAGTGTGGAGGCTGGTCCCCAAATGGGGACAGGCGAGTAACCTGTATGTGATCGAATGAATCGCTCACAGGGCTCGCCCGAACGATGAGCAAGGTGTTTGTTTATACATTCACGCAATTTGCTCATTTGAAGTATGTGATTTGTGGAGGTAGCCCATGAGCAGCAACGGAAACAAAATTGAATTACCTGCCAGCATTGTGATTCGCGATCTGGCGCAGAAGATCGAAAAAAGCCCTATTGACCTCATCAAAAAATTGATGTCCAACGGCGTCATGGCAACCATCAATCAGTCTGTGGATTTTGACACGGCCGCGATTGTAGTGGCTGAATATGGTTTTGAAGCAACCCCTGAAGTTGTGGAAGAAGTCAAAGTTGAGACCGGTGAAGTGCCGCTTTGGAGGCAGCTGATCGCGGGGGAAGATGAAGCGCGGCTAAAAGATCGTCCGCCTGTTGTGACAATTTTGGGCCATGTCGATCATGGCAAGACCAGCCTGCTGGATGCAATCCGCCAGACGGAAGTAGCAGCAGGGGAGGCTGGAGGGATTACGCAACATATCGGTGCGTATCAGGTGGAGAGGAAAGGCAGACTCATCACATTCCTGGATACACCGGGTCATGCCGCGTTCACACAGATGCGCGCGCGCGGCGCGCAGGGCGCAGATATTGTGGTTCTCGTGGTCGCAGCGGATGATGGTGTCATGCCGCAGACAAGAGAGGCGATTGCACATGCCAAAGCTGCGCGTGTGCCGATCATGGTCGCGTTGAACAAAATTGACAAAGCCAATGCGAACCCGGATCTTGTGAAGCAGCAGCTTGCCGAACAGGAATTGGTGCCCGATGAGTGGGGCGGAAACACGATGGTCGTTCCCGTCTCTGCCAAGCAGAAGCAGGGTATTGACGATTTGCTTGAAGGTATTTTGCTGGTTGCGGACAACACGGAGATCAAAGCCAATCCCAATGGCAAGGTGATCGGCACAGTCATTGAAGCTGAATTGGATAAATCCAAAGGCGTGATGGCAACCCTGCTCGTCCAGAATGGGACGCTTGAATCTGGCAGCATTGTCGTGGCCGGGACGGCTCATGGCAAATTGCGCGCCCTCTCTGATTTCAAAGGCAAACCTGTAAAGAAGGCAGGGCCATCCACGCCGGTATCCGTGATGGGTTTGAGTGATGTCCCGTCTGCAGGGGATGTGTTCGAAGTGGTAAGTTCTGAAAAAGAAGCACGAATGATTGTGGCAGCCCGTACAGAAGCGGCGAAGTCTCAGGCGCAGGCCAAGAAGAAAGTCTCACTGGAGGATCTGTTTGCCAGTGTGCAATCTGGCGAAGCGAAAGAGCTTAATCTTATCGTCAAAGCCGATGTGCAGGGTTCGCTCGACCCGATCGTTTCTGAACTGAACAAGCTCGGGGAGGGTGAGATCGGCATCAAAATCCTGTATTCCGAAACGGGCAATATCGGCGAGAACGATGTGATGCTTGCGTCAGCGTCTCATGCCATCATCATCGGCTTTAATGTGCAGGCGGATGTCTCTGCCCGTCGTGTGGCTGAAAAAGAAGGCGTTGATATTCGCCTTTATGAGATCATTTACCGCATGACGGAGGATATCGAGAAAGCCCTCAAGGGCATGCTCGAGCCGGAAGTTAAAGAGAAAATCATGGGTCGCGCGCAGGTGCTGGCTGTATTCTCCGCGTCCAAATTTGGTAAAGTGGCGGGATGCAGAGTAACCGATGGTGAACTGCGTCGTAACGCGAAAGTGCGTCTCTTCCGCGGGACCGATCTGATCTATGAAGGTGATATGGGCTCCTTGCGCCATGAGAAAGAGGATGTAAGAGAGATCAAGCAGGGATATGAATGTGGCGTTGGTTTCAAGAGCTTCAACGATATCCAGGTCGGCGATCAGTTGGTATGCTACATTCTCGAAACATCCTGAAAATAAATTGGTAGCATGCCCTCAGGAATTCGTCTTCAGCGCATTGCAGATCGCATTCGTCAGGATCTTTCGGAGATGCTCATCCGGGAGCTTAACGATCCGCGTTTGAAACAAATCTATGTCACAGACGTAAAGATAGATAAAGAACTTGCCTATGCGGATGTTTATGTCTCCGCGGTGGAAGGAGTCTCGCGCTCGTCTGACGTTCTTGCGGGGCTTGAGTCTGCCTCCGGTTTCATCAGGCGGACTCTCGCCTCACGCGTGGAACTGCGCGCCTTCCCGCGTCTGCGCTTTCACTGGGATATGACGCCTGAGAACGCGGACCACATCGAAAGAGTCCTTGCCGAATTACGAAAAAAGAAATAAACTACGTTTGCGGCAGGAATAACAAAACAGAATTAAGAGGAACTTACATACAATGAATGAAGAGATTATAGAGGCCATCCAGGAACGGCTGGAAAAATCAAATAATATTGTCATCGCTTCGCACGTCCGACCGGATGGCGATGCGGTAGGTTCCCTTCTCGGTTTGGGATTAGCCCTGCAAAATGCTGGAAAATCCGTGCAAATGGTCCTGGTGGATGGTGTGTCTTCCGCCTACAGTCACTTGGAGGGAAGTGAATTGATTGTCAAAGAACCGAAGGGGGAGTATGATACATTCATTGCAGTGGATTGCGCCGATTTCAAGCGCCTCGGAAAAGTCTTTGAGAATTTCGGCCATCCGGATATCAATATTGATCATCACACGACCAACGAAAAATTCGGAAAACTAAACCTGATTGAAGCGGAAGAAGTTGCTACGGCGGCTATCCTGACCAAACATTTACCCGAATGGGGATTTGAGATCACCAAACCGATCGCCGCAGCATTACTGACAGGTATTATCACGGATACGCTTGGCTTCCGTACATCGAACACGAACCCATCCGC
>Ga0209321_10001070_pt1 | contig 18504 bp, 17 predicted proteins | sample Rifsed16ft4_FD_184012 | JGI IMG/M metagenome (GOLD analysis project Ga0209321, IMG submission 184012) | Soil microbial communities from Rifle, Colorado, USA - sediment 16ft 4 - CSP-I_5_4 (version 2) | ecosystem: Environmental > Terrestrial > Deep subsurface > Rock core/Sediment | place: Rifle...
CCACCACCTCGTGGTGACTTAACCTGGGGACGGGCCTCATTTACTACTATTGCACGATTGTTAATCGTTTTACCATTGAGTTCGTCCATTGCCTTATTTGCCTCCTCACGGTTGGCCATTTCAACAAATCCGAACCCTTTGGAATTCCCTGTAAACTTGTCTGTGATGATCCTGGCGCTCTCAACAGTGCCAAATGGTGTGAAAAGATCATTTAGTTCTGAATCCGTGACATCATAAGACATATTACCTACATAAAGCTTAACTGACATAACCACACTCTCCTTGTAAAAATTGTTAATGAAACTATGACCGCCCACGCCCCTTATGGCTGTGGAACTTCCAATATGTTCAGTACCTTGACATCAAAATAAAGTGTCTTTCCCGCTAATGGATGGTTGAAATCCATTACAACCGTATTTTCCTTAATCTCGGCAATCCTTGCGGAGAAGACTTTGCCGTTTTGATCCTTACCTTGAAGGTGGTTGCCGATTTCTACTGCATCGGGTGGGATCATTTCCTTGTTCACTTCCATCAATGCATTTACATCAAGTGGCCCATACCCCTCTTCCGGTTTAACCGTAACCTCCTTTATATCGCCAATTTTCATACCCTCCAGAGCCTTTTCAAGGCCCGGGATGATCTGATGGGAACCATGTATATATGTGAGGGGGCCTCCTCCCACGTTACTGTCCACAACAGTCTTATCCTCAAGTTTAAGGGTATATTCGATTGATATAGTCTTGCCTTGTGAGATACTCATAACTTTCTCTCCTTTTCCTGTTTCACCTATTGCATAGGGTATTGATACCACCGTATGTATAATCAAGCTAACACAAAGAGCAAGGACAAGACGAGCACATTGATTTAAACGTACGCTTTTCATTAAAACCGGTTCCTGTACATATTCATATAGCATTGGGATAGAATGGAAGGCTCAAAGCGTACGGTGGGATTAAAGAAATGCCCATCCAAACTATCACTACGTCTCATAGTGAATAGACTATACCAGTTTTCAAATAAAGATGCAAGACTCAATTATGACGATTTAAGTCGTCTGCTTTTTAAGTGCCGGGAGGGGGAATCGAACCCCCATGGGGTTGCCCCCGCGGGATTTTGAGTCCCGTGCGTCTACCTATTTCACCATCCCGGCATGAAATGTTATATTGATAATAATTTCCATTTCATATTCACCGAATTGACTTAAAAAGTCAAGATTACCCGGTCAGAAATTCTTAGTAGTCTGAAATTTATACATCCCTTGCTTTTTTATTTTCGCTATGCTATAAGAAAAGTACACAGTTAAGCTCTACTTGATTGAGTGGGCGGTGGTTATGCCCACTTTTTTTTTGAAAGGGAGGATTAGATTTTCAATGAGCAGAGAACTTATTAATGTAATAGAGCAAATAAGCAGGGAAAAAGGGATAAAAGGGAATGTTATTCTTGAAGCAGTAAAGGCTGCCCTATTATCTGCTGCAAAAAAACGCTATGGAGTGACTGATAACTTACAGGTAGAGATTGACGCAAAATCCGGTCAGATACAGGTAATATTGATCAAGAAGATTGTTGAAGAAGTAACGAATCCTAAAGAGGAGCTATCCCTTGAGGAAGCAAGGACGATGGATGAAGAGGCTGATCTTGGAGATGAGATCGGTGCAGTTATAGAAATAGGTGACTTTGGCAGGATAGCTGCCCAGGCTGCAAAGCAGGTAATATTTCAGAAGGTCAGAGAGGCTGAATGGGATGCAGTTTATAAAGACTTCATTGACCGGCAGGGGGAGTTAGTACACGGTGTTATTTTAGGGCAGGAAAACAGAAATTATATCGTAGACCTTGGTAAGACAGAAGGGTTGCTGCCTGTGAAAGAGCAGATCCCAAGGGAGACGTTCAAGCGTGGAGACCGTATTAAGGCATATCTGTTGGAAGTAAAACCATCTGCCAAAGGACCTCAACTGATTTTATCGAGGAGTCATCCGAATTTTGTAAGCAAGTTATTTGCAACAGAGGTCCCGGAAATATATGAAAGGATAGTGGAGATCAAGGATGTAGTAAGGGAACCAGGGGACAGAACAAAAATATCCGTCTTTTCTAAAGATACTGCTGTTGATCCTGTCGGGGCATGTGTTGGAATGAAAGGCTCCCGGGTTCAGGCCGTGGTCCGTGAATTGAGGGGTGAAAAGATAGACATTATCCCATGGTCTGAAGACCCGAGGGTATTTATAGCTGAAGCGCTTAGCCCTGCTGTAGTTGACAGGGTAGGTATAAATGAAGAGGAAAAGTCAGCGCTTGTTGTCGTGACTGATCAGCAGTTGTCGCTTGCAATTGGGAAAAAGGGGCAGAATGTCCGGCTTGCCGCGAAGCTGAGCAACTGGAAAATTGATATTATTAGTGAAACCGACTATGAGCTGAAGCGGGCTAAAGAAAAGGAAATAGAGATTTCCCAGAGTATGGCAAGGGAAATGGGTGTGGAGCAGGAGCTTGCTAATGAGAATCCTGAGAGTAGTAATGAGGAATCATTAACTTAGGAGTTAATATCTATATGAGCGGTAAAAAAGTATTTGAATTAGCCAGGGACCTTAACATGAAGAGTAAGGAGCTTCTTGACTTTCTCAAGACTCTGGGTATCACTGCGTCAACACATATGTCGGTACTTGAGGAAAGCTCAATTGCCATGATTCGGGAAAGATTAAATAAAAAAGTACATGGGACAGGGAAGGCAAGTGAGTCCTTCAAGGAGATAAAAGGTACCCCAAAGACTATTTTGATTAAGAAAAAACCCAGGGTTGAGGAGGCAGAGGGGGCTCAGCCAACAGGGGCACTTCAGGAGGCAGCAGGGGAAAAGGGTATAGAGGAAGTAAGAGAAGAAGAAAAGAAGCTTGAAGAAAAAGTAGTGAGAAAATTAAAGGAATTCAGAGAACTGAGGGGATTGAAGGAAGATTTCCTTGGCGGGCAACCTCCTGGCGAAACACCTTTTGGAGCCGGGTTACCTGAGACAAAACATGAAGGAGATGTTGTTATTCCTGAACCGCAAGCTGTTGTTGAAACACATGGCCCTGTAGTCGAGTCTCCTGAAAAGGCAAAGACTGTAAATGTGACAGAAGAGATCAAGGGACCTAAGAAAAAAGGTATTAAAGTTATATCAGGTGAGGTTGATGAAGATTTGGTAATTTCTCAAAAATGGAAGAGCTTTAAGGTCATTCCCAAGAAAGTCAAAAAGTTTAAATCCCCTGTCGGTGACAGGAGGGCTAAGTCAACCCTGCCGCTTGAGATAACAAAACCGAGAAAGAAGATTATAAAACTTTATGAAGGCACAACTGTAAAAGAGTTTGCTGATTTGATTGGACACAAGTCGAATGAGGTGATAGCCAAACTGATAGAAATAGGGATGATGGTCACGGTTAACAACCCTATTGATGTTGATGCAGCGATACTGATAGCAGAGGCCTTTGGATTAAAAGTAGAGGTTGCTGCTGAGAAGAAGCTGGAGGAATACATAGAAGAGGTTGAGGATGTACCTGAGACACTGATTGGCCGTGCCCCTGTTGTAACCATTATGGGACATGTTGACCACGGAAAGACATCTCTGCTTGATGCCATAAGGAAGACAAGGGTTACTGAGGGGGAAGCCGGAGGAATTACACAGCATATAGGCGCTTATGTTGTAGAAACCGGAGGTAAAAAGGTGGTCTTTTTAGACACACCCGGTCATGAGGCATTTACAGCTATGAGGGCGCGCGGAGCGAAGGTTACAGATATCGTAATTCTTGTCGTGGCTGCTGATGACGGTATTATGCCACAGACAATTGAGGCCATCAATCATGCAAGGGCAGCTAATGTACCGATCATTGTTGCAATAAATAAGATTGATAAACCTGGCGCGAATCCGGAACGTATCAGGCAAGAGCTGACAAAGTATGGTTTAGTGCCTGAAGAGTGGGGAGGACAGAATATAGTTGCGGAAGTATCGGCAAAACAGAAGATAGGGCTGGACCACCTTCTTGAAATGATACTTCTTCAGGCAGAGGTACTTGAACTGAAGGCTAACCCTGACAAAAAGGCGAGAGGTGTTATCCTTGAGGCGAAACTTGACAAAGGGAGAGGCCCTGTTGCTACAGTTCTGGTTCAGAATGGTACACTCAATCAGGGAGACCCGTTTGTCTGCGGGACTTTCTATGGACGGGTCAGGCTGTTGCTTAATGACGTTGGAAAGTCGTTGCAGACTGTATATCCTTCTACTCCTGTTGAGGTAATAGGGTTGTCAGGGGTGCCTCAGGCAGGTGATACATTTGTTGTTGCCGAAGACGAGCAAATCGCAAAATCAATAGCTACTGACAGAATGCAGAAGCAGAGGGTTGCCGGTCTTGAGAAGGCAAAGAAGGTTACACTCGATGAATTATACAGCCAGATAAAAGAGGGCGTTGTACGCGAGCTGAAGATAATTATAAAGGGAGATGTTCAGGGGTCGGTTGAGGCAGTTATTGAGGCCCTGGAAAGGCTTGGCACTGATGCAGTCAAGGTGAGGATTATACATGGCGGCGTCGGCGGGATTACGGAGACAGATGTAATGCTGGCGGCTGCTTCCAATGCAATAATAACAGGATTTAATGTACGTCCTGAGCCAAAGGCTGTAACGCTTGCTGAAAAGGAGAAGGTTGATATCCGCCTTTATAACATTATTTATGATGCTGTTGCAGATGTTAAGGCTGCGATGGAAGGTCTCCTTGAACCGACTCTTAAGGAGCACATTAAGGGCAGGGCAGAGGTCAGGGAGGTGTTCACCATTCCCAAGATCGGAACTATTGCAGGTTCATACGTACTGGATGGGGTTATTTCAAGGTCAGCTACGGGTGTCAGGTTAATACGTGATAATGTTGAGATATATAAAGGTAAGATATCGTCACTGCGCCGGTTCAAAGATGATGTCCGTGAGGTGCAGTTAGGTTATGAGTTCGGTATAGGGATTGAGAATTTCAATGATATAAAGGCAGGAGATATAATAGAGTCATTTTTTATAGAAAAAGTAGCGGGTAAGTTATAACAAACTTTAAATTTCAAGATGTAATTTTGTGTTTTCAATTTTGATTTATTAATTTTGTATTTATGACCGTTGGTCTCTGCACTATAGAACTTTTTATCCCTGAGAGCGGTTCTTTAAAAGGAAAACGGCAGGTCATCAAGAGTATCAAAGACCGGATACGGCAAAAGTTTAATGTCTCAGTTGCGGAGATTGAAGACCATGATCTCTGGCAGAAAGCCGTGTTTGGTATTGCTTGTGTCGGGAATGATAAAAAGTATATTAATAGTGTGCTGGATAAGATAATAGATCTTATTGAGAAAGAACACTCGGTAGAGTTGTTGAAACATAATATAGAGTTTGTTTGATTATTAATTATATGCGATGCAACAGTATAGACGGATAGACAGGCTTGGCGACCAGATCAGGGAAGAAATTGCAGATATAATTGCGAGGAAGTTAAAAGACCCGAGGGTAGGTTTTGTTACCGTCACTGCTGTTTATGTGAGTGAGGATCTGAGGCATGCAAAGGTCTTTGTAAGCATATATGGCGATGAGACGACACAGGCAGAAACAATGAAAGGGCTTAACAGCGCAGCAGGTTTTGTAAAGGGAGAGATAGGCCGCAGGATTAAGATTAAATTTACTCCTGATATAGTATTCAAACAGGATACATCACTTGAAAAGGCTGCCTATGTCCTCGATATACTGGGGCATATAAAGAAAGAAGAAGATGAATGAGTATTGATAAGATCATACAAATAATAAGAGAAAAAGAAAGCTTCATGTTCACCACACACATGAATCCTGAAGGTGATGCAATAGGCTCTACGCTGGCGATGGCGCTTGCTTTGTCATCAATAGGAAAGAATGTGACTATTAACACGGCTGATCCGGTTCCAAGGATTCTGAAGTTCCTCCCTTCAAGTGATAGTGTGCATCAGGTCAAAACAGTTGACAGGAGATTTGATGCTGTAATAGTGCTCGATTGCGGTGACCTTGAGAGGGTTGGATTCTTAAATAAAGATAATATCCCGTCAGATATTCTTATAAATATTGACCACCACAAGACAAATCTGGGTTTCGGGACCGTTAATCATGTAAAAGAGGCAGTTGCCTCAGCAGACATTGTTTATACGATCATTAAGAAGATGGGCATCCCGGTTACACCTGAGATCGCGACCTGTATTTATACCGCCATAATGACTGAGACGGGTTCGTTCAAGTATTCGAATACGACTGCTCATACATTGAAAATAGCAGGAGAGATGATCGGTTACGGTGCCAATCCATGGGGGATTGCCGAGCAGGTATACAACAGAAACAGCATTAACAGGATAAATCTGTTAGGACAGGTATTGGCAACACTTAAGTTAAGCGAAGATGGCAGGATTGCATGGATTACTGTCCTTGAAGAAATGTTTAAAGAGACAGGGACAACAAAAGAAGATACCGAGGATTACATAAACTATCCAAGGTCTATAGAAGGTGTTGAGGTCGCCATATTATTCAGGCAATCCAATAATGATTGGAAGATGAGTTTCCGTTCCAACGGCAGGATTGATGTTGCTGATGTGGCTCTGGAGTTTGGCGGCGGCGGGCATAGCATGGCAGCAGGTTGTTTCTTAAAGGGGTCGTTTGAAGAGGTCAGGGAAAAGGTGATAGGGAAGGTGGAGGAGGCGGTTGGACGGCTTACTCATCATAAATAAGCCCAGGGGTTGGACGTCGCATGATGTGGTTGCTAAATTACGGAAGATACTATCAATACAGAAAATAGGTCATACCGGCACACTTGATCCTGATGCAACAGGTGTTCTTACCGTGTGCATAGGGAAGGCAACAAAACTTGCTCAATATACCAATGAGTTTGATAAAGAATACAAGGTCGTCATGAGATTAGGTGTTAGTACTGATACTCAGGATGCAACAGGCAAGGTAGTAAAAGAGACAAAGGAATTCGAAGTCAGCACGGCACAGATAGAAGATGCATTCAAAAAGTTTACAGGTAAAATTAATCAGATACCGCCAATGTATTCGGCGGTGAAGGTCAAAGGGGTTCCTCTTTACCGTCATGCACGTAAGGGTAAAGAGGTTCCCAGAGAAGCGCGTGAGGTTACTATTAAAGAAATAAAATTCCTGGAACACTCAGGGGAATTTGTAAAATTTGATGTTACATGTTCAAAGGGGACGTACATCAGAACTCTCTGTTCTGACATAGGTGACTTCCTTGGACCAGGCGCCCATATGTTCAGCCTTGAAAGGACAAGGTCCGGTGAGTTTTCTATCAGCGATGCAATGACTGTAGAAGATGCGGAAGGACTCAACCGTTCCGGTGATCTGGTGTCAAGGCTGAAGAGTTTGGAGCAGATGACCGGCTGGATGCCTTCTGTAATTATTAACAAGCGTGGATCTTCACTCGTAAGGGACGGCAGGCCGCTGGACACAGGTGCGATTGATGAAGTAAAAAGGGATTTCTTTCCGGAAGATACAGTTGCAGTAGCAGACATCAGTGGAGAACTTAAGGCTATAGGGAAAGCAATATGCAGCAGTGCTGAAGCAAGGGATGGCAGTGATAAAAATGTTTTAAAAATTGAGAGAGTTCTGATATAATAATGTTAATTTATTCATTCATGGAGGGAGGTTTTATATGAGTCTTGAGAAACAGGATAAACAGAATATCATAAAGGGATTCAGCAGGCATCCGTCTGATACAGGTTCCCCTGAGGTGCAGGTTGCTATATTGAGCAATCGTATATCCTATCTGACTGAACACTTTAAAACACACAAGAAAGACCATCATTCAAGGAGGGGGCTTTTAAAGTTAGTAAATCAGAGGAGGAGACAGCTTCAGTATCTCCAGCGGGTAGATGCCGGCAGATACAAAGAGTTGATTACAAGGCTTGGATTGAGAAAATAGATTGCCTCTTAGTCCCGTCATAGACTCCTAGATAATCCACAGACATAAGTGTTCAGGGCGATATAGCCTTAAGGAGGAAAGATTATAATGATCCAAAAAGTAGAGACAGAAATAGGCGGGAAGAAACTATCCCTTGAAACAGGCTGGATGGCAAAACAGGCTGATGGCGCTGTCGTTGCCAAATATGGCGATACAGTGGTGCTGTCAACTGCCGTTTCCAGCAAGGATGCCAGAGTTGGAATAGATTTCCTTCCCCTTACAGTAGATTACCAGGAGAAGGCGTATGCAGTTGGAAGAATTCCCGGCAGTTTTTTCCGCAGGGAAGGGAGGCCGACAGAGAGAGAGACACTTACATGCAGGCTTATAGACAGACCCATCAGACCCCTCTTCCCGAAGGGGTATTACAATGATACCCAGATTATTTCATATGTCCTGTCAGCGGATTTCGGCTATTCAACAGACCTGCTTGGAATTACATCATCGTCTGCTGCTCTTTATATATCACAGATACCTTTTAATGATCCGGTGGGTGCAGTTCGTGTAGGTTATATTAATGGAGAGTTTATCATTAATCCCGGATTTTGTGAGCTTGACAATAGTGATCTTAATCTTGTGGTTGCAGGCACGCGTAATGCCGTGATGATGGTAGAAGGCGGCGCAAAGATGGTGTCTGAGGAGATTGTTTTAAGAGGCATTGAGCTTGCACATGCAGAGATCCAGAAACTGATAGATGCACAGATTGAGCTGCGCAGATTAGTCGGACGTGAAAAGATACAGGTTGCTGTAAGCGTCATTAATGAAGGGCTTGTTGCAGATATTGAGAAGTTGTCCCTTGAGAAGATCTCTCAGGCGCTGATTATTCCTAACAAGACACAGCGTCAGATTACAATGGATATGATCCTTGATGATGTACTCGGCCAACTGAATCCGGAGGGAACAGAAGGAGAGAAGAGCAGGGATATCAGGACCGTCTTCCACAAAATTGAAAAGAGAGAGATGCGGAGGATGATACTTGCCAAAGGTGTAAGGGCAGATGGCAGAGGGCCTTCTGATATCAGGACGATTACATGCGATATTGGATTTTTACCGAGGACTCATGGTTCAGCCCTGTTCACAAGGGGCGAGACACAGAGTCTTGCAGTTGTAACTCTTGGTACGGCAGATGATGAACAGTTCGTAGAGGCGCTGGAAGGTGAATCCTCCAAGGCATTTATGCTCCATTATAATTTCCCGCCATTCAGTGTAGGCGAGGCCAGACAGCTTCGCGGTCCAGGCAGGAGAGAAATAGGGCATGGAGCGCTTGCTGAACGTGCAATAAAACCTATTATCCCTGGCAAAGATGTATTTCCGTACACACTCAGGATTGTCTCAGATATCCTTGAGTCAAATGGATCATCATCTATGGCGACTGTATGCGGCTCTTCGCTTGCACTTATGGATGCAGGAGTACCAATCACGGCGCCGGTCGCAGGGATTGCAATGGGGTTGATAAAGGAAGGGGACAATATTGAAATATTATCGGATATCTTAGGGGTTGAAGATCATCTTGGTGATATGGACTTTAAGATTACAGGTACCGCTGATGGTGTGACCGCCATACAAATGGACATGAAGATTGCCGGCATAACAACCGAGGTCATGGGCAGGGCGCTTGAGCAGGCGAGGAAAGGAAGACTGTATATACTCGACAGGATGCTTGAGGCAATAGCTGCCCCGCGGGCAACGCTTTCTGCCCATGCCCCCAGGATATTTACTATGAAGGTAAAACCAGGCAGGGTTGGCGAGGTAATAGGGCCGGGCGGAAAGATGATAAGAAGTATTATCGAGAAGACAGGTGTTAAGATTGACATTGATGACTCAGGTTTGATCACTATAGCATCTGTTGATGAAGATGCTGCAAATAAGGCGATTGAGATAATAAGTAAGATTACAGAGGAAGTTGAAGTAGGAAAGATATACCTTGGAACAGTCAGAAAGATTATGGACTTCGGGGCATTTGTTGAGATACTTCCACGTACAGACGGCCTTGTCCATATATCCCAGCTTGCTGATTTCAGGGTGAACGATGTCTATGATGTTGTCAAGGAAGGTGATGAAATCTTTGTCAAGGTATTAGAGGTAGATAAGCAGGGAAAGATACGCCTCAGCAGGAAGGATGCAATGAGAGAGAAGGGAATAAAGGACGAGAAAAGTGAAGCTTAAATGAGAGAAACGACATTTCGCAAAGAACATCTTGATAACGGTATAAGGGTAGTAGCTGAGCGTATCCCATCTGTTAAATCTGTATCTCTTGGCATCTGGGTTTGTGTCGGTTCCAGAGATGAAGAAGCGAAAGACGCAGGAATATCTCATTTTATAGAACATATGTTCTTTAAGGGGACTACCCACCGTACTGCGCATGATATAGCCCTTGAAATGGACTCTCTTGGCGGTGAGCTGAATGCCTTTACAAGCCGGGAAACAACTACCTTTTATGTAAAGATCCTCGATGAGCACCTGTCCAAGGGTATTGATATCATCTCCGATCTCTTTCTCCACTCTTTATTAGGCAGGAAGGATATGGAAAAGGAAAAACAGGTCGTTCTTGAAGAATTGAAGATGGTTGAGGATGACCCTGAGGACTATATACATGATATGCACTCAAAACTTGTGTGGGACGGGAATCCTATTGCGAGGCCAATAGTAGGAAGTGTTGAAACGATTCAGGACATAAGCCGGAATAGTATGCTCGATTATATGGGTTTGCATTATTATCCGGGTAATATCGTTATATCTGTTGCAGGCAATTTTGAGTTTTCAAATCTTCTAAAGCTATTAAATAAGAATCTTGGTAAGTTGAGACGGAAGGGGAGTGCAAATAACAGGATTCAGCCTGTACTCAAAAACGGCCTCGTGGTAAAGAATAAAAGCGTTGAGCAGATACACCTCTGTCTCGGTACACTCGGACTGCCGCAGAATGACAAAATGAGATATGCACTGTATGCACTTAATTCAATACTCGGCAGCAGTATGAGCTCCAGGTTGTTTCAGGAGGTGAGGGAGAAACGGGGCCTTGTCTACAGCATTTATTCATATCTGTCATCTTATACTGACAGCGGTCTAATGAATATATATGCCGGCACCGGTCAGGAATCACTTCAGGTCGTGCTGGATCTTGTGTTTAAAGAGATACGTAAGATCAGGAAAAACGGCATCTCCATGAAGGAGATGAACAGAATAAAAAATCAGATGAAAGGGAACCTCATGCTTGGGCTTGAGAGTACGAGCAATCGCATGAGCCGCATTGCACGCGATGAGATATACGCAGGTAAATTTTATGCACCTGATGATATAATCAAAGAGATAAACAGGATAACACCATCACAGATTAAAGGTCTTGCAAATGACCTGTTTAAGACTGAATACCTGTCACTTGCCATTCTTGGGCCGGTTAAGAAGGATGTTGTTTCAGAAAAGATTCTGAGAATCTGAAAATCTATTGCAGGGAACTGATAATTATCTTTACATCTTTTTGTTTAGTTGGCTGGGGGACGAGGGCTCGAACCTCGATAGACAGATTCAGAATCTGCCGTCCTGCCATTAGACGATCCCCCAGTTTACCAGTTTACGCTGAAAAACACCCATCTGCGGCGTCAGGACTTATAATTTGAGCTTCAACGTACGGAAAGTACGCCTCAGCTCAAATTATAAGTCCTTCCTTGCATATGGGTATTTTTGAGCGCAAACTGAACAGTTGCTGTCAGCATCGCGTTACTATCCAGTTATTCTTAGATAACGACTTTACAGAAAAAACATCTTCATGTCAAGAGATGGAATGTAAGCCTTTATCCTACCGTATACGTGGTATAAGCATTTTCCCACAATAGAAGTGGATAACCTGTGGATAACCGCTTGTATGGGGTCGTCTACCCCTCTTGTATGTTGATTTATGTGGTCAGTGCCCATTTATTAGTCATATCAATTACCTTAATATTACAATAAGTTATAACATTCTGATAAGGAGAGTAATAAAAACATCCCATATATAGTTGTAAATATAATTTATCCACAAGATGGTTCATGTTACGATTTAATACACTTATTTATTTTTAAATAAATGTGTGATAAACTAACACCGATTTTTTAGATAAAGTTACGTTGAAGGGGTGTAAACTAAATGCGTCTCATTACAAGGAGTTTTGATAACATACCGCCAGAAGACCAGGGATATACAGTGTATGCGATTTCTACAACAAAACCTCAGCGATACAGGGACGTAACGATCCTATGGCTTTTTGTTCCTACTTACGATGCCCAGATAGAATATAATAAGACAAAGGATTCTAATAAGCTCAATGAAAGGATGATCACTATTCTTAAACATCGCGCGTCAGCAATCGAAGACTGGGTGAAATCAAATTCCAATGCAAAAATATGTCTTGTCTGCTGGGAAAATTTAGCCTCATGTCACAGAAAATTAGTTGCAGATGCAATCAGGGAAGCTGGTGAAAAAGCCGGAGTGTCTGTTATTGTAGACATCGGGTAGTTGATTCTGAAAAATGGAAAACCAACCTTACAATCAGGATGAAGATTTCTTGGATATAATACTCAATGTTAATAAGGTGCTGTTTGCAACCTTAGACACCAAAGAGTTACTATATCTTATCGTAAGGAAGATATCTGAAGTCATACCAGTAGCAAGATGCTCTATAGTTCATATTGATAAAGATAAAAATGTCGGCAATATTCTTGCTACATATGAAGACCCTGCCCTGGATACTATTACTATAGACCTTAAAAAATATCCTGAGATAGCGAGGTCAATAATAGATGATGATATGGTGTTCATAGGTGATGTGGAAACCGATCCTACCCTTTCAGAAGTTAAGGACAAGATTATTGGATTAGGTATAAAATCTATTGTTATAATGCCAATACGTTATTATGATGGTCCAAAAGGTTCACTTTATCTGAGAACCTCAAGAAGGGTTGACAGATTCAGTAAAAATGATTTAAAACTCTGTCAGGTAATTATAGATGGGGCTGCTGTCGCCCTTAAGAATGCCCATATGTTTAATATTATCAGGGAAGAGAAGGCGCTCCTTGAGAAGATGGCGGTTACTGATGACCTGACACGATTATACAATCATAGATTTTTTGTACGAAGACTGGGAGAAGAATTCAAGAGGGCAAAGAGGTATAATAGTGTAATCTCATGCTCAATGATTGACATTGATAATTTCAAACGTATCAACGATACGTATGGACACCAGACCGGAGATAAGGTGTTGCAGGATGTGGCAAAAATCCTTAAGAAGAGCGTAAGGGAAACGGATATGATTGCAAGATATGGCGGTGAAGAGTTTGCCGTCATACTTCCTCAAACTGCAAGAGAGGATGCCTTAAGATCTGCAGAACGTATTCGTACTGCCATAAGGGATTTCAGATTTGATTGTCTTGAAGAGGGTGAGATGATTACCGTCAGCATAGGTGTTACTACTTATCCTCACCCGGATATAAAGAATATTGATGACATTGTGAGAAAGGCTGACGACGGATTGTATAAAGCCAAAGAGGATGGCAAGGATAGAGTAGTGAGTCTATAATTCTTTCTTTGTTTGTTCTTCTCCTGATTTGTAAATATCAATAATGCTGATTACCTTAATATTTGCGGTCTCAAGGGCCTTTTTTATCTGAGCCATTTTAGCGTCTTCCACTTTGATGATGTAATTAATGGTTGCCATCCGATTGCCTCCTGTATGGATTTATGTTCAATGTTGCTGTAGAATGTAGCAACATTGAAATTAGTTGTCAACAATTAGTTGCCGTTGAAAAATACCTGATGCGTAAAATTATTCCTGTTATTTTTGTCTTCCTGTTATTTATTGATAACAGTATAACCGGTTCTGTGGTGTTTGTTAAAACCCCCTTTCTGAATAATATCATGTCATGGTTGAGTTATCTCGGACTGGGTTGGATCCAGGCGCTGTTATCTGTTTTATTCATCTTAGCTGGTGTTTTCATAATGAAAGATGAAAAAATGGCAGCGGCTGGGAAAAAGGCTGTCTACACTGTTGTTGCTGCCGGAATATTGAGTCAGGTTATCAAACACATTATTGGCAGACCACGTCCAAAGGTAATGGATGCATTGGGACTTACCCTTGGTCCTTCCATCACACCGGGTTTTGATGCCTTTCCATCCGGCCATGCAACTTCGGCCTTTGCATTTGCATACGCTTTGTGCTCCTTCTATCCATGGATGCGATATCCGCTTTATGCATATGCTGTCCTTGTAAGCATATCCAGGATTTATGTCGGGGCACATTTCCCCTCAGATGTGTTTGCCGGGATGGTACTGGGTATATGGACTGGACGTATAGTTACTACAAAGGGAATGGACGAACTGAAAGTGATGCTTAGAAGGTATAGTATTCCAGTGGGTATTGCTGTACTGAGCATCTTTATCTTCTTCTACAATCTTGGCTCAGCGGGTCTCTTTGATGTTGATGAGGCAGTATATGCGGAGGCAACGCGAGAGATGATTGTAACTGGTGATTGGATTACTCCCCAATATAATTTTACAAATCGCTACGACAAGCCTGTTTTTTTTTACTGGCTGATGGCTTCTGCATATAAGGTATTCGGGGTGACTGAGTTTGCTGCCAGATTCTGGTCTGCGATGTTTGGAGTTGCGCTTACGTTAATGTGTTACTATCTTCTCCGTTGGATTGGATATCCAACATGGGGTGCTATAACTTCCCTTATATTTGCTACATCTCTTGAAGTGATAGTGCTATCACATGCATCCATTACTGACATGACACTGACATTCTTTATAACTTCCTCGCTCTTCTGCTTCTTTCTTGGATATACCTGTAATAGTAGGGACACTTCCTTAAAGGAAGTGTCCCCGGTAACAGTATCAGGCCGCTGGTGGTACTGGGGATTCTATTTAAGTACAGCCCTTGCAGTTCTTACCAAAGGGCCTGTAGGTGTCGCGCTGCCGGCTGTTATTATCTTTATCTTCCTGATCCTGAGAGGACAGCTCATTCAAACATTAAAAAATATGCATCTCATATCCGGAGCCATAATATTCTTAGCTGTTGCACTTCCGTGGTATGTAATTGAGATATGGATTAATGGATGGGAATACATAGATGCATTCTTTATAAAGCACAATGTTACCCGTTTCACCGGTGTAGTATCAGGGCACAAAGGACCGGTATATTATTTCATACCTGTAATTCTTCTTGCATTTTTTCCATGGAGCGCCTTCCTGCCTCAGGCGATATACAACTATTTCCCGCGATTAAAACAGAAAGGATACATTGAGTCTAAAGACTCTGTTATATTATTTTCTGTTATATGGTTCCTTGTAATCTTCATATTTTTTTCAATATCAAGGACAAAATTACCCGGATATATTGCACCTCTTGCACCTGCGCTTGCTATAATGGTCGGGAGATTATGGGATGGGTATCTTAATCCTGAAGGGGAATATTCGGGTAGGGGAGCCTTAAAGTACTCTTTTATCTTTTTAATTATCATCGGGATTGTTATAGCGGCAGGATCAGGTTTTTTGACGACATTTTTAAACGACTCAGATACCATGCTGAAACAGTTCCAGGAACCAGTTAATTGGGGGCGTGGGTTTTATTACATATCTGCTGTTATAGCTTCAGGTTTATTTCTATTCATACTGGCCTTGTGGCAACATCAGAGAAAAATAGCATTGGGTATAATGTCAGGCATGGTCATTGTAGTTTCCTGCCTCCTCTTTTCTTATGTGATCCCAATAGCTGACAAATACCTGCAATCAACATTAAGAGACTATTCAAGGATTGCGGCTAACCAGATGGACACTACTGACAACCTTGTTGTCTATGGAATTAACAAGCCGAGCATCTTGTTTTATGCGAAGCGGCCTGCTACCATACTGTTGTCAAGTCAGCGGGATAAATTGACTGAAGTTATAGAATCATCAGGAATAGCTTATATTATTTCAAAGAGTTCCGGGATAGAATACCTTACTGGACACCCGGATTTCTATATCCTGAATGAACAGAGGGGGTACACGCTTGCTGTCAATAAACGGCCTGACTGGCTTAAATGACGAGAGGAAGCAAAGTCCGGAGACTTTGCACTCCGGAAGCTGAAGGCTGATAGCTGGATGTTCAGATGAAACGTGATAACGATATAAAAAAAGACAAAAAACTCTTTGATGAACCATGGATATCAGTAGTCATCCCTGTCTATAATGAGGCGGAGAATATTCCTCGGCTCAACTCGTCCATGCTCGTAGTCTTGCAGAATATGGGTGGGCCATTTGAGATTATCTATGTAGACGATGGGAGCGATGACGAAACTTTTCCTATTCTAAAAAAGATTTGTGCTCAATATGAGAATATCAAGGCGCTGAGACTGAGGAGAAACTTTGGTCAATCTGCTGCTATGTCTGCCGGGTTTGATTATGCGAGGGGTGAAATAATTGTTGCCATGGATGGTGATATGCAAAACGATCCTGCTGATATCCCTGCTTTACTCGCTAAACTGGATGAGGGGTACGACGTTGTCAATGGGTGGCGGAAGGACAGGAAAGACCGTCTGCTATCAAGAAGGGTCCCTTCTGTGATTGCAAACTGGATAATCGGCAGGGCCACCGGAGTAAGATTACACGACTATGGCTGTTCTTTAAAGGCATACAAGGCAGAGGTTATCAAGAATGTTCCGTTGTATGGTGGATTGCACCGGTTCATCCCGGTACTTGCAAGTATTTATGGTGCAAGGATTACTGAGATGACTGTCACTCACCACCCAAGGCTTTATGGCAAGAGCAAGTACACCCTGTCACGCGCATTCAGGGTACTGATTGATCTCATTGCCGTTATATTTTTAAAGTTCTTCCTTGAGAGACCGCTCCATATATTCGGATGGTCGGGTCTTGTATTGCTGATGGCAGGTACATTAGTAGATGGTTATCTGGCATTCCAGAAAATATTTTACGGGGCAAGCCTTTCCAACAGACCATTACTGCTATTTGGGACTTTACTTATATTGGCAGGTCTTCAGTTATTCAGCATGGGGATTCTTGCTGAGATACAGGTGAGGACTTATTACGAGTCGCAGGGTAAGCCGATCTACAGCGTAAGAGACAGGCTTAATATAGATAGTTAGCAGGCAGAACATATGAAAAAGATCATAACTACTTTATTAAAAGCCGGTGTCAGTGTAGCTATCATTGTATACCTGTTCAGGACGATAGACTTCGCTGAGGTCTGGCAACTGTTCAAACATGTGCATGTCGGATACCTCATAGCAGCCCTTGGCCTGTATTTATTAGGACAGGTGTTCTGTGCCTATCGCTGGAAGCTGGTTGCAGCTTTAATGGGGTTTCACAACAGCTTCAGTGAATTCTTTACTTACTATTTTATAGGGATGTTCTTTAACCTGTTTCTGCCTACGGCTATCGGCGGAGATGTGGGTAAATGCTATTATCTTGCCAAGGGGAACAAAAAAGTCCTCAGGGCGGTTGTCTCTGTCCTGGCAGACAGAGGGTCAGGGCTTATTGTCCTGGTAATGATAGCAGGTATTTCACTTACAATGGTAAATGGTGTCACGCTCCCTTCTTCATTGCCTGCCGGCATCTTAATGGGAAATACGCTCGTTTTCATTGGGCTTATTGTGCCTATATTTGCCGGCAAATATCTCTCCGGATTCAGTGAAAAGATCTCTCTCCTTTTAACCTACTGGAAAAAACCTGTACCATTAATAAAGGCCATAGGCATATCATTTATATTCCATGCACTGATAATAATAATCCACATCTTAATAGGCATGTCTCTTGAAATGACTATACCTTGGAAGTTCTATCTCTTCGTTGTACCTTTGGTAGTTACAGTAAGTATGCTTCCTGTCAGTTTAAGCGGCATTGGTTTGAGAGAAGGGGCTTATGTCTTCTTTCTCGCATTCGTAAACGTTCCAAAGACAGAGGCGCTTACTTTCGCCTTTGGCTGGTTCACGATATTGGTAATGTCAAGCCTGACCGGCGGAATAGTATTTGCCATTAATTCACTGGTTAGTAGAAAGTAGCTGTATGAAGATTTTATATAAACAACTTCTGGGTTTTTTAATAATCGTTGTCATTATAAGCGCAGGCGGCTTCATGGCCGTCAATGAAATTGAAAAGGCATATAAGCAAGACCTTATGGAAGCTGCCCTATCCCTGACAAGCAGGCAGATGGATGAACTCAACCGGGATATCTATAATGAAATAGAAAGGTTTGTAGAGTATACCACGAATACCCAGTTGCAGCGTACTATCTCTGAATCAAACCTGGAATTTGGGAGGTTTAGTAATGTCCAGGGCTACATAGATGATAAAGACCGCAAGTGGAAAGCTGCGCCATCCAAAGAGATCACGCCTTTTATGCAAACCATACTTAACAATGAATTGTCCCGGCTTTTAAGTAATAGGATTAGATTTTATGAAGAAATATATAGTCACAAGGTATACGGTGAAGTATTTATAACGAATAAATATGGCGCAAATATTGCGCAAACCGGAAAGACCTCTGACTACAGGCAGGATGATGAAGAG
>Ga0209321_10001078_pt1 | contig 18452 bp, 22 predicted proteins | sample Rifsed16ft4_FD_184012 | JGI IMG/M metagenome (GOLD analysis project Ga0209321, IMG submission 184012) | Soil microbial communities from Rifle, Colorado, USA - sediment 16ft 4 - CSP-I_5_4 (version 2) | ecosystem: Environmental > Terrestrial > Deep subsurface > Rock core/Sediment | place: Rifle...
ACCGACGCCGGTGAGGAAGGTTCTGGAGCAACTCAAATAGGTTGTTCGTGTTGACCATCCGGATGGTAAATTAAACCCACATTCCCTGTAATCCAGTAAACAGTAAATAGAGCCTTCGGCTACTCCACCAAAAGATATGGGAGTATTTGGTTCACTATTGATTGGGATGGGAGTGCCTCTAACTACAATGTCTTGGCAATATTTGAATTGCCCTTCTTCAGATATTACGACAGTACGGATTCCATCAACACTTGAAATTCGAGGCGAATCTATTACACCTTGCATGGCATTTAGTGCGGTTGATAGCGACTGGTCAAATCCGGTATGTTCAATATTGCCTATTCTAGAAATGGTTAATGTTGGCACATTGGCAGGCAATCGCCCTTGATGGAACTGCTGTTGGAAACAATTGAATGCTTCGCTTTCCCCAATATAGGCAGTTTCATTTTCAGGGTCTTCGTGAAATCGAGTGGGCGAAATTTAGCATGAAAACCTCTGCAAGCCTTGTGGCATCGGGCAAAATGTCCTCTGCACATGCTCCAGATTACGGAGGGGTTTCCCAATGGCCATTTCAACCCAACACAAACGGTTGCTCGACGCATACCGATTCCCCGGTTTTCGCCCTTTGGAAAAGATACGCGGCCTCTTCGGCGATCCCAAAGCGCGAGTCATCACCCTTGTTCGCCGCTCAAAAAAACCGTCTGCAACGCCTGTGGCCGGATGCACACCGGCTGGTACGACAAAAGACTCCGTCGGGTACGCGACCTCTCCTGTGGAGATACGCGCATCTATCTGGAAATCGAGATCAGACGGGTGCTTTGTCGGCGCTGCGGAAAAGTGAAACGGGAACGACTCGACTTTCTCGCCGACAACCCGCTCTATACCAAGCGGTTTGCCTGGTATGTCGGCAGGCGCTGCCGCGCCAGCACGGTGTCGGACATCGCCCGCGAACTGCATCTGGACTGGCATACCGTGAAGGAACTGGACAAGCAATACATGACGGCACAACTGGAACGTGCCGGAACCCCGGCACCCAAGGCTATCGGCATAGACGAAATCTCGATCCGCAAAGGGCACACCTATCGCATCGTCGTCAGCGACCTGATCCGTGGGCGACCGATCTGGTTTGGCGGACTCGACCGCTCGGAGGTCAGCATGCGGCAATTCTATGGCTGGCTTGGCGAAAAGAAGGCCAAAGGCATTCGCCTTGCCGTGATGGATATGTGGAAACCCTTCCGCAATGCGACCCACGAACGTGCCCCGCAGGCCGCCATCCTGTTCGACAAATTCCACGTCATGCGGCATCTGAACGATGCCTTGGACAAAGTCAGGAAGATGGAATACGCAAGGCTTCAGGGCAATGATCGGCGCTTCATCAAGGGGCAAAAATATGTGCTGCTTTCCAGCCATGAGAACCTGACGCTGGATGCCAAACGTTCCTTGAAGACCTTGCTGGCGGCGAACAAGCGACTGAACACGGCGTATGTACTGAAAGAGTCGTTTGGTCAATTGTGGGATTACAAAAGCGAGGCGTGGGCGCGGCGTTTCTTCGAGAACTGGAAGGCTAGCCTGAAGTGGCAGCGCCTGAAACCCTACGAGAAATTTGCCGAGATGATTGATCGTCATTGGGATGGCATCGCCGCTTATTGCAAACCGGAGAACAAGGTCTCGCTCGGTTTCGTTGAGGGACTCAACAACAAGATACGGGTCATCCAGCGCCGGGCATATGGTCTGCGCGATGAAGAATATCTGCGGCTGAAAATACTCACGTCCATGCTCCCGGCACTCTGAAAAACATGAAATTTACCCACTCGATTACGCGAAGAACCAATTCTATTAAGAATATTTTCGACATCACTCTCTGTAATTTTTCTTAACGCAGAACTCCTCGTCGTTTCTTGTATTTTGCCCTCCGGGTCGCCCGTAGAACTCGTTTTGCCGAGCTCGATTGTCGCCAGATATTCCTTGTCCGCGCCCAGTAAAATCTCTCCCAGCTTTTTTGTGGATTCTCTCGAGATGGCTATAACCAGGACTCCTTCTGCAAAAGGATCGAGGGTTCCTCCGTGTCCAACGCGCCTCTCCCCAGTTATTTTCCGTATTTCATTAACGACGTCATGAGAAGTAATTCCTCTCGGTTTTACGACGCTCGTTATCATGCGCGTTTGGCTATGCCTCGAAGCTCATGAATAATACTTCCTCCGCTAAAAGTGAGACTCGCGAAGTAAGCGGCCGCGGCAAAAGCTATGATTATAAAGAGGTGTACATCAAGCAACTTACCGATGATTGCGGTTATGCTCATCATAAACGTCGCAAGAAGTATCGCCGGTAGTTTATTCGAAATACTGAAGTTGTTTACACGCTTCATTTTCCTCCAGATTAGTCCGTTGATTATGAACTGTGTTACAAGGCTTGCCCAGGCTGGGCCAGAAATACCTAAGCGCGGTATGAGCCAGAGATTAAGTGCAATGTTCAACCCGGCACCAGAGGCCCAAAGAGGAACAAGCTTTTTCTGTTCGTTGTATGCGAAAACGCCATGAACAATAATACTTATTGGAAATGCCGTAAGGACCGTGAGCGCAAGAATCCTGAGCGGTCCCGCAGCGGCAGCGTAGGCATCGCCGTAAAGAAAAGAGACGATTTCGCTCGAAGTGAGCATTATCCCGATTGATATCGGGAATGCCACAGCCGTGATTCCTCCGAGAGCTCTTTCAAATATTCTTTTGAATTCTAAGTCGTTTTTTCTTGCAAGTCTTGCAAGCGGTGGGAAAACTCCCCCGACGATTAGCGTAGGGAGTATATACAAAAGGGCGATGGGCTTTTGCGCAGCAGAATAGTATCCAACATATTCGGCTTCCCGAAACCACCCGATCATCACTGTATCGATATTGACGAGAAGCATGCCGAAGATTGCCGCGAGTGATAGTGGCCATGCCGCTTTAATAATCGAACGCACTAACGTCTTATCGAATCCAGAGAAAAGCTGTTTTAAATTATCTCTGAGAAAGTAGCCCGCCGTGATAAGTCCTACTCCCGCACCGAATGCATATGCAGCGGCTAGCGACTCTGGTGTCTCTCTCATGAACAGAGCGACGAAACCGCCGACGACGATTATAAGCTGGGTAAAAATATTAATTAATGCCTCCTTCTCCATTTTCTCTCTGGCTCGGAACATCGATGTCCCGAATCTTCTGAAGGAATCAAAGACGAATAAGAGTCCTATTGAGACAAGGAGGGGCTTGGATAGAGGAATGCCAGTGAATAGCGGTGTTACAAACACTAGAAATAGGAAGCTCGCCAAAGTAAGTGCGAGTTTTATGGTAAATGTCGTGGAGAAGTATTTGGCTTCCGCCTCAGGGGATTTTGTCACTTCGCGCACAAGCACAGTACTGATTCCTATATCTGCGAATATCGTGAAAACTGCTGCAAGACTTGCCATATAGGAAAAGGTTCCCCAGCCCGCAGCACCCAGGACTCTCGCTGCGTAGATTATTATCGCGATTCTTAGGGCTCTACCGACAGACTCGCTAAGTGAAAGCCAAAAAGTATTTTTAACAATTGTCTGGGCGGTCGACTCGTTATTCAATAAGAATTTCTTGATTTTCGGCGCCGCCTTAATCGGGTTTTTCATGCTATCATTTTAATTATTCGTTACTTTATGGTAAACAAAGCAAGGATTTTATGAAAGTATCTCGGGAGAAAAATCCCAAAGAGGGAAAACCAGCCATAATAGGCGTTGTAGTCTTTAGCGTCGTCATCGCGTTCTTATTTGGATATTATCTCTGGCAGAATTCTTTTGTCGGAGTGGACAACACGCTTAGCGGTGTATTGCTTGAGAATGGAGAAATCTATTTTGGAAGATTAAGCTATTTTCCACGCTTGACACTCAGCAACGTTTACACAATTCAAGCAACGGTTAATTCAGACGATCCAACTCAAATCTCGTATCAAATTATCCCGCTTACTTTATCTGTTTGGAGCCCTGGGAAACTTTTCTTAAACTATGATAATATACTCTTCATTGGCGATGTCGGTGAAGACAGTCAGGTCATGCAAATTATTAGGGAATACCAAAATCAGTAAACATGGAGGAGACAACTAAAGCTACGAAGAAGAACTTCCAATTTCTGGGCAACAGCCCTAGCTATTTAGGGACTAGCATCCTTGTATCTGCGCTGGTTATATCCGGAACGCTAATCTATGTTTTCGGGCCGAGTACAGGTGGCTCTAACGGGACGGGCTTCGCGCCGACAGATAATGAGGGCGCTGTTTTGCCAGATGTAGTGCGAGGCGGAGCTCCGGAGGTTGGTGATGCGCCGTTTCTTGGAGATGAGGATGCTCCGGTTACAATAGTCGAATACTCAGATTTCCAATGTCCTTTCTGCGCAAAGTTTTTTAACGAGAGTCTTCCTCGGGTGATAGCTGAGTACGTTAATACTGGCAAGGCCAGGTTTGTTTATAAAGATTTTCCGCTTTCTTCGATTCACCCGCAGGCGCAAAAAGCCGCCGAGGCGGCTAGGTGTGTTAGAGATCAACTTGGGAACAATGAGTACTGGAGAATGCACGACAGAATATTTGATGGACAGGACTTGCTTGGTGTCTCGAGCTTCAAACAATGGGCAAGGGAGATCGGCGTGAATGGGAGCGAGTTTGATGGCTGTCTAGACTCCGACAAATACGCGTCCGCCGTGGCCACTGATATAGAGGAAGGTATTGCGCTCGGCGTAACCGGGACACCGACATTCTTTATAAACGGTACGAGAATTGTTGGCGCAGTGCCGTATGAGCAAATCAGAGCAGTAATCGAACAGGAGCTCGCGGACGCAAATTAATTGGACAAATCAATTTTTAGAAGATATATTGTAGGTCCTAAAGCTTAAAAGGTCGCTTAAAGAATTGTTGGGTTTATGAGATACCGGTGTAGACAATGCGAATACGTTTCTAACGAGCCGGGCAATTGCCCAACATGTAATATTCCTATGGAAATACTAAACGAAGACGAAGAACAAGGTCAGCCTGAGGCTGCTCCTGCAGAGGCTCCTGAGGCTGCCCCTGAAACTCCTGACGTTACTACTACGGATGACGGAGCTGGTGACGGTGGTGATTCAGCCGGCGAAGGCGAAGAAGCGGTCTAGCAATATTGCTCGACTCGACAGAACCTCCTCAACTTTGGGGAGGTTTTGCGTTTTAGTCGTCGTAATCTACAATAGTTTCTATATACACACTCATTTTGATAGGCGGCCCGCCCGTCGCGGGTGAGGCTCGCCCACTACCAGAATATGTATGAATTAATAATAGTTGGCGGCGGGCCCGGCGGAGTTGCCGCTGGAGTTTATGCTGCCAGAAAAAAAATTAAAACTGCTGTAATCGCTAAATCATTTGGCGGTCAGTCGGAAACATCTGCTGACGTTCAAAACTGGATTGGGACAAAATCAATTTCTGGTTTTGAATTTGCGAAAATGCTGGAAGACCACCTGAGGGCCCAAGAAGGCATAGACATAGTTGATGGAGAGTTAGTGAACGAAGTTAAGAAATCAGACGATGGCTTTGTTGTGAAAACTGATGCCGGCAATAAATTTGAAACTAAAACCATGCTTGTCGCCTCCGGCAGTCGCAGAAAAAGACTTGGTGTCCCGGGGGAAGCGGAGTTTGATGGTAAGGGAGTTGTATATTGTTCAACCTGTGACGCACCGCTCTTCGGCGGTAAAACTGTTGCTGTCGTCGGCGGAGGAAATGCGGGACTCGAGGCGGTCATAGATTTATTCCAATATGCCGAGAAGATTTATCTACTGGAGTACACCGATAGTTTAAAAGGCGATTCCACTACGCAGGAAAAAGTTATGGCAAACGACAAAGTGACCGTTATTACTATGGCAAGTGTCAAAGAAATCGTCGGAGACAAATTTGTAACAGGCCTGAAATACGAAGATGGAAACACAAATGAAACCAAAGAGTTAACGGTTCAGGGAGTTTTTGTCGAGGTCGGGGCAGTCCCAAATACTGATTTTGTGAAAGGATTAGTTGATATGAATAAGTTTGGTGAGATTGTTGTTGACCATCGAACTCAGCGTTCCTCTTTGGAAGGAATTTGGGCTGCTGGTGATGCATCTGATGTGCTAGTAAAGCAAAATAATGTTTCGGCAGGAGATGCCGTTAAGGCAGTACTAAGCATCGATACATATCTTCATGGAAGATGGACGACGACACCACTACCAGCGGACCCACAATACGAGTGGTAAAAGTTAAACCAAGGAGCGAACATTGGAAACTCTTTGGCGCGCTACTTTTTGCAATATCTACCGGCCTCATACTATATATTTCGCGCGATTCCTCTGTAGCAAATAACCTAAAAGATACTGCGTCTAATGTATTCGGAGTTAGCGAAAGCGAGCTAGTCGAGGTTATAGATCTAAGAAAGGCGGGTTCTCTTGAGGAAGGTATGCCAGAGGGAGAAGAGGAGATGCAGACTATTGTGGTTACCGGAGAAGATGAAACTGTAGAATTTTCTTCTGGGAGAGAAGCTGGCCTTTATAATCTTCAGATTGTGAGTGTAATCTTCGATGTCGATGGATCAGATTTAGGTGAGGAACGTGTGATAATTAAAAATATCGGAAACTCTGTTGTCCAAATGGGCGGTGGTTCGATCCAGTATCTTGCGATTGGAGATGAATTCGCCCAAATTAGAAAAAAGAATTTCGAAGCAGACAGCTCTGTCGGCCCCGCCCTCGTCTTTGTAGTCGGTATGAATTGCCACGCAGACTCAAAGTGCCGAGATGTGAATATTTCCTGGAGTGAGGCCTTGGGAAATACAGGAGGAACAGTATTTGTAATTGCTAATCAAGAAAAGATTACTGGGTCGGATGATCTCGATATCGTTGCGAGGTATGATTATGTAGCCGAGTAGTTATGGTCGCAGTTTTGGATAACATAAGAAGTCTATATAATGTCGGGTCTATATTTCGCACATCGGATGCTGTTGGGATCGAGAAACTTTATCTTTGCGGAATAACTCCGTCTCCTCTCGACAAACTTGGCAGGGTGCGCCCTGGTTTTCTAAAGGTCGATCTTGGGGCCCATGAAAATGTTAAGTGGGAGAAGCGTACTTCTACATGGAGAACGATAGATAAGTTGAAATCGGAAGGCTATAAAATTTATGCTATAGAGCAGAGCGAAAAGTCTGTTCCTTACAACAGAGTCAGGGTCGATAAAAAAACGGCCCTCATTGTGGGTCACGAGGTTAGGGGTTTGTCAGATGCAGTTATGAACCGCGCCGATAAAATTTTGGAAATTCCGATGTCTGGGGTAAAAGAATCGCTGAATGTTTCTGTCGCTTTCGGGATAGTGGTGTATTCACTACGTTATAATAAGTAATATGTTTAGAGGTTTTGAGATATGGATATTAATCATTCCGGTAGTAATAGTGGCGACTGCGGCTTATTTCTATAGTTATGCCCTTCGCGATGTCGGTTTGGGAAAAATTGCTATAGGCGATTACGAATTTGATGTCGATATTGCTGATACCATTGTGACAAGACAGCAAGGATTGTCTGGCAGGCATGAGCTTGGGGACAAAGAGGGGATGCTGTTTATCTTTGAAAGAGCAGCTCTGCGTCGCTTCTGGATGAAAGATATGCTTATCCCAATAGATATAATCTGGATTAATGACGGTGAAGTAGTCGGCTTCGAAGAAAATGTAGAACCAGAGCCTGGAGTGCCTCTTCAGGGCCTTGTTATTTATAAGTCGCCGATCCCAGTGAGTCTTGTCTTAGAGGTCGAAGCGGGGACTGTAAACAGAACTGGGATTAAAAGTGGGGATCCAGTTTCTATTCGTCTTTAGCGGCCTTTTTCGTATAATTGAATCATGGCAAAAATTGCAATCAATGGCTTTGGACGAATCGGCCGTTTGTTTTTTAGACAAGGATTCGAGGAAAAGGACATAGAAATCGTCGCTATAAATGACTTAGGCAACTTGGATAACCTTGCGTATCTTCTTAAACATGATTCCGTATATGGTAAGTACGATAAAGAAGTCGAAGTTAATGGGGGAAAACTTGTCGTCGCCGGTAAAAAAGTCGAGGTTCTGCAGGAGAAAGATCCCGCGAAGCTCCCTTGGGAAAAACTTAAAGTTGATATAGTTGTTGAGGCCACTGGCATTTTCGACTCTTATGAAAAAGCGAGAGCGCACATAGGCGCAGGCGCTAAAAGAGTTGTAATAACTGCTCCGACTGACGACCCGGATGGTTCTGATGCCGCCACTGTTCTCGTCGGTGTTAATGATAAAAAACTTGAATCACTTGTCCTTAGCTCTAATGCGTCCTGCACAACTAACGCCGCCTCTCCCGTCATCGCTATTCTTAGCGAGAATCCCGGAATTGAGAGAGCGATACTCTCGACGATTCATGGATATACTGCCACACAGAACCTTGTGGATGGTCCGGTGCGCGGAAGCGATTTCAGAAGAGGTCGTGCCGCGGCAGAGAATATTGTTCCGTCTTCTACTGGAGCGGCCACTGCCGTATCACGTGCGATAGAGGAGTTAAAAGGAAAGTTCGATGGAATTTCGTTTCGAGTTCCGGTTGTCGCCGGCTCAATCGCGGATATTACCTTCGTCTCGAAGAGAAAGACCTCCGTTGAAGAAATAAACGATGTTTTAAGAAAGGCTGCAAAAAGTTCTCGGTGGGAGGGTATATTTACTGTCACAGAAGAGCCGTTGGTTTCGAGTGATATAATCGGTGAGCCGTACGGGGCGATAGCCGACCTTACATTTACTAGAGTCGTTGACGGGAATCTGGTTAAGGTTCTGTCGTGGTATGACAACGAATTTGGTTATGTGACGACACTCGTCAAGCACGTTCTAAATATCACAACGCTGGTCTAGTGAATATATTTGGAGCTCGCCTTCTAGTCCTAGTAATTTTAGCGACTGGAGCGACGACCTTTTTCTGTCTTTACGCGGCAAGGCGTATGCGTGCCGAGTTCGAGGGGCTTCTCGATGCAAAATTGCAAGCCGACTTAATTACCAACGAGGCAAATTATCTCGCCGCAGTTAGAGATACCGATGGAATTTCCATACTTTTTGTTGGAGACATAATGCTTTCAAGGGGGCCGGAGATGATTCTTAAATCGAGCGGTGATTATAAATATCCGTTTTTGAAAACGGCTGATGTTCTTCGGAGCGCAGATATAGCCTTTGGGAATCTTGAGAATCCTGTTTCTGCGAGAGGGATTAATATCGGGAGTATCTATTCATTTCGCGCGAAACCAGAAGTTGTCGAAGGCCTTGAATTCGCCGGCTTCGACGTTATGTCAATTGCAAACAACCATATATTTGATTGGGGAGCGGAAGCTATTCGTGACACTATTTCCATTCTCTTATCAGGGGGGATCAGTCCCATAGGAGCCGGTGCGTCTTACAAAGAGGCAAACGACCCCGTCATAATGAAAGTAGGAAATACCAGAATTGGACTCCTCGGGTATACAACCCTGTATCCGCAAAGCCTGGTTGCCACAGATGTCGGTGCCGGAATAAGCGACATTTCGAATGCCGAGAGCGCCGTCGCCGCTCTTAGAGACGAAGTCGATCTCGTAATCGTTTCTTTGCACTGGGGAGAAGAATATCAGACGACATCGAATGACGAGCAAAAAGAACTCGGGCGGAGACTTATCGATTCCGGTGCCAATGTTGTCGTCGGTCACCACCCCCATGTCATCCAGGAGATCGAGGAGTATAACGGCGGGCTGATTATTTATAGTTTGGGCAACTTCGTCTTCGATCAGAGCTTTTCTGATGCTACGAGAACAGGCATGGTTGCTCGTGTAACCATAAAGAACAAGAAAATTGCCGGCATCGAGAAGTTGCAGGTTTATATATCGGAAACTTTCCAGCCCGAATTCGTTAACTTATAATTAGTTGCATGATTTTGTATATCGGCGCGGATCACCGCGGGTTCGAATTAAAAGAGGCATTGAAGGGATTTTTAGAGGAAAGCGGTTACACCGTAGATGATATGGGGGCTACAGCGTATAACAAAGACGATGACTTTGTAGATTTTGCAAAATATGTTGCAGAGAAAGTTAATGCGGACACTGTAAACAGTAGAGGAATTCTAATCTGTGCCAACGGAGTTGGAATGGATATGGCTGCCAACAAGTTCCCGCAGGTTCGATCTGTTCTTGCTATGTCCCCCGACCACGCTTTGACTGCAAGAGTAGACGACGATACAAACATCCTGTCGATTGCTGCGGACTTCACCGACTTCGATACGGCAAAGAAGATTGTTAGTGTGTGGCTACAAACACCGTTTTCTGGCGAGGAGCGGTACAAAAGACGAATAGAAAAACTAAGAGACCTTGGTAATTCCGTCCATTAACTGTCCGGATTTCAAAACGGCGAAACAGCAGATAGAGGAGGCCGAAGGGTTTTCTAGTTGGATTCACATAGATGTTTCCGATGGTAAATTTACCAAGACGAGTTCGTGGAGAAGTTCAGCAGAGCTTAAAACTCTCTCGACCAAGCTCAATGTAGAAGTTCACTTGATGGTTCTTGATCCAGAAGAAGTTGCGAAGGAGTGGCTTGAGGCGGGCGCGAAGCGCTTAATAGTTCATGTTCAGGAGATGCGCGATCCGGGCGGTCTTTTGTCGCTGGCTGAGAAATATAATGCGGATGTGATGTTGAGTCTCGATCCAACGCAGTCTGTCGAAAAAGCGATTCCTTACACTAAGGACTTCAAGTCTCTACATATCTTAACTGTATTTCCCGGGCCGAGTGGTCAGAGCGGACAGCCGGGCTGGGCGGAAAAAATTAGAGCTTTGCGGGAGGTTTCACCCACTGCTACAATAGAAGTTGATGGTGAGATGAACCCCGAGAACGCCAGAATAGCCAAAGATGCTGGTGCGGATGTTCTCATCTCCGGTCATTATATTTTCTCGAGTCCTGATCCGAAGGGTGCGTATGAGAAATTAGATTCTATATAAACAAATGCCCCTAAGTGAGAAGAAAGAAAAAGAGCTGGAGATAGCAGCTAATAAAATAAGGGCAACGATTATTGAGACTCTTCTTCACGCCGAGAGCGGACACTCTGCTGGACCCCTGGGGATGGCCGATGTCTTTTCCGCTTTCTATTTTCATATTTTAAACCATGACCCGAAGAATCCTGAGTGGGAGGACCGCGACCGGTTGATATTATCGAACGGTCATATCGTTCCAGTCAGGTATGTGACGATGGCCTACGCCGGGTATTTCCCACTCAAAGAGTTAAGAACATTAAGAAAGCTTAATTCAAGACTTCAAGGACATCCTCACAGGGGTTCGTTGCCTGGCGTTGAGACAACTTCTGGTCCGCTTGGTTCGGGGCTCGCACAGGCTTGCGGTATGGCGCTCTCTGCGAAGCTGGATAACAAAAAACACAGAATATATTGTTTTATGTCTGATGGTGAGCAAGATGCCGGCAATACATGGGAGGCCGTCATGTTTGCCTCTAAATACAAATTGAGTAATCTCACGGCTCTTATAGACAGAAACAACATCCAAATAGACGGTTTTACTGAAGACATAATGCCGCTCGAATCTCTGACGGAAAAGTACGAATCGTTCGGCTGGCACGTTCTAGAAATTGACGGGCACAACTTTGAACAGATTGTAGACGCTGTTACTGAAGCGAAGGCGATCCACGAATCCCCGACCGTTATAATCGCCCATACGATTCCAGGGAAGGGAGTGAGTTTTATGGAGAATCGTTATGAGTGGCATGGGAAACCACCCAAGAAAGAAGAAGCGGAAAAAGCGCTTAAGGAATTAAGGGCGTTGGGTGAAGAAATTAAAAGCGAGCACGAGTAACTGGCAAGTTTTGTGTAGTATATGTTGAACAAAGAAGCAAAGTTGAACACAAAAGTTTTTGACACAGACGTTCTACTGGTTCCGATTAGAAATGGTTACGGTAATGGCCTCGTCGCGGCCGCCGAGAATAATAAAGACATTGTTGTGCTCTGCGCGGATTTAACGGAGTCGACTAGGTCACACCTTTTTGCAGCTAAATTTCCAGAGAGATTCTTCCAAATGGGTGTGGCGGAACAGAATTTAGCTGCCGTAGCCTCTGGCATGGGGATATCTGGCAAGATTCCTTTTATCTCTTCATACGCAGTATTTTCTCCGGGGAGAAACTGGGAGCAGATTCGAACGACAATTTCCTACAACGATTCCAACGTTAAAATAGTGGGCAGTCACGCTGGTATATCGGTAGGTCCAGATGGAGCAACGCACCAGGCGGTAGAGGACATCGCGACTATGAGAGTTATGGCGAATATGACTGTGCTTGTGCCGTGTGACGCGAATGAGGCCGAGAAGGCGACAGAAGCTGCAGCAAAAATTTGGGGGCCGGTCTACATAAGGCTTGCGCGAGAAGCAACCCCAGTCGTTACTACTAAGGAGACTCGCTTTAATCCCGGGCAGGCAGAGATATTTTGGGAATCTAGGAAACCAGAAGTCGCGATTGTTGCCTGTGGGACGCTCGTCTACAACGCGCTTGTAGCCGCGAAGGAGCTCGACAAGGAAGGCATCGGTACCATTGTGGTAAACAACCATACGATAAAACCGATGGACGAAGACACAATCTTGCGTGTTGCAAGACGCACTGGCGCGATTGTCTCGGTTGAAGAACATCAAGTTGCTGGGGGCATGGGTTCTGCAGTCGCCGAGATTCTCGCTAGAAGATCTCCGACTCCACAGGAATTCGTTGGTATGCAGGGGGTTTTCGGTGAATCTGGTGAGCCTGGCGAATTGTTAAGAAAATATGGAATGGATGTAAAAAGTATAAAGCGCGCTGTAGAGAAAGTTATGAGAAGAAAATGATTATTAAAGACGTAATATCTATCGGTTCAACCACTAGAGATACGTTTTTCGAAGTTGATCTACCGATAACAAAATGGCCGAGCGCGCCCTTGGGCAAAGCTTTAGTGATCCCTTTTGGCGAAAAATTCGGCGTGAAGGGTGCTTACTTTACTATCGGCGGCAATGCGGCCAACGCGAGTGTTACTTTCGCTAGACAGGGATTGAGAGTCGGTCTTTTTACAAAGATTGGAAATGATGTGGCTGGGCAGGAAGTTATAAAAATTCTTAAAAGAGAAAGAGTGGACACAAGACTTGTAAGTAAATCCAAAGAACTTCCTACATCCTATTCCGTTCTTCTGTCTCAAAAAGGGGACAGAAGCATACTGACATATCACGGAGCCATCGGCGAGTTTACCTTAGAAAAAGTGAATCCAAAACTCCTGAAGAGTAAGTGGTGGTATGTATCTCTTCCGGGCGATTCCCACAAAGCGCTTAGCGGGATTCTAAAGTATGCGAAGAAACGCAAGATTAAAGTGGCGCTAAACCCAAGCTATAAACATCTTTCTGGCGATGGTAAAAGTCAGCTTTTGACGCACCTAAAAGATTTGTCCTTCCTTGTGGTTAATGAGGGGGAGGCAGCGCAAATCACGGGCATACCTTTTAGCAAAGAGAAAGAAGTTTTTCAAAAACTGGATGTTCTTGTCCCTGGCATTGTAGCGATCACATCAGGTAGGGGTGGAGTGACTGTGTCTGATGGAAAATTTTTGTACAAAGCCGGAATTTTTAAAGAAAAGCGCGTAGTTGATAGAACAGGTGCGGGGGACGCTTTCGGGTCGGGTTTTGTCGCTGGCCTCATAAGGAAAGAAGAGAAATTTAAGGGTGGCCGTCCGAAGCCGGAGAACGTTGAATACGCGATCAGACTCGCATCCGCAAATGCTACTTCAGTAGTTGAGAGGATGGGGGCGACGGAGGGGGTTCTAAGACGAAGAGATTTCGATTCCCTTCCCCGTTTCAAAAAGCTGAAGATTGAAAGAAGGGAATTCAAGCCAAAGAAGAAATGACTACCTCTAGTGATTTAGGAAGGGTACTCGGCATAGATCCCTATATTTTGGATAACTTGAATGAGAAGATATCGGAGCGCATAGGCAGAAGCGACGTGCTTCAAGGCTTCATAGATAAGAATAGGTCAATGATTCAAAAAACCCTCGACGTTCTCGATCCGACACACACGCCGGCTGGGGAGGTGCGCGAAATTCTACGAAAGAAGATATTGCGGCACGAGAAACAGCTCATAGGCTTTGTCAGTAAACTTGAAGGAGACGATGAGTTTGAAAAAGTAGTTAAGTTCGCGAGCGAAGCGGCAACAGTGAAGAGCGGGCTGTTCCTAAAAAAGGAGTTCGCTGAGAAAATCTTAAAAAAGCGTCCGCCGCAAAACGTCCTGAAATATATGGGCGCTACGAGCATCGACGATTTACTAAAAGGGCAAGACGTTACGGAGGTTTTTAGTGCTCTAAGATTTCTTGAATCCGACCTGTGGATGCACGAGACTTTTGAGCAAGAATATAGCCACTTTACTGCAGATGATTTTGAGGAAAGGGAAATAGAAATAAAAGTGCTGGGCCCGGAATGGCAGGAAGTGGCGAGGAAATTTGTCGCCAAGAAACATCACAACGTCAGTCACCTTAAAGAGTTCGGCGTTATATTCCTAAATCCGATAGCGGAAAATGTGCCGGGAAAATTTTTGAGAGACACAGCGCTGTTTCTTCATTATTTCCACGAAATATCTTTCTATTCTAAGCTGTTCGCAAAGTATCTCGTAGACAAAGATAATTTTTCCGTAAAATTCAAAGCACTTCTACGCGGCGATGTCCAGGAGGCGAAAAATCTTAAAGGCACGGAGTGGCTTATAGTTCAGCAATACCTTTGGAAGAAAGACCCAAAGGATCCACGGCTTTTCGTTCCACACGTGAATCCTGAGTCTATGCATTGGGCGAGAGGTGAGCGAGACTTGACCTACTTCGGTGCGCTTGAGCCAGATATAGATTTGGAGGGGTGGCATGACCTAGATTGGGTTGGTGGAATTTTTGAAGAGGAGGATGGTAGTGAAAGTTTAATTAGTTTTGATCTGGAAGACAACACAATGACGCTTGCATCTTTTATGGAAGGTGGCCGTGAGAATTTTAACTATCATCAGCGTGAGGCTATGTGGACTAAACTTTTCTCGGAGTATGTTGGTGGAGAAGATAAAATGGAAGAATTACTGATAGAAAATTTTGATAAGGGCGTAATTAATTTTGGGTAAGGATGGATTATCTAAAGGAGGCAATCTATTCTGCGGAAGATAGACAGGTCGCAATCGGGCATTTTAATATTTCCGAGCTTGCGGCGCTCCGAGCAATAACTCGCGCTGCAACAGAGCTACGAGTTCCTGTAATAATAGGAACATCCGAGGGTGAGGCCGAGTTTATAGGAATGAAGCAAGCTGCGGCGCTTATTCTAAGTCTACGCGAAGAATCCAGGTATCCGATATTTCTGAACGCCGATCATATGCGAGAGCTCGATAAAGTAAAAGAAGCCGTGGAGGCTGGGTACGACTCGGTTATCTTTGACGGAGCCAATTTACCCTTCGAAGATAATATCAAAAAGACCAAAGAGGCAGTGGAACTCGCAAAATCAATAACACCGACAGTGCTCATAGAAGGCGAGGTAGGGTACATCGGGACTTCCTCAAAGTTGCTGGATGAAGTTCCAGAAGGAGCAGCTGTAAGCGAAGAAGATATGACAACTCCAGAGGAGGCCGAGCGTTTTGTAAAAGAGACTGGTGTGGATTTATTGGCACCTGCGGTTGGCGAAATCCACGGTATGGTGAGATCAGGCAAAAACCCTAACTTGGACATTGAGCGAATAAAGAAGATTAGAAAAGCCGCCGGTGTGCCATTGGTTCTTCACGGCGGTTCCGGAACAACCGATGAAGATTTTGTGAAGGCAATAAAAGCAGGGATTTCAGTAATTCACATCAATACCGAAATTCGAGTTGCGTGGCGTAGGGGACTCGAAGGGATGCTAAAAGAAGATGCAGAAGAAATCGCTCCTTATAGGCTACTCTCCGATCCAGGAGGGAAGTTTACTGACCCAGAAGAAGAAGTATACAAAGTCGTTTTGAAACGATTGAGATTGTTCAACCGTTTAACTTAAGTAGAGGTTAGAAAAACCAACGACATAAGCTAGCGAGTGTCTTGCTCTAGACTTTTCTGCCTTCTATAGTATAAAGTGGTATACCATGGCTGAGCTTGCCGCACAAAAAAGAGAAATATTCGGAAGAAGGACTAAACAACTTCGCAGAGAGGGGCTTCTTCCCGCAGAGCTTTACGGTCGCGGTATTGAGAATGTTCACCTATCCATTCCCGCTGACGCTTTTTCCAGTGTCTATAAAGAAGCCGGAGAACACACCATAGTCAATATTGTTTTAGATAAAGGTGGCTCCAGGCCAGTGCTTATACATGATGTCAGGAGAGATTCTTTAACTAGCACAATTCTAGCAGTAGATTTCTACCAAGTGCGGATGGATGAGAAGGTTACTACACACGTCCCAATCGATTTTACTGGAGAGTCTCCGGCGGTTCGCGATAATAACGGAATCCTGGTTAAGGTTATGGACGAGCTCGAAGTCGAAGCGTTGCCTGGAGACATTCCGTCGAGTATCGTCGTCGACCTTTCGGCGCTCGTGGAGCTTAACCAAAGCATATATGTAAAAGATATAGCGATTAGCAGTTCATTTGTAATCAACGCCGATCCCGAGTCTGTTATAGCAAGTGTTTCTGAACAACGCGAGGAAGAAGTAGAGCTGGTTAAAGAACTCACGCCAGAAGATGTGGTTGTAGAAGGCGAAGAAAAGCGTGCCCAAGTAGAGGGGGAGTCACAAGAGAAGCCTGGTGATGAACAAGGCAAAGAGGCAAAGACCTAAAGTCCTAATCGATATAAAGCCCACCGCTAGGACGGACGTTTTTGCGTATCGAGGCGCGCGGGTAAATTTAGATAAATCTCCATACAGACGGATACCTAAATGGGTCTTTGAGACCGGCATCGCTGTTGTTGTAATCTCTTTTATATTTCTTAGCGGATCTGTTCTAGCCCCAGGGAGGGGAGACACTTTTGCGCAGACTGACGATAGGGAAAGGGCAGAGCTTGAAGCTGAGCTCGAGGAGCTTGAGGAACAAATTGGGGAATATGAAACAACTATCGCGAACTATCGTAAGCAAGGTTCGAGCCTGCAAGGCGAAATAAATGCTCTTCAGGCGAAGATTGATAAAATCGCTTTGCAGATTAGGGCTATCAACTTGTCGCTTACTCAACTTACGGGCGAGATAACGAAGACATCGAGTAGAATCTCGGATGTGGAAGGAGAGATAAACATTAGCAGAGAAGCCCTGGGGGCACTTCTTAGAAAAACTTATGTCGAAGATAGGCGTGGGCTAATCGAGGTCTTACTTGAAAACCCCTCACTGTCTGACTTTTTTGGCAGCGTTAATGATCTTCTTGCTGTTCAAGATAGTTTGCGTGTTTCGGTCGAAGCCTTAGCGCAACTTCGAGACGAGCTTATTAATCAAAAAGAACTTCTGGCTATGGAGCGCGCAGACGTGGAAGCACTGAAGGTTTTTCAAGAGAAGCAGCGTGTCGGAGTGCAAGGCGCAAGGTCCGAGAAAGACACCCTGCTTGCCGTAACAAAGGGCAAGGAGTCCGAGTATCAAAAACTACTTATCGAAACGCAAAAAAGTGCGGCTGAAATAAGAAGCAGAATCTTCGAGCTTATCGGTGGTGGTCAAATGAGTTTTTCCGAGGCATACGAGTTTGCAAAGTTTGCGGAGCGTGCAACTGGGGTAAGAGCAGCTCTCATTCTTGCGGTTCTCGACAGAGAGTCCGCGCTGGGGAGTAACGTCGGAAAGTGTGAGTATGACGTTAATCCCTACTACCCAGATAGAGCAAGCAATAAAACCACGATGCATCCGACAAGGGATATTCCGCTGTTTTTGGAGATTACGGATGAGCTTGGTTTTGATCCAGACACAACTCTAGTGTCGTGCCCAATCCCTTCTGACGGGGCATACGGCGGCGCCATGGGGCCTGCTCAGTTTATTCCATCTACGTGGGTTCTTTATGCTGACGCAGTTTCACAAATCACAGGCAGTAATCCTGCATCCCCGTGGAGAAATTCAGACGCGTTTGTTGCGACTGGGCTTCTTCTCAAAGACAATGGTGCGGCCTCAAACGAGCTTCTTGCTGCTGCGAGATATTACTGCGGTTGGAATGTAAGGTATGTTTGTACGAACGTTTATGGCAGGAACGTTGTTGATACCGCCGCGAGATTTCAGCAGGACATCAACATCCTCAACTCGTAAGGGCTCGCTCGCATTTATTCTCCGGAACCAGAATATTTTGCCTCCAGCGGGCAAAATTTCTTCCCGCTCGGCATTCTCATAATCCCAAGCGAGAATGCCTGCGCGATGTTCCGGGAGAACAAAAGCTCACTCGCTTCGGTCACAAATGTAAGTGACTATTCTTCGTCTTTCTCTTCTGCCTTTCTGCAAGCGCCAACGATTTTATCTAAATCGCCCCGCCCACTTTCAGTGGG
>Ga0209321_10001079_pt1 | contig 18444 bp, 18 predicted proteins | sample Rifsed16ft4_FD_184012 | JGI IMG/M metagenome (GOLD analysis project Ga0209321, IMG submission 184012) | Soil microbial communities from Rifle, Colorado, USA - sediment 16ft 4 - CSP-I_5_4 (version 2) | ecosystem: Environmental > Terrestrial > Deep subsurface > Rock core/Sediment | place: Rifle...
AGCGGTCTTCCAGGCCCCGGCGATCGTGGCGGTCTGGCACGAGGCGAACCTGCTCCAGGCGGTCGGGATCTGGGGGCTTCGGAAGGATCGGCGCTTCGTCGCGTTCTCGACGCGCGGCTTCCGCGGGATCGTGATGAACGGCATGATCGAGGGGCTCGAGTGCGGCGTGGTGGCCCTGCCCCCCGAGTCGGCCCGCGCCGAGGCGGGGCGCCTCGCCCGCGACATGGGGCGCTACGGGCATGCCGGCTGGAGCCTGGCCCTGGCGCCCGACGGGCCGCTCGGTCCGTATCGGGTCGCCAAGCCGGGGGCGCTCCTGCTCGCGCGCGAATCGGGCCTGCCAATCGTGCCGTGGGCCGTCAGCGTCCGCCCCTCGTTCCGTCTCAGGCGGCGCTGGGATCGCCAGATCGTGCCGCTCCCCTTCGCGCGAATTCGCGTGGTGGAGGGTGCGCACATCCGGATCGCCGAGGGCGAGGCACTCAAGCCACGCTTGGCCGAGTTGCAGGCGGAGCTTGAGCGGGTCGCGGCGGAGGCGGATCGTCGGATGGGCGAGCGCTAGCCGCTACCATTACCGCACGACAGTTTCACAGTGCGAGTGCCCGTGACGAAGATCAAGTTCGGAACCGACGGCTGGCGCGCCGCGATCGGCGAGGACTTCACATTCCATAACGTCCGCCGTTGCGCGCGCGCCGTGGCGGAGTACCTCGAGGAGACCGGCGCAGCGGGGCGCGGCGTGGTCGTCTGTTACGACCGCCGGTTCGCCTCTGAGCACTTCGCGCGCGCCTGTGTCGAGGTCCTGGCGGCACACGGCATCCGGTCATTCACGCCGCCCGAGGCCGTCCCGACGCAGGTCGGCAGCTTCTTCACCCGTGAGCTTGGCGCGGGGGCGGGCATCGTCATCACCGCCAGCCACAACCCGTGGACCGACAACGGCTTCAAGGTGAAGGCCGATACCGGCGGCGCCGCCGCGCCCGAGATGCTCGCGGCGATCGAAGCCACCATGGACCGCCACCCCGACGACGAGTTGCCACCTCGCCGCGACTACGACGACGCGGTCGCCGCCGGACTGGTCGAGATGTTCGATCCGTACCCGCGCTTTCGCGACCAGCTGGCGAGCATCGTCGATATCGAGCGGATCCGCGCCGCGGACAAGCGGGTCCTGGTCGAGCCGCTGTACGGATCGGGCGCCGGCTGGTTCACCCGACTGCTCGACGGTGGCCGCTTGACCATTCGCGAGCTGCACACCGAGCGCAATCCCTATTTCGGCGGCGTCAATCCGGAGCCGATTCGCCCCAATATCGATGCCTGGCTGGAGGAGATCCCGCGCTGGGGCGCCGACATCGGGATCGCCTTCGACGGGGATGCGGACCGCGTCGGCATGGCGACCGAGCAGGGCGTCTTCGTCAACCAGCTGCAGGTGTACGGACTGCTCTACTGGTACCTGCTCGATGTGCGAGGACAGATCGGTCCAGCCGTCTACACCGTGACGACCACGTCGATGGCGCCACGACTGGCGGAGATCTATGGGACGCAGGCATACGAGACCGGTGTCGGCTTCAAGTTCGTGGGGCCAAGGATGACGGAGACGAACGCGGTCATCGGTGGGGAGGAGTCGGGTGGCTTCGGCTTCGGGATGCACATTCCCGAGCGCGACGGCCTCGCCGCTGGCCTCTTCCTGCTCGACCTGTGGCTGTCGAAGGCCAAGCAGGCGTCCGAGGTGCTCGCCGAGCTCCAGGCGCTCGCCGGACCGAGCTACTACGACCGGATCGACATCCGGTTCGCCCGCGACGGTTACGACGCGGTCAAGCGCGGCACCCTGGCGCGCCTCGAGAACGAAGCGCCGGCCCAGCTGGCGGGATTGGGCGTGGCGCGACGAGTGGCGCTGAACACCGGCGATGGATTCAAGTTCTATCGCGACGACGGGTCCTGGCTGCTCATCCGCTTCTCGGGCACCGAGGCCCTCCTGCGGGTCTATGGAGAGGCTCGCTCGCCGGAGGACCTCGACGGGCTCCTGGCTGAGGGGCGTCGGATCGCTGCGTCCGGCGCGCCCGCATGAGAGCGCTCGTCTCGTGACCGACGCGCGCGACTTCTTCGGCTACAAGGATCCCGATGACGAGCCCGGGTTGCGCCCGGAGGAGACCGCCGACGACGAGCTCGCTCCACCGCAGATCGAGGACGCTGTCACGCTTGACGACCCCGCGGTGATCTCGCGGATCGACCCCGGTGACATGCTCGGGCGGGTGCACGGACTCCCCGGTCAACTGGCAGAGGCGCGCCGCGTGGTGGCCGCCGCCAGGCTCCCGGAGTCGCACCGCGACGTCGACGCGGTGCTGGTGCTGGCGATGGGCGGCTCGGCCATCGGCGCCGAGCTGGTTGCCGGAATCGCGGGCGATCGCCTGCGCGTGCCGATCACGGTGCACCGGGACTACGGATTGCCGGCATGGGCCGGGAACCGGACGCTGGTGATCGGGGTCAGCCACTCCGGCGAGACGGTCGAGACGTTGAGCGGGGTCGAGGCAGCGCGCCGCCGCGGCCTGCCCCTGGTGGTGGCAACCACCGGTGGACGCCTCGGGGCGGATGCCGTGGCCGAGCGCACGCCATATCTGCAGTACCGCGCGACGGGTCAGCCGCGCGCCGCCATCGGCTTTGGACTGGGCCTGGTCCACGAGCTGCTGTCGCGCCTCGGACTGCTGAGTGACCCCGACCCGCTGGGCCCCGCGGTCGAAGCCGTCGAGGCCGTGCTCGGGCGCAACGCGCCGTCGGTGGAGACCGATGCGAGCACCGCCAAGCAGCTGGCCTGGTCGATCTACGGGCGCATCCCGGTGGTCTACGGCGCCGGGCTGATGCTGCCGGTGGCGCATCGCTGGAAGACCCAGTTCAACGAGAACGCCAAGGCGTGGGCCATGTTCGAGCCGATGCCCGAGGCGAACCACAACGCCATCGAGGGGAGCCTCAACCCGCGCGAGCTGTCTGACGCGCTGTACGTGGTCGAGCTGCGCGACCCCGGCGAGCCGCCCGAGATCGCCGACCGCTACGCGGTGGTCAATGAGCTGCTCGGCGAACGGGCGACCAACCGCAGCGTCGTCTGGGCCGAGGGCCCGTCACCCCTGGCACGGGTGCTCACCGCGGTGGCTCTCGGCGACCTGGTGAGCGTGTATCTCGCAATCCTCTACCAGACCGACCCGACCCCGGTTACACTCTTGGCAATGTTGAAGCAGCGGCTCGCTCGGTCGACGGACTGACGGGCGCCGATAGAGCGGCGCCGGGTGCCGGCGCCGGGAGGGTACGCAACGTGCATTCGAGCATGATCGGCAAGGTCGAAAAGGCAATGCGCTACGCGCATGAGCCGGACCGCGTGAAGATCGGGCGGCTGACCGCCACCTTCACCGGAGACAATGGGAGCCACTCCGTCTCCCTCGACGCCGATCAATGGCATTGTGACTGCCACCTCTTCGAATCAGCCGGCGGCTGCTCGCACACGCTGGCGATCCAGAAGATCCTCGACCCTATGCTCTCCGACGCCGCCAAGGAGACTCCGCTCTACGGGCGCGTCGAGGTGGGAGTCCCCGCCTAGCGGCGCTTGCCCGACGGGGGCCGAGAGCGACTGGCCTCGTCGAGGGAATCACGCCACATACCAACGGTGGTGGTGGTAACGCGGGCCGACCGCGGATTCTCAGCCACCTACCAACGCGGGTGGTGGTAGGTGGGATACAGGGCTGAACTGGCACCTTCCGCGTCTCTGCAGACGCTCAGGGCGCTCACTTCATCGGCGCCCAGCGCGCCCAACACCACGCCCATTGGTAGGTGGTGCCACCCGACCCTCAATGGGCTGCGCACTGGTCCTGGCCGGCGAGCCTTCTGCTAGCATCGCCCCGTTACCAATTGAAGACCGCGTCGGGTGCCACGGCCGCAAGGCCGTGGACAAATGGAGAAGCCGGTGAGATGCCGGCACAGTCCCGCTACTGTATCCGCGCCGCTCAGCCGCCTCGGCGGGCGAGCACGGGAGTCAGGTCGCCAGCCCGCACGCGATGTCCAACCCCCTCGCGTGAAAGGGAATGGCATCAGCATGATCACTCGACTCCGTCCGCTCCTCCTGGCGGTCCTCGCCGCCATCGTCCTGGGCGCCTGCACGCCCTCCGGGTCGCCCAACACCTCGCCGGCATCGCTGGCGCCCGCCTTCCCGCTCACCCTGACCGATGCGGCCGGTCGCAGCGTGACGATTCCATCCGACCCGCTGCGGATCGTGAGTCTCGCCCCGTCGAACACCGAGATCGTGTGCGCGCTGGATGCCTGCGACCGACTTGTCGGCGTCACCGACTTCGACGACTACCCCGCCGAGGTGGCCGACATCCCCAAGGTCGTCATCGCGGCCCAGGTGGACCTCGAGAAGGTGGTCGCCGCGGAGCCGGACCTGGTGCTGGCGGCCGGCAACGAGCTGACCCCAAGCTCGGTGATCGACGACCTTGCCGAACTGGGCCTGCCGGTGCTCGTCCTCTACCCATCCACGCTCGAGGAGGTGTACCAGGAGATCCACCTCGTCGGTGCGGCCATTGGCGCCCGTGACGCGGCCGAGACGGTGGTGGCCGACATGCTCGAGCGGGCCGATGCGGTGGCACGCGCCGTGGCCGGCGCACCCGCCCCGCGCGTCTTCTACGAGGTGGGCGTCTTCGCCGGGACGATCTACACCGCCGGCGAGGACTCCTTCCTCGCCTCGCTGGTGGCCGCGGCCGGCGGCGAACCGATCACCGGCGACCCGCTCTCGACCAGCATCTCGCTCGAGCAGCTCATTGCCGCCGATCCGCAGCTGATCCTGCTCGGCGATGCTGCCTACGACCCGTCGATCACCCCCGCCGCCGTGGCGCTGCGTCCCGGCTGGCACGTCATGTCCGCGGTCCGCGACGGGTCGATCCGGATCATGCTCGACGATCCGGTGATCACGCGGCCGGGCCCGCGCATCGTCGCGGGGCTCGAGGCGCTCGCGCGTGCGATCCACCCCGATCTGTTCGACCCGATCTGACGATGCGCGCGGAGAGCGTGGTCACACCTGTCGCGGCGGCACGACCGCTGGTGCTCGGGCCGTCCCTGACTCGGACCGGCGTGGTGCTCGGCTTTGGGGCGGTGCTGGGAGTGGCCGCGATGGCCGCCGCGGTGACCGCCGGAAGCGTGGGGATCGACCTCGGAGACACGGCGGGCATCCTGGGGCGTCGGCTGCTGGGACTGCCCCTCCCGGTCACCTGGCCAGCGTCGTCGGAGACGATCATCGTTGACCTGCGGCTGCCACGCGTGCTCACCGCCATGCTGGTCGGCGGGGGCCTGGCGATCGCCGGGACCGTCTTCCAGGGGCTGCTGCGGAACCCGCTGGCGGACCCGTACATCATCGGGACGGCGGCCGGGGCGTCGCTGGGAGCCACCCTGGGGATCGTCGCTCCGCTGATCGTGCCGGCGTTGGCCGTCGGCGCCGGCACCGCCTGGCTGGGGATCGGTGTCGTCCAGCTGCTCGCCTTCGTCGGGGGGCTCGGCACCGTGCTGCTGGTCTACGCCATCGCTCGCGGCGGAGGCCGCGTGCCGGTGGTGACCCTGCTGCTGACCGGCTACGCGGTCTCGGCGGTGCTGGCCGCGGGCGTGGCGCTGCTGATGTTCTTCTCCGGCCGCGTGCTCGGTGCCATCTTCGGCTGGCTGATGGGATCGCTCGCCGGCGCGTCGTGGTCGCAGCTCGCGTTCGCGGCCCCGCTGGTGGGGATCGGCTTTGTGCTGCTCCTGGTGCGATGGAGGCGGCTCAACGTCCTGCTGCTGGGCGATGCGCAGGCCGCTCACCTGGGGGTCGATGTCGAACGCGAGAAGCTGATTCTCACCGCGCTCGCCTCGCTCACCACCTCCGCGGCGGTGGCAATCTCCGGGACGATCGGCTTTGTCGGGCTGGTGGTCCCGCACGTCCTTCGGCTCGCCACCGGCCCCGACCACCGTCTCCTCCTCCCCGCCAGCGCCCTGTACGGCGCATCGCTGCTCACCCTTGCCGACCTCGGCGCGCGGTTGGCCGGGGGGATCCCGGTCGGCATCGTCACCGCTCTGCTGGGGGCGCCCTTCTTCCTGTGGCTGCTGCGCCGGTCGCGCAGTGTGCGGGCGGGACTGTCGTGAGTGTCGCCGTGGAGAGCTTCGGCGCCCCTGCCGAGGCAGCGACGCCGCTCATCTCGGTGGCCGGCCTGTCGGCCGGGTATGCCCTGCCCGGCGGAGGACGGCGCGAGGTGCTGCGCGGGGTCGACCTGGAACTTGCGCCCGGCGAGCTGGTCGCCCTGCTCGGCACCAACGGGAGCGGCAAGACGACGCTGCTGCACTGCCTGGCCGGCACGTTGGCTCCTTCCGGCGGGAGCGTCATGTTCGCGGGCCGCAGACTCCCCGAGTGGCGGCGCGAGGAACTGGCACGGCGGGTCGCCGTGCTCCCGCAGCAGGTGGACCTCCCCGGGGGTTTTCGGGTCGCCGAGCTGGTGGCGATGGGCCGATCACCGCACGCACAACGGCTCTTCGGATCGACCGCGGCTGATGAGCGGGCGATCGAGCGCGCGCTGCGCGACGCGGACGCCTCCGAGCTTTCCGACCGGTGGGTCGAGGAACTCTCGGGGGGCGAGCGGCAACGGCTGCTGGTGGCGATGGCGCTCGCCCAGGAGCCGGACCTGCTGCTCCTCGACGAGCCGACCCTGCATCTCGACCTGGCGCACCAGGTGGCCCTGCTGACGGCCATCCGCCGGCTGCGGGATCAGCGCGGGATGGCCGTGCTGGCCGTCCTGCACGACCTCAACCTGGCAGCCGCCTTCGCTCCGCGCGCGGCGATTCTCGACGGAGGGCGGGTGGCGGCCGATGGGCCGCCCGGCAAGATCCTGACGCCCGAACTGGTGCGGCGCGTGTTCGGTGTCCCGGTCGATGAGGCGTGGACCTCGCTCGGACGGCGCCACCTGGCGCTTCGCGACGCCTGGCCAGGGGACGCGGCGCCGCGGGCCGGCGGACTCGACTAGGGCCCGCCCTCGTCCTCGTCGTCCACGACCATCTCGAACTGCTCCTCGCCGTCGGGCCGGAGAGTGCGATGGACGTGGATGTGCGGATGCGTCTCGTCGGAGACCTGTGCCTTGGCGACCCGCACCATCGTCCCCTCGCCGACGTCACTGAGTTGCTCGCGCTCGGGCAGCGCGGCGTTGGGCACTTCGCCCAGCAGGAGCAGGCTCAGGAACACGTTGGCCACCGCGATGATCGGGATCCCGAACAGCGCACCCCACACACCGGCCACCTGTGCCCCGACCAGCAGGCCGACCAGGACCAGGATCGGGTGCATCCCGAGCGCCCCGCGCATCAGGCGCGGCTGCAGCCAGTTCACCACCACGGTCTGCACGCCGACCAGGATGATGGTCGAGAAGATGAACGTGTCGGGGGTGTAGATCCAGGCCGCCAGGACCGGCGGCAGCAACGCCAACGGGGGGCCGAAGAACGGGATCAGCATGGCCAGCGTGGACGGCAGGCCGACCAGGAAGAGGTAGGGGATGCCGAAGATGGTGCCGACCACCGCGACCAGCACGGCCTGGACGAACGCCAGGATGATCTGCGCCCGCAGGAAGCCGCCGAACGCGCGGGCCACGCTGCGCTCCAGGATCTGGAGCTCATCGTTGTAGCGGCGCGGGACCACCCGGTTGACCTTGGCGAGGATCCGATCTCGGTCCATCAGCATGTAGAGCGAGAGGATCAGGATCAGGAACAGGGACCCCAGGGTGTTGAGGGTTGCGCCGGCGATCGCCTCGGCCTGGTCGAAGATGGCGGTGAACAGCTTGCCGAACTGGTCCTGCGCGCTGTGGAAGAGCTCCACGAAGTCGACCTGCGCCCGATCGAGGCCGAGTGCCGCCTGGTAGTCGCCCAGCGTCCGCTCGATGCGCACCACGGTCTGCGGGAACTCATCGGTCGCGCGGGTGAGCTGCTGGCTGATCGCCCCGCCGGCGGTGAACAGCGCAATGCCGAGGCCGATCAGTGCCAGCAGGTAGGCGAGTCCCACCGAAGGCGCCTGCGACAAGGAGAGGCGTCGCTCAATTGAGCGCGCGACTGGCGACATGACGAAGGCGAGGAGCCAGGCCAGGAAGACGATCAGGATGATCTGGCCGAAGCCGCTCACGAAACCAAGCAGCGTCTGGGTGAGGAGAACGCTGACGTACGCGGTCGCGACCACCAGGAAGAAGAAGAGCCAGCGGCGTTCGCGGGGGCCGAAGCCGCCGAGCTGCTCGGGGCCGGTCATCGGGAGCCTCCCCGCTGACGACCGATGCCGACGGCGGCCCGCACCTCGGCCATGGTGGCATCGACGATCGGTCGCACCTTCTCAAGGCCGGCAGACAGAACCTCTTCGACGTAGCCGGAGTGGGCTGCCAGGGCGACCCGCTTCTCGCGCATCGGCCGGAAGAGCTCAATGATCCGCTCGGCGAGCAGCTGCTTGGTCTCGACGCACCCGGTTCGGGCGGTACGTTCGCCGTCCTGGATCTGGAGGTAGTCGCCGCCAAAGAACCGATGCAGCTGGCACACGTTGCAGACCTCGGGGCGGCCGGGGTCGGTGCGCTTGATGCGCTGGGTGTCGGTGACCATGCTCATCACCGAGCGCCGGATCTCGTCGGGCTCATCGAAGATGCGGATCGTGTTGCCGGCGCTCTTGCTCATCTTCTTCACCCCGTCGGTGCCGAGCACCACCGGCGCATCGGTGAAGACCGCCTGCGGCTCGGGGAAGATCTCGCCGTACCGCCGATTGAATGCGCGCACGATCTCGCGCGAGAGCTCAAGGTGCGCGGCCTGGTCCTTGCCGACCGGCACGCGGGTCGCCTTGTAGATCACGATGTCGGCCGCCTGCAGGATCGGGTAGGTGAGCAGCGCGTTGCTGTTGTCGATCCCGTCCTGGCGCTTCTCCTTGTAGGTCGGATTGCGCTCGAGCCAGCTCACCGGGACGACGGTGTTGAAGATCCAGCACAGCTCCGCGTGCTCGGGCAGATCCGACTGGCGGATCAGGGCAGATCGGTCCGGGTCGAGGCCGATGGCGAGCAGGTCGAGCACCATGTCGTGGCTCAGCCGCCGCAGCTGCTCGCCGTCGTGGACGGTCGTCATGGCGTGGAGATCGACGATCCCGTAGATCGCCTCGTAGCTCTCCTGGAGAGCGACGTAGTTCACCTGCGCGCCCAGGTAGTTGCCCAGGTGCGAGGCGCCGGACGGCTGGATCCCGCTGAAGACGCGCTCGCGGGCGGCGGGCTGGCTCATCAGGCGCCGAGTGTAGCGTCACCATGCTCCCCGCGGCCTCGTGCTTGGGCGCCTGGGGTACCATCAGCCCCCTCATGGACCGATCAGCCCCGATCTCCCAGACCGATCCCGCCGCCTGGACCGGCGCCGCGAATACCGCGCGCCGCGTCGGCCGCCGGATCGAGCACCATGCGTCGATCGGTTCGACCAACGACCGGGCCCGGGAGGTGCTTCGGCAGCCGGGTAGTGACGGCCTGGCGATCGTCGCGGACCTGCAGACTGCCGGTCGCGGACGCCGCGGTCGCAGCTGGCTCTCTCCGCCAGGGGCGAACCTGATGGTCAGCGTCCCGCTCCGGACCCGCCTCGACCCGCACGCGGCCGGCCTGCTGGGAATCGCCGCGGCGCTGGCGGTCCGCGACGCCTGTGCCAGCGTGGCGCCCGAGGCGGGGTTGGCCATCCGCTGGCCGAACGACGTGGTCGCCCCCGACGGTGCCAAGGTGGCTGGTCTCCTGCTCGAGACGGCGCTCGAGGAGGGGCGGCTGGTGGAGGGGGTCATCGGCATCGGCATCAATGCCAATTGGCAACGCGCGGATATGCCCGCCGAGATCGCCGCGCGGGCCACGTCGCTGACCGACATGGTCGGCGTCTCGGTGGACCGGGTTTCGCTGCTCGGCACGCTCCTGGATTCGCTCGATCGCGAGATCGCCGCGCTCGAGGCGGGGGATACTCCCCTCGCGCGCCTCCGGACGGTCTCCTGGCTCGACGGCCGCCGAATCGAGCTCGACCTCGGCGGAACGATGGTGCAGGGCCTGGTGGCCGGCATCGACGACGACGGGTCGCTGCTCCTGGACGGACCCGACGGTCGGACGGCCTACACCGTGGGAGAGGTGGTCCGCGTCCTCGAGGCCGCGACCGCGGGAGCCGTCGCATGACCGATCTTCGCCCGGCGGATGGGGCGCAACCGGCGGGGACCGAGCCGCGCGGACCGGCCGACGGAACCGACGCCGACTTTCCGGCCGTCCTGGCGGCGCAGGCGGACAGGGCCGCATTCGACGTGCTCTATCGCCGCTACCTCGACCGCGTCTACGGGTACGCCTTCTACCAGCTCGGTGATCACCACGACGCGGAGGACGCCACCGAGCGCACCTTCATGGCGGCCCTGCGCGCCCTCCCGACCTTCACCGACGAAGGGGCCAGCTTCCGCGCCTGGCTCTTCCGCATCGCGCACAACACCATCGCTAACGCCCGGCGCAGCCGGATCCGCCGCTCGGTGGTTCCGCTCCACCCGAGCATCGATCCGCCGGCCCCCAACGCCGATCCGGCCGGCCTGGTGGCACGCGCCGACGAGCTGCGTCGGGTGCTCGATGCGGTGGCCGACCTGCCCGACGACCGCCGCCAGGTGGTGCTCCTGCGCTTCGTGGATGGGCTCACCTCCCGCGAGATCGGGCAGGTGCTGGATCGCTCCGAGGGCGCCGCGCGGGTACTGCTGCATCGGGCGCTGCGAGATCTCGCCACCAGGCTGGGGGCCTGACGCAGCCCTCGGGCCGCGGGTCGGGGTGTAACGAACCGGCCCGCGCGGTGTTTGTATCGGTGGCAGGCCGTACGACGCGCCGCCCTCCACACCGCACACGCCGAGAGAGAACGATTGCCCACCCGTACCCGTGCAGATCGCCTGGATGAAGCCGTCGCCGATCTGCTCGCCGGCGACCGCCCGAGTGTCGATCCGGAAATTGCTCCGTTGGTTGACGCCGCCGCCCTGATCCGCGCCGCGCTGCCGCCGATGCCGGTCGGCGTGCGCTTCAGCTCGCGCCTCGAGGCCCGCCTCGTCCGCCGTCGACGCCTGGCGATTGCCGCTGCGGCGATCTCCGACGCGACGCGACGCGAGTGGCGGCAGCCAGGACGCATCGCGATTGCCGGCGTGATCTCCTCGGCGGTCGTCGGGGTGGGCCTGACCGCCCTGGCCGTGTGGATCGGTACGCGCCGTCATGCAGCATCCGGCGCTCCGCCGGCGCATCGGTAGGAGCGCCCGATGCCGATCAAGTTCCCGTTCAGCCGTCGCCGCGACGTCTCCGCCGAGACCTGGACCAAGTGTCCGAGCTGTGAGTCGCAGATCTTCAACAAGCAGTTGGAGCGCAACCTGCGCGTCTGCCCGACCTGCGGCCATCACTTCCGGATGAGCGTCGGCGAGCGGATCGACCTGCTGCTCGACGACGACAGCTTCGTCGAGCGCGACGCTGGCATCGAGCCCGGTGACCCGCTCGGCTTCCACGACCAGAAGTCGTACCCCGACCGCCTGGAGGCGTCGCGCGTCAAGACCGGCCTGCGCGAGGCGGCGGTGTGGGGCACCGGCAGGATCGACGACCAGCGGATCGCGATCGCCATCTTCGACTTCCGGTTCATGGGTGGCAGCATGGGCAGCGTGGTCGGCGAGAAGTTGGCCCGCTGCTTCGAGGCCGCGCTCGCCGAACGGATCCCGGCCGTGGTGATCAGCGCGTCGGGTGGCGCCCGCATGCAGGAGGGAACCCTCTCCCTGCTCCAGCTGGCCAAGACCACCGCGCCGCTGACCCGACTCGATAGCGCCGGGGTGCCGTTCATCAGCGTGCTGACCGACCCGACCACCGGTGGCGTGCTGGCGAGCTTCGCCTCGCTGGGCGATGTGATTCTCGCCGAGCCGCGCGCCCTCATCGGCTTCGCCGGCGCGCGGGTTGCCAGCGGCACCGTGGGCGAGGAACTGCCGGACGGATTTCAGACCGCGGAGTTCCTGCTCGAGCACGGCTTTGTAGATCGCATCGTCCCGCGGGCAGAGCTGCGCGGCGTGCTCTCTCGGCTGCTCCGGCTGCTCCCGGTCGCACGCCTCGAGGCAGGTCAGGCCGGCGAGAGCCGCGGCTGGGGACCGATCGGGGTCCTGTCGGGCATCGCCGAGCGGCTGGGCGGCGCGGTGAGCGACACCGTTGGGATCGGCGTCGAATCCGGAACGAACGGCGACCCGGCGACCAGCCGCGAGGAGTCGGAGCGATGACACTTCCCACCATTGAAGGTCTCGTCCCGCCGACCGCCGAAGAGGAGGCCGAGGCGTGGCGTCGCGTCCAGTTGGCGCGGCACCCGCAGCGCCCGCGCACCCTCGACCTGATCCCTCGCATCTTTGATGACTTTGTCGAACTCCACGGCGACCGGTCCTTCCGTGACGACCCGGCGATCGTCGGCGGCCCTGCGCTGCTGGACGGGCGGGCGGTGATGGTGATCGGGCACCAGAAGGGCAACGACACCGACTCGAACATCTTCCGCAACTTCGGGTCGGCGCACCCGGAGGGCTTCCGCAAGGCGCAGCGCCTGATGCGACTCGCCGACAAGCTCGGCATCCCGGTGATCACCTTCCTCGACACCGCCGGCGCCTTCCCAGGCCCCGCGGCGGAGGAGCGTGGCCAGGCGGAGGCGATCGCCTCGAGCATCAAGCTGATGACCGGCCTGGAGGTTCCGATCGTGGTGGTCATCGTCGGCGAGGGTGGGTCCGGCGGGGCGCTCGCCATCGGCGTCGGCGACGAGGTGCTCGCGCTGGAGAACGCGGTCTACGCGGTCATCTCCCCCGAAGGCTGCGCCGCGATCCTGTGGCGCTCGCCCGAAGCCGCCCCGGCCGCCGCGGCCGCCATGCGCATGACAGCCGCCGATCAGCTGAAGCTCGGAGTGATCGACTCGGTCATCGCCGAGCCCGGCGAGGGAGCCCACGTCGACCACGACTCGACCGCCGCCGCGCTCAAGAGCGCCATCCTCGCCGCGCTGGGTCGCATCAGCCGGCTCGATCCCGAGGCCCTGCTCGGAAGCCGCTATGCTCGACTGCGCGGCATCGGACTCCATCGCGAGACGGAGGTTGCCGCGCGCGAAGACGTCGCGGCACCGTCGCTGCGACACAGGATCGGACGCCGGCTGCATCTGCCCGGCATCCCGCGGCGGCCGCGCTGGAGCGAGATCTGGCCGAGCAGCGACGACGGTGAGAACAACGAGGGAGGCGCATGAGCGATCCGCAGGACCCGATGGCGCTGGTTCGTCGCGCCGCCGACGAGCTGCTGCCGCAGCTCACCGAGCGACTGGCACGTCACGGCCTCGGCGAGATCGAGGTGCGTGACGGCGATCTGCGCGTCCGCGCCGTGCGCTCCGCCGTCCCACATGAGCCTGGACCGCCCACCCCCCGGCCCCAGGCCGGGCCGAGCGTCGTCCCGGTCGACCGGGTCGGCCCTGTGCCCTCCGTTTCGGCGAAGCACGGCATCACCGCACCGGCGGTCGGCTTCTTCGTCTACGCCGAGGGGCTCGGGCCTGGCCTCGCGGTTGAGAAGGGCGACGAGCTGGGCCACGTCGAGATGCTCGGCGTGCACCATGACGTGCGCGCGCCCCGCGGCGGGACGGTTCGCCATCTCGTCAGCGAGGCCGGCGAGGCGGTCGAGTATGGGCAGCTGCTGATCGAGATGGAGCCCGCCGAATGAGCGTGGCGCTCCTCTTCTCCCCACAGGGATCCCAGGCGGTCGGCATGGGCCGCGCCATGGCCGAAGCCTCGCCCGGCGCGAGGATCGCCTTCGACGAGGCGGATGCCGCGCTCGGCTGGTCGGCCTCGCGGCTTGCCTGGGAGGGTCCCGAGGAGCTGCTCAACGACACCCGGCAGACGCAGCCGTGTCTCGTGGCGACCTCGGTGGCGTGTCTGCGCGCCCTCGAGGAGGCGCTTGCATTCCGCGGCGAACGACTTGAACCAGCCTACGTGGCCGGCCATTCAGTGGGGGAGTACGCCGCACTGGTCGCAGCCGGGGTGGTCTCGTTGGCCGATGCGCTCAGGCTCGTCGCGCGGCGCGGCTCGCTGATGGCGGACGCCGGCATCGCCGGTGGGATGGTTGCCGTGATCGGCCTCGACCGCGAGACCGTGTCCGACGCGGTCGGCGCGACCAATCGGGAGTTCGGCGCCGAGGGCGACCTGGTCGTGGCCAACGACAACGCACCGGGGCAGGTGGTGATCAGCGGCACGAATGCGGCGCTGACTGCCGCGGCGGAGCGCCTCAGGGCGGCTGGTGCACGTCGCACCATCCCGCTCAACGTGTCCGGGCCCTTCCACTCCCCGAGGATGGCGCCGATCGGCGCATCGCTGGCTGCGGCCTTTGCGTCGGCTGCGTGGCAGGATGCCCACATCCCGGCGGTCAGCAATGTCACCGCTGAGCCGCTGACCGACGCGACGGAGATCCGCGGGCTCCTTGCGCGCCAGGTCAGCTCGCCGGTCGAGTGGGTCCGCTCGGTGCAGCGCATGGCCGCCGAGGGAGTCGACACCTTCGTCGAATGCGGTCCGGGCGCGGCCCTGGTCGGGATGGTGCGGCGCATCGTCCCCGAAGCTCGGTGCCTGACCGTCTCGGATCCGACCGACCTGGGGACGACGGTGGAGGCCCTGGTCGGTGCCACCGCCGCGGTGCCAGCCTGATGTTCGCCAAGATCCTGATCGCGAACCGCGGCGAGATCGCCGTGCGCATCCTGCGCGCCTGTCGCGATCTGGGCGTTCCCGCCGTGGTGGCCTACAGCGAGGCGGACCGTGAGACGCTCGCCGTGCGGCTGGCTGACGAGGCGATCTGTATCGGTCCGGCCGAGGCGCGCAAGAGCTACCTGAACCAGCCGGCTGTCGTATCCGCGGCGCTCATCACCGGCTGTGACGCCATCCATCCGGGGTACGGGTTCCTGTCCGAGGATGCCGGTTTCGCGGAGGTGTGCGCGGCGCACGACCTGGCCTTCATCGGTCCCCGCGCGGAGGTGCTCGAGAAGTTCAGCAGCAAGTACGCCGTGCGCCGCATGCTCGCCGCCAACGGCCTGCCGACCGTGCCCGGCAGCCGCGGGATCCTCACCGATCTGCGCGACGCCCTGGACCAGGCCAGCGCGGCGGGGTACCCGGTGCTGCTCAAGCCGTCCGCCGGTGGTGGTGGGCGCGGCATGCGGCTGATCCGCTCTCCGCGCGAATTGGAGACGAACCTGCCGCTCTCCCGTTCGGAGGCGCAGGCCGCGTTCGGGGACGACAGTGTCTACTTCGAGAAGTGGATCGAGGAGAGCCGCCATGTCGAAGTGCAGGTCCTGATCGACCGCCACGGCAACGGCATCCATCTCGGCGAGCGCGACTGCTCGGTGCAGCGCCGCCACCAGAAGATCATCGAGGAGGCGCCCTCGCCGGCGATGGCCGAGCCGGCCCGCGAGCGGCTGCGCGACCTCGCCATCCGCTCCGCGATGGCCGCCGGCTACGAGAGCGCTGGCACGCTCGAGTTCCTGCTCGACGGCGAGGGGAACTTCTACTTCATCGAGATCAACTGCCGGATCCAGGTCGAGCACCCGGTCACCGAGATGCTCACCGGGATCGACCTGATCGCCGAGCAGATCCGGATCGCGGCGGGCGAGCCGATGACGCTGCGCCAGGAGGACGTGCAGCTGCGCGGCCACGCCATCGAGTTCCGGATCAACGCCGAGGACCCCGGCGACAACTTTGCGCCGCAGACAGGCACCATCGAGGAGCTGGCCCTGCCCGGTGGACCTGGCGTGCGCGTCGACACGCACCTGTACCCCGGCTACGAGGTGCCGCCGTACTACGACTCGCTGCTCGCCAAGCTGATCGTGTGGGGCGAGACCCGCGAGATCGCCCTGGCGCGGTCGCGACGGGCGCTGGCCGAGATCCACGTCGGTGGGATCAAGACGAACCTGCCCTTCCACCGCGGCATCGTCGACAACGCCGCATTCCTCGGCGCCGAGGTGAGCACCAACCTTGTCGACCGAGTGGGTGCCGCCGCGTTCGTGGCCGGTGGGGCCGCAGACCGATGACGACCATGCAGCACTGGAGCGACCGATGACCACCGATGGCCTGACCTTGCCGCTCGAGGCGGCCGACATCATGCGCATCATCCCGCATCGGTATCCGTTCCTCCTGATCGACCGGGTGGTCGAGTTGGAGCCCGGGCAGCGGGTGGTGGCGATCAAGAACGTGACCGCCAACGAGCCGCAGTTCACCGGACACTTCCCCGATCGCCCGATCATGCCCGGCGTCTTGATGGTCGAGGCGCTGGCGCAGGCCGGCGCGGTGGCCGTCCTCTCCCTTCCGGCTTACCGGGGCAAGCTGGCGCTCTTCGCGGGGATCGACGACTGCCGCTTCCGGCGCACCGTGCTGCCCGGCGACACGCTGCGTCTCGAGGTGACCATCGAGAAGCTGCGCGGCGTCTTCGGCCGCGGCCGAGCGGTTGCCAGCGTGGATGGCGAGATCGCCGTCGAGGCGACCATCAGCTTCGTCATTCCGCGCGACCAGTCGATCGCCGGGGGGCTTGCCGATGGCTGACCGAAGCGGCCCCCTCAGCTCGGCCGAGCACGGGGAGCGGCGCGTGGTGGTGACCGGCATGGGCGCGGTCACGCCGATCGGCAACGACGTGCCGAGCTACTGGGCGAGCCTGGTCGCCGGCCGCAGCGGGATCGAGCGGATCGCGTCGTTCGACCCGGCTCGCGTGGACAGCAAGATCGCCGGCGAGATCAAGGGCTTCGTGTCCGAGGACGTGATGCCCCGCAAGGAGGTGCGCCGCAACGACCGCTACGTGCACTACGGCTGGGCGGCCAGCGCCGAGGCACTGAATGACGCGGGCCTGCCGGTACCTATCCTCGATGAGTCACTTGCCGAGCGGACCGGGGTGATCATCGGCTCGGGGATCGGCGGGATCAACACCATGATCCGCGACATCATCGAGGCCCACGAGCTCGGCGTGGGACGTATCGGTCCGTTCCTGGTGACCGCCCTGATCCCGGACATGGGGGCCGGATACGTGGCGATCTACGCCAACGCGCGCGGACCGAACTACGCCACGGTGAGCGCCTGCGCGACCGGCAACCACGCCATCGGGAGCGCGCTGAACATCATCCGCCGCGGAGACGCCGACGTGATGATCGCCGGCGGCGCAGAGGCGGGGATCGGCGAGATCCCGATCGGCGCCTTCTCCGCCATGCGCGCGCTGTCGACCAAGCGCAACGACGACCCGCACCGCGCATCGCGACCATTCGACGCCGACCGGGACGGGTTCGTGATGGCCGATGGCGCCGGGATCCTGGTGCTGGAGGCGCTCGAGCACGCACTGGAGCGTGGGGCGCGGATCCATGCCGAACTGGTGGGCTACGCGGCCACCGACGACGCCTCGCACATCACGCTGCCGGCGCCCGGAGGCAGGGGCGCGGCCTCGAGCATGAGACTGGCGCTGATCGACGCCGGGATGACCACCGAACAGATCGGCTACATCAACGCCCACGGCACCAGCACGGCGCCGAACGATCGATCGGAGACGACCGCCATCAAGACCGTCTTCGGCGACCGAGCGTATGCGATCCCGGTGAGCAGCACCAAGAGCATGACCGGCCACATGCTGGGTGCCGCCGGCGGCGCCGAGGCGATCGCCTGCGTCCTGGCGATCGAGAACGGGATCCTGCCGCCGACCATCAACTACGAATTCCCCGACCCCGAGTGCGATCTCGACTACGTGCCCAACGAGGCCCGCAGTGTGCCGATCGATTCGGCCATGACCAACTCGTTCGGCTTCGGCGGCCATAACGCCACGCTCATCTTCCGGCGGTACGACGGCTGATGGTCGCCACCAACGAACAGGTCCTGGCGGCGATCGACCTGCTGGCCCCCGCCTTCGAGGCGAGCGGGCTCGATGAGCTGGAGGTCGAGGCCGGTGAGCTCGTGGTGCGCCTCGTCCGGCCGCGTGCCGCGACGCCGGGCGCTCCGGCCGCCTCGCCGATGGGCGCTTCCACGACAGCGGCTGTCGCGGCCGCCACGCCGTACGGAGAGCCGGCGGCGGGGATGCGCTTTGTGACTGCCCCGCTCACCGGCGTCTGGTACGCATCGCCGTCCCCGGGGGCGCGGCCGTACGTGCAGGAGGGGGACGAGATCGGGGCCGGAGCGGTGATCGGCCTGATCGAGGCGATGAAGCTGTTCAACGAGATCAAATCGGACGCCGCGGGCCGGGTGACCCGCATCCTGGTGGAGCGGGGTGCGCTGGTGAAGCGTCAGCAGCCGCTGCTTGAGATCGACCCGAGCTGACGTGGAGAAACGGAAGGAGATGGCATGGCGCCGAACGCGCTGATCACCGGGTGGGGGATGTACGCCCCGTCGCGGATCATGACCAACGAGGACCTCACCAAGCTGGTCGATACCAGTGACGAGTG
>Ga0209321_10001089_pt1 | contig 18397 bp, 20 predicted proteins | sample Rifsed16ft4_FD_184012 | JGI IMG/M metagenome (GOLD analysis project Ga0209321, IMG submission 184012) | Soil microbial communities from Rifle, Colorado, USA - sediment 16ft 4 - CSP-I_5_4 (version 2) | ecosystem: Environmental > Terrestrial > Deep subsurface > Rock core/Sediment | place: Rifle...
TCCCGTGACCTCCGCCACGTGCCCAGCATCCCATCAGCCAAAGCTTGTATAATATGAACCCTTGCACGTGCGCTGGGTCGCCCTTTCTGATATTTGGAATGCATTCCACTCTCTTTGGACTACAATCCTTATATAGTGATGTGGCAAAATCGTATGATGGAGATAGGAATGACACCAGTGAAAGGGTCGCTTACGACGCTGTTCGGGAACCCGCAGGGAAGGGCGATAGCAAAGGTGCTCGACCAGTCAGTTTTGGTCGGAAACATGGAACAATCAATCCGAATGCTCGCTGATGCAACAGAGCTTGACTATAAAACAGTTCAGAAGTCGCTGGAAAGACTGGCAGCGTGGGGATTAGTGAAAAAGGGTAGGAAGATCGGCATCACTCAAACCTACAGATTCGATGTCGAAGACGATTTACACGACTTGGTCAATTTCGCTAGAAAGATGCAGTTAACGCCAAGACGTGGAGATTGATCCCTCTATTCTGCGTGTTGAATGCGATACCGTTGTGTCCGAAAATTCGCATCGAAAAGTCAGGTCAGATCCGGGAAAACGTGTCAAAATTCCCCTGAAGAGTGGGTTGTGGTGTTTAGGTCGCGGACTGGCTTCGATTGGTTGAGTCTGTATTGAGTGAGATGGCGGAGACAGCTTCCTCTTGGCTTACTTGCCAGCTTCGCAGTTCCGGTCGAAAGACTAGCATGAGGACGCCTCCTCCGATCAGGAACAATCCGTTCAGCAGGATTGCTGTGGGTGTTGAGAACCAGTCGGCACTGTACCCTATGAGGAGTGAAGCGAAAGGTTGTGTGCCGAAGCTGACTGTCACGAAGAGGCTGACCAGTCTTCCCCGCATTTCAGGCGACGCCAAAATCTGAACCAGCCCAAGCGCTGTAGTGAAAACGGTTGGCGCCGCTAGGCTGACCAGGAATATGCTGACCATTGACATTGTGAGAGAAACGGTCCAAGAGAAAGCAAGGAGCCAGAGACCCATCCAAATCGTAGCCCCCGCAACCGCCACCCCAGGACGCCTCACCGTCTGCGCCAAGGGGACAACAAGAATTGTTCCAAGTAATGCCCCCGCACCTGACGCCGCCAACAAATAACCCAACGTCTGCGCATCACCATGAAGTACCTCGCCAACGAACGCCGGGAAGATGTTGATGACTGGGAACACTAAGAAGGTCAGAAGAACGACGAAGGTCATTAAATCCTGAATGCGTGGGTTGCCACGCAGGAACCCCACCCCTTTCTTGAGCTCGCGAAATGAGTCACTTCCCTTCGGGCTTCGAACTTGGCTCGCTCTAACTGAGATTAGGCTTGCGATCACAGCCAAGAAGCTTAAGCCGTTAAGCCAGAATGCGGGCGCAGATCCCCAGACTCCAATAATGAAGCCGGCCAGGGCGGGACCAATCATACGGCTCACCTGAATGATCATCGAGTTCAAGTTCACAGCCTTCCGCACCTCCCGCATTCCGGAGAGGTCGCCGAGGAAGGCTTGTTGTGCTGGGATATCAGCGGCCGTGAAGAGCCCTAGCACTGTACTGATGACGTAGACATGCCATAGCTGAATGGTCCGAGTTTGTAGGAGTATTGCGAGTGCGAAGGCCGAAGCCATTGCGCCGACCTGTGTGAAGATCAGTAACCTGCGTCTGTCAACACGATCAGCCCAGACGCCCGCCCAAGGTCCCAGAAGTAGAATTGGGAATGTTCCGAGCATTGCCACGATCCCCAGTGCCGTTGCTGATCGGGTAAGTTCCCAGACAACCCAACCCTGGGCAGTGATCTGAAGCCACGTACCAATCAGCGAAACAGCCTGACCGCTTAGATAGATCCGCAAATCACGGATTTGCAAGGGTGAAAATGCTGCCCGCAAAGCCTTGACTGTTCGACTGGACATGATCCTGCTCACCTAGGCTCTAACAGATTTGATTGTTTTGCACAGGGTGCAGACAACGCTATGTGCCACATTGCGTGGACCGGAAGTGCTTGGACGAGCTGGGAAACTCTGAAGGGATTGTTGGTGTCAGCGCCCGGCTCGATGTTTTCGCAGTTCAACCCCCTGATAATTCTCTTTGGCATAATCGGACGCAAGCTCAAATCAAAGGCTTCTTCGGCCTAAACTCCTCACTGAGCGTTTTTCGACCGAAAGATGTGCTCCAAAAGCCTGTGAATTCAGCTGTAATTGAGCTGAATCATACAAAGAATAATATTGTGACGGGTCGTTAGGTTTCCGCCGATGCTCGGTGTCATCGGTGTTGAAGTTAGCGGAGGATGTTCTTGCTCTTCACGATGGCATACGGGAAGTTCTCATCTTAGAGGAAAGAGCAGGCCAATTTGTGGTGACGGAAGAGGCTGCCAGGGATGATACGTCGCTGCTTGCGGAAAGGATGAATGAGGTCAGCAGAAATGCCCCATTAGTTCCCACCATAATCCTGGGCGCCGCCAATCAGTTTGGCGGAGAGCCCGCAGCCCTGAAACTAGTTGGGATGCTTTACCGGAAAGGAGGAGTCATGTTCAGCTATCTCGACGAGAACAGGGTACTTGCAATAAGCACCACATCAGAGAGCTTCAGTAGCGTTATCGAAGTTGTGAACAAATCCATTACGAGACTCAGGGAAGAATACGAGATCCGAGGAAAGACTGGGGCTGTGAGGTCTGCGGCTGTAGCAGAGGACATCGCGCGCTTTTTCCTCGAAGGCAAAGTGCACGGACCAGCGTATGTTTCAATCGACGACGTCTCCTACAGAGGGATCAATCATCGATGGGAGGTGCACGGTTCATACCGTTCTTCTCGCTCCATAACATCAAAACGGTTCCAGGTTGAAGTCGACGCCGAAAATGGGTCCGTCATGAGGTTCAGTTCCTCAACTTCCGTCTCAACGCTTGTCTACGTTGAGCTCGCGTCCTTGGTGGCTGCTGTCAGTCTTCTGGGTTGGTGGCTCTATGTTAACTTCTGGAGATGACGAGCTGAAGCCACTGGATCGGGTAATCGAGTGTGTGTCGTAGTTGAGGGATTGGGCTACTCTACTTACTCGCTGAGGGAGTTGTAGTGTCGGTTTGCGGATTTCGCGTGCTCGATAAGTTCCCTTGCAATCCTTGCCCTGACTGCTTCTAAGTAGTCGAAAAAGTCGAAACCGCCTATCTCTCCGAACTCCCATCCCAACCTTTCAAATAGCTTCCTAATGATTGCTTTCCCTATCGTTTTGCTGCCCTTGCCAAACGTCTCTTCAAGGAGCGCAAAGAACCTGTCCAAGTCCTTAGGAATTTTCTCTCTAGCAAGCGAGTAATTTCTCTCAAGATGGTCGTAGACTGCTTCTCTGGACTTCGTACCCAGGAGGTCGGACAAGACCTGATCTATCGACTCGAGGAGTAGATCGTCGAGTGTATTTGGTCCCTTGTGTGGAGAAGACAGGTCTTCCGAAGACGTAGCTGTCGAGGCAAGACCGTTCATCGGCCTTTCCTTCAGTTGCATTGCAACATAACCGAAAGAACCCCGCGGTGAAGCGATTTAAGCGCACCAAGAAGCTGAGTGGGACCTTGATGTGAATGCTTCAATAGGAAAACAAGGCAGCGCCGAATTATGTCACAAATGGTGATTCCACGTGACTTACAATAGGTTAATCCATACGGCTTGAAAATTCGACTCTGAGTCTCTCGTTCTGGGGCCTCCTAAGCAGGAACTTGCCGAAAGCAAATTCGTCGAATGCAATTGAAGACTTCCCTTGGCGTGCGCGAATAGAGAGCAAGTCTCAGAATAGGATGCGAAGGTGTCGGATCAGAGACGCATAGTCACCCGACGCAAGGTACAGTATGGCGAGTACGAGTGGGGTGTGCTTCTCGAGTCTGCTCCGAATTGAGTGCATTTCTTGCCTCGCCGCCTCGTGTAGATGTGTAGTGCAATAACACACATATAAATTTGACCTCCAGAATCAACACATGTTCACATCTACATGCAAACCAATCCATACGGGGGCTGCACAGAGATTGCAAAGTTCGACGAAAGCACAGGTCGTGTGTACACTTCACCAAATGCAGTAGTATGAACTTCGCCATACATTCCGCAAGGCGTTCAGAATGGAGTGACATACGAAATTCGCATGCCAAATGCATCAAAGCTCCATCTGAATCGAAGCCATAAAGGGCTGGGTGCAGGTTCTCGTCAAGAGGGCAACCTGTCATGGAAATGCCTGTCTTGGAAACCATCAGAACCTTGCGAAGCATGCGCCGACTCAAACCCGACCCGGTCGAGCCGCACAAAATCCACCTAATCCTAGAAGCAGCCGGAAAGGCACCATCGGGCGGAAACTCGCAACCATGGGAATTCATCGTCATTACCGATCCGCCCGTGAAGAAGCAACTTCGAGACTTGACTGTGCAAGGGCTTGAGATCTACGCGAAATCCAATCTGCGAATTCCGAAGGACGCGGTTACGGAATTCCTCCAGCCCACCAACCCCGTGACCCTGATGGCTCAGAACACAGACAAAGTCCCCGTTCTCATTCTGGCGTGTTTGAATACGAAACGTGCAAGGAGGCTAACGGATGATTGGGCTTGGTTGGAGGAACAGGCGAACTGGGCATCCGTCTTCCCAGCCGTCCAAAACATGCTTCTGGCGGCTAGAGCTCTCGGACTTGGGACGGCGGTTTCCATCTTCCCACTCTTCCTGTTAGAAAAGTTGAAGCAGCTGCTGAAGGTCCCAGACTATGTGAAACCGGGCATTCTAGTCTATGTTGGTTACCCTGCCACGCGATTCAGCGAAGCCAGTAGACTTCCAATTGAAACTTTCATCCACAAGGATGGTTGGTGAAGATGAACACCCCTCTGCGTCGACTTGATGGAATATCCTACTGGGTCATCGAAGACCCTGATGGAATTCATGATTTCATAAACACCGAGGTCCGCAAGGAATGGGAGCTGGACGTGAGAAGTCTCCCCGGCGACCCAGCAGGCGGCGATTGGCTACCAACCCTTCCCCAGCGAAATTGGACCTTGGAGACTATTCGAACTGATGAAGTTGGACTCAACGAGCGCATTATGAATTTCGTAGACGCGAAGACCAGTTATGATTTTGCAGACCACCTAGCGAAACGCAGGCAGCAACTCCGCCATGCAATCGAAAACTACGGAATAGTGATCTGGCCGGTCGTTATCAGGAAAGAAGATATGCAGATTCTGGACGGTTATTGTCGCTGCACAACCCTCAAAGAGATGAACATTCCGAGAACTTACACCTACATGGGCAGCCTCTGACGTGAATCTTTCCACAGGTCGGATTTGGGTAAAGCCTTTTCAAGCATCGGGCACCAATTTGCCTTCATGCCATTTGTTAATCACGTGGAATTCGAAGTCACGAACCTAAGGCGAGCCGCCAAATTCTACAAGTCAGTGCTCGGATTCAAGATCCAAGTTATCCCCCAAATGAAATATGCGCTTTGGTCGGCCGCTCGCAAACCAGGCGGAGGACTCTCGCTAGTGAAGAAAGTGAAGCATGGTGGCACGACTGCCGTCTTCCAGGTTGACAACATTAACCGCTACCTTGACAAGGCGAAGAGGAACGGCGGGAAGATCGTTCAGAAGAAGGGCGCCATAGGCGCCGGCATGGGTTACTACGGCGTCTTCAAAGATCCCTTTGGAAACCTGGTAGGTCTCTGGAGCAGCCACTAGGACACAACGGGACTACATCGAAGTATCTAGGATCAGCCTAGTGCTAGGCGGCGAGAACTTGCCGGGTTTGGATGGTTTTCATTACGTCTCCTCGGGTTACGATGCCTAACAATTGACCATCTTCCACAACTAAGACTCTCCCTGTGTTGTCCCGCGCCATTCTTTGCATAACATCTAGCGCGGTAACTGTTGGCTTGACCACTGCTGCTCTTTCGCATGGGATCATGGCCTGCGCAACGGTCTCCGTAGCTCTCCGCTCTTTGGGAATCGCACGAACACATTGAAGTGTGATTATTCCCAAAATTTGTCCATCCTTCACGACTGGATAACCACCGTGCGGTTGAACAAGGAAATAGTCCGAGACTAGTTGCTGAACGGTCATTTCAGGTGGAACCGTAACGGTCTGCCGAGTCATGATATCTCCCACCACCACTCCAGACAAAGCTTCACCTACGACCGTTTGTCTAAGGCCCGTCTCAGCGCCAGATTTGATGAACCATCCCAGCACGACGATCCAGATGCCGTTTACAAAATCGCCGAGGATTATTGCTGCGAAGCCTCCGAGCATCATTAGAAGTGAAATAGCCTCACTTACCCGTGTTGCGGTTCTAGTGGCTCCAACAAGGTTTCCGGACCGTTTCCAAAGGCTCCCTCGAAACACTCGACCTCCGTCGAGCGGGAAGGCGGGAAGCAAGTTGAAGGCTCCCAAAGTGGCGTTGATTAATGCTCCATAACCAAGGGTTGCTGTAATAGCCACCGGGACCCGAGCCAGGTTCGTCAAGAACCAAAGCCCGCCCAATACGGCGGCTATGAGGAAGCTCATGAGAGGCCCTGCAGCGGCCACACGAACCTCTAACTCAGCGTGTTGAGGCTCCTCGGTCATTTCCGAGACGCCGCCGAAGAAGAAGAGCGTAATCCGTGCAATCGGTAGCCCATTCTTCTTTGCCACATAGGAGTGGGAAAGCTCGTGGATCAAGACCGACGCGAAGAGGATTACTGCCGAAGCAATTCCAATCGCCCAATACGTCATCGCGCCCAGTCCAGGATACTGGTGAGGCATGTACCCGTAAGCCAGAGACCAAGCGATTAGAACGAAGACAACCCAGAGCGTGTAGTGAATGCGCACCGGAATGCCCATGATCCTTCCAAGTTTAACTGACACCGACAATCATCCCAGCTATCGAGAGCGCCTCTTCAAAACTCTAGCTGTTCAGGTACTCGAGTCTCCGTGCTAATGAAGAGAGCGAGCCTCAATTTGCTTCCTTGACTCTTCAACAGCGCGTTCCATTGATTTTCTCGCGAGAGCCATATCCAGCTTGATGAGTTGCTTCACGACTTCATTCTTTCTATCGAGCTCGTACAACGTTGCTCTCCCTATCTTCCTGCTGACGTTCAACGCACCAGATTTCTCGAGTTCCTTCCAGTATTTGAAGAACGTAACGCGGCTCATTGCCAGATCTTTCGCGATCTCGTTCTTTGAGTAGTCTAATAGGGGGTTGTCTAAGAAGAAATCAACTATTCGCAGAATCGGACTGGCCCCGAGATATCTCAGTAAGAGCGTCTCGTCGGATCTATACGACATACTTGAACCATCACCATCATCATGATGATGTTTTCGAAAGTATTTAAGAGTGAACTTTCAAAGTATCAAAAGTGAACTCATGTTTTCAGATGACGAGATCAGAGCTACTATACTGTTCAAGCTTTACAAGCGAGGAAACTGGGGAGGTAGTCATACCGCTTTCGAGAACATGAAAAAGGGATTCAAAGAAGGCGAGCTTGGAAAAGGAGGCCTAAACAGAGTGGACAAGATTGCCAAGGAACTCATGCGTTCAGGGCTGATAGTGCAGAAACCAACGCACTACGGCTTGCAGGTCTCTCTCAATCCAAGGCAGAATGAAACGATAATCGCAATCATGAAGAAATACTTTCCAGAGGTCTAGAGCCCCGCGTTCGCCCCTTTCAGGATCCTCAATCGTTTTTCTCAACGTCCTCCCTGACACGAGTCTTAAGCCTATTCTTGACCTCACTAAGGTAGCCTCTGGATTTCTTAGTACAAAGAAGGTGAAGGGTGTCATTTCGGGTTTTGGTGGGAAAAGGTTTTCAGTCAATGGAATATCACGGCGACGCGAGTGGAATTTGCCTTGGAAACCAAGCAACTAATCATGCTGCCCGGTCCGACCAACATTCCAACTCGTGTTGCGAATGCTATGCTACGTCCAATCATCAATCACAGGGGACCGGAGTTTCGTGAGCTGCACTCCCGCATAATTGATAATGCGAAATACGTTTTCGGAACGAAGAACGATCTCTTCGTGCTAACCGCTTCTGGGACAGGAGGCGTGGAATGCGCCGTTCGCAACATCTCGTCTCCCGGAGCCAAGATCATTGTCGCTGTGAACGGGGTCTTCAGCCAGAGATTCTACGAATCAGTCAACCTGCTGGGTGGAAAGGGCATTGAGGTGCCTGTGGAATGGGGGAACGCCGCCACAGTCGCCCAAATTGAGGAAGTGCTGAAGAAGAATTCTCCCGTAACCGCTGTAGCGATCATTTACAATGAGACTTCGACAGGCGTGACGACGCCTCATTTGAAGGAGATTGGTGAGCTTTGCAGGAAGCATGGTGCGCTCTTCTTGGTTGACGCGATCTCAATTCAGGGCGGCGTCCCATTGCCAGTCGACGAGTGGGGTGTCGATGTATGCATAACCGGCAGCCAGAAGTGCCTGATGACTCCGCCAGGATTGGCTCTTATCTCGGTAAGTCCGAAGGGTTGGGAAGTTATCAAGAAGGCTCCACGGTCATACTACTTCGATCTCCAGCTCTGCAAGCAGTTCTGGGATGAGAAGAAGGAAACCCCCTACACTCCTGCAGTGACTCTGTTCTATGCTCTGGATGAGGCGTTGCAGATGATTCGGGAAGAAGGGCTTGAGGCACGTTTCAAGAGGCATGCGATCTGCGCTGACGCCATGTACGCTGCAGTTGAGGCTATGGGACTAGAGCTGTACGCTCGCAAGGAGGTCCGATCAAACACTGTTCTCGCCATTAAGTATCCAAGTGGCATTGACGACAAGAACTTCCGAGGCGCACTCAACAAGAAATACCGTGTCGTTGTCGCTGGTGGGATGGGTAAGACTCACGGTCAGCTCTTCCGCATCGGCGTCATGGGATCCGTGTCCCAATTCGAGATCCTCGCAACCGCCACAGCCATAGAATCCGTCCTAACAGAGCAAGGACACAAACTCAAACCAGGCGAAGGGGTAACAGCGGCCCGGGAAGTCTTCGCAAAACCCTCCTAGGCAGACACAATCTTCCTCTCTTTAGCAACCTTTCGTACAGGGGATATGCTTCTTCGCGCTGCATCACAAAGCAATGCACGAATGTCATTCAGAAAGCGATGAATAACCATCCGAACGGCGAATGGAGTGAAAGCTAGTTGGTGAAAATATTCGTCTTCACAGATTTTCATGGTAGCCAAGAGGCGTTTCAGAAGTCGCAGGAACGTATCGCCAAGGAAAAACCTGATCTGGTATTAGTTGGAGGCGACGTCACAAACTACGATGCCGAACGAGCTAAGCGATTGCTTTCCGAGCTGGCTGAGGGCGGAAGTCCGATTTACTTTGTTCCCGGAAACATGGATAATGCCGAACTGAAGGACTGGACTGGTACCGGGAATGTGCATGGGCTTCATGGTCGCTGCGAGTACGCAGCTGGCGTTGCTCTGATAGGCTTAGGCGGTTCCCCCCACGGAGTCTTTTCAACGCCCTTCGAGCTCAGCGAGCATGAAGGGGCTGAACTGCTAGAAGATGCGATGAAGACCTATCATGGCGGACACCTGATTCTGCTGTCCCATTGCCCGCCTAAGGATACGAAGATTGACCGTACCTCCGGCGGAGAACACATTGGCAGTCTGTCTGTCCGTAGGTTTGTAGAAAGAAATCAGCCAATCGTTGTGATATCAGGACATGTACATGAGGCTCAAGGCAGCGACAGAATCGGGTCGACCGTGGTCGTGAACACGGGACCTGCAAAGAACGGAAACTTTGTCATAATCGACCTCGACAAGAAGATTGCCGTGACCTTCGCGAAATTGTAATCAGAGTAGGAAGGCTAACAGGAACAGCCTGTTGTTTCATGAGTGACGGGTTAGACGATTTCTTCGATGAATTCGTTCTTGAATTTAGCTGCGGGGCTCTGTTTTCCATGCCTATATTTAGGACATAAGCTGGGCGGACGGCTTGTAGACGGCCTTCTGAGTTATCTCTCGCGAACAGCTACTGTAGGTGTTGCAGTATGCTTCGCAGCGTTCAGCGGTTTCCATGTCCACATATCCCATCTCGCAAAGCTCACACTGGTAGACAGTTTGGCCCTTATTGTTGACTTGTTTTACCACATTCCCACCTCCAAATGCCTTAGCTTGAAGGATCATGCGTCGTGGATCTTCGCCTTGTAGCGCCGGATTTGACCCACCATCAAGGCTGTCCCGATCGCGTTCACGACGATGCCCACGGCGACGAGTTCAACGCGATATTGTAGAAGGAAAACTGCTGAGGTGCCCAAGACGACGCTGGCTGCGGCTAGGGCGTCGGTCGCGTGGTGGAGGCAGCAGGATACCATTGCTACCATGGAGGTGAGCGATCCGGTGGCGCTGCAGGACATGGCGTTAGTAGAGCGGCTGAGCTGGCGGGCGTAGGATCCTATGGAAGTTGAAATCGCAACGCTCGCCGTCACAGCTGAGACGATGAGCCAATCTCCAGAAACCACCTTCCAAGCAGCAGCTAGAGAGCCTTCTCCCCACAGAGCCACCACTAAGAAGGATATTGGAACAACCGTCGATATCCCTAGGCCAGTCAAATAGTGCCTTCGTAAGGAGATAGAAAGCTCGAAGATACGAGCCGTTGGTTGGGACGGTAAGGTTCTCATGTAGTGTGCTTCCTAGCAACCCGTTTCAGTAGGAGCCCCATGCTGAGCAGGGTAAGGAACAGCACGAGCGCTGGTGTGACCGCGAACTCTGGAACCACAGTGACTTTCGCAGCGTACGTTCCACCCGAAGCATCGCCAATCCAATTCCCGCTGGGCGATTGATAGGAGATTTGTGCAGTAACATCTTGGCTCTGGACTGTTGAGAATACTACGTTGGTGAAGGTCAGTGTTGTTGTGCCTTGTCCAATCATGGTTTGTGTTAGTGTTGCAAGACTTTTGCTTTCCGAGCTGCTCCAAAGTTCAAGCTTCACCGGGGTTGGTTGGGTGAAATAATAGCTGATGCTTGCCTTCACATCAACCGGTTTTCCAGCGTCAACCGCATTTGCGTATTCCAAGCCAAGTATCTTGGCGCTCCAAACAGCAACCTGCACGGATGCAGTGATTGGTGGTTCCATGTGGTGCGGCTGGTGCAGAGCTTTAATCGTATAGGCGCCTGCATTTGTGGGCGCGTATGATACGGATTGCTGGAATGGGTCTGAGGACGCGTGGTCCCATGTCCATTCGTTTATGACGGTGCCTGAGGCATCTTCAAGGGAGAGCTTCATGTCGCCATGGACGTCGCCCATGTAAGATACTGTAATGCCAAAGGCTTCACCGAGTGCATGTACGTCTTTGTCGACCGCAACAGTGATTGAATCAGCGGCAACTATGGGTGTAGTAGTCACTAGCCAGAAGGATGCCAAGGATAAAGCCATCAGAAGATAATTTCGGATCTTCATTCATAGTCACCTAGGTTCGGGGTTTCCACCTGTTGAGTAACATTGAGTTCATCGTAACCGTGACCGAAGATGCGGCCATCGCGATCGCTGCGTAAATCGGGTTCAGTATTGCACGTGTGCCGAAGAGAGGGATGAGCGCGCCCGCTGCGACGGGAATTAGGGCGACATTGTAGAAGAACGCCCAGAACAGATTCTCCTTGATTTTTCGAACTGTTTTCTTACTGAGTTGAATAGCTGTTACGACATCTCGAACATCATCTTTGATGAGCACGATACCGCCAGCCTCCTTAGCAATATCTGTACCACTACCAATCGCTATGCCGACATCCGAGGCCGCCAGTGCCGGTGCGTCGTTGATTCCGTCGCCAACCATGGCAACGATTTTTCCATCGGTTCGCAACTCCTTGATCACCTTGGCCTTGTCTCCAGGCAAAACCTCTGCCAGCACGCTATTGATACCCAATTTCCTAGCGATCGCATTGGCCGTTCGCTTATTGTCCCCCGTCATCATGATGACTTCGATGTCCATACTCCGAAGCTCATTCACTGCTTCGCTGGCAGTTTCCTTCAACGTGTCGGCAACGGCAACGACACCTGCGAGTCGTTTGTCCACAGCGACCAGCATGGCTGTTTTACCCTCTTCCTCGAGGCTTTGTAGTTTCGATTCGATTTCACCAGCTTCTAGACCATGATCTTTCATGAGTTTCCTATTTCCAAGCAGGATTTGCTGCTGTTTGAAAACGGCCTTGACGCCGTGACCCGGTATTGCTTGAAATTCTTCGGCATTGTCGATCGTCATACCTTGCTCTTTCGCTCCCCTTACAATCGCCTCGCCGAGGGGGTGTTCAGAGCCAACTTCCGCTATTGCGGCGTATCTGAGAACTTGGCTTTCAGTGAATTCTGGAAGAGCAATCACGTCCGTGAGGGACGGTGCGCCGACTGTTAGTGTCCCTGTCTTATCGAAGACGACTGACTGTAGTTTGTGAGCTTTCTCCAGGTACTCACCATTCTTGATGAGAATTCCATTCTGAGCTCCTTTCGCTGCACCGATCATGATGGCGGCTGGCGTGGCGATTCCTAGAGCGCAGGGACATGCAACGATTAGAACCGAGATGAGTATGATGAAAGCCATCGCGAATGGTAAACCGCCTACGAAATACCAGAAAGCAAATCCTCCAACTCCCACCGCCACTACTAACGGGACGAAGTACGAAGAGATCAGGTCGGCCATGCGTTGTATCGGAGCGCGTGAGACGATAGCTTCTTCGACCATCTTCACGATCTGTGAGAGGGTCGTATCCGCGCCTATCTTTGTTGCCTTGATCTGCAGCATACCTGTTTTGTTGATTGTTGCGCCGATGACCTCGTCGCCTAGTTTTTTCTCAACGGGCATGCTCTCTCCTGTGACAACGGACTGGTCTACTGAAGAGTAACCCGTCACAACGATGGCGTCAACCGGCACGCGTTCGCCAGGTCTGATAACTAGAATGTCGTTCACCGCAACGTTCTCGACTGGAATCTCTTCCTCAACGCCGTCTCTGAGGCGCTTCGCCATTTTGGGCTGCAGGTCGAGTAGTTTACGGACGGCTTCAGATGCCTTGCCCTTCACTATATGCTCCATCGCCTTTCCGAGCAAGATGAAGCCGATGATCAGACCGGTTTCGGTGAAATAGACCTCTGGGCCTGTTGCCACAAGGACTTGCGGGAAGAAGCCTCTGAAGAACGTTATCAGCGCGCTATACGCCCATGCAGCGGTTGTGCCAATCGCAATTAGGCTATCCATGTTTGCCTGCTTGGCTCGGATAGCATCTCGTGTGCCCTTGTAGAATCTCCAGCCCGCTACGAACTGTACAGGGGTAGCGAGCAGGAATAGCCACCCATAGTTGGGCAAACCTAGAATGGTAAGGTTCCAGTCGGTGGAGCCTACTAATGGTGGGTATGCGTATTCGAGGAAAGCTGTTAGAGCGCCTAGTGTCAGTGCGAATGTCGTCATGATCTTTAGGTGACGAAATTCGACTTCTGGTTTCAGGAACGTGTCGAGGCAATTCTGACTGCAGAAGTAGTAGGTGGTTCCCCTACGTTCTGCTTTGAAGGGAGTCTTGGTTTCGTCAACGTACATGCCGCAAACAATGTCTTTCGCCATTGCTTATGCCCCGTGATGACGCTCGGCTGAGTCGTAACCCAATCTCTTCATGAACGTCCGAATGTCTTCGGTGCTCACACGCGCAGGATCATAGTTCACAAGAACTGTGTCAGTGACGTAGTTCACTGTCACATTCTTGATGCCTGACATCTTCCTTAGTTTGCGCTCGATGACTCGTGAGCAACCTGAACAGCCGAGATTGAATAGTGAGAAGATCGCTTTTGCTGATGGCTTGCTTTCTGTTGGTTCCATCTTGCTCGTTCTCACGGGTACTATTCCAAGATGGTCGAAAGTTCCGGCTACGGCACTTAAGTCGGGCGTGCACAGAGAAACACAGTGTATTGCAATTAGGGACCGAGTAGAGTGAGGATCACCGATCTGTCGCTCATCTCTAACTTAGGTGAAATCCCAATCTGTGCAAACATTGCCGTAACGTAATGAACAAGGAATATAGACCAGTTTAGTCCGAAATCGTGAATTAGCGCCACCACATGGCCATGAGCGTCGATTGTCTCACTAACTTCGCAGAGATGGGCATAGGTTGCAAGAGAGCGAATATGGTCAATGAGAGATTCTCGATCTACTTTGCCATTCTTGGCTGTGGCAAAGGCCTGAGGGATGCTGCTGCCCGCGGTTTTGGCAACTTCGATTATCTTATCCACGTCGCCGGCTAAGAGCACGCCTCGGAACGTTGCACTACTAAGCTTGACCGTATTGATTTTGCGGGCGAATCTGTCGAACTCAGAGTACTGCTTCAGAATTTGGTTCACAAGCGTGTTAGGGCTAACACTTTGAGTTGCGGCCTCGGCTACAACCGCCTGTAAGGCCGATTCGTCTATCCTGAAGGACTTCGGAACTGTCCTGGATTTCTTTGCTGCCTTGGTTGGTGCCATAATATCTCAGTACCCTAACGTCTCTAATCCTGTGACTGTTAAGCGTGTGTCAGGTTAAAACCTGTGGGAAAAGCTTGATGCATCTGTGCGAGTACTTTTGGCGAATCTAAAGACGTGAAGTTGGAATCTCAACGCGCGAAGTAGCGTTCCGTATGTTTCTCAGGAGTTCAAGTAACGATAAACCTAAGCCGTATGTGTGGATCGTTTGGTCAGGTCGAATTCTGATGAAGGTCGCCTTTGGTCCGACATGCTTACCTTCCAGCTTCAACACCTCTCGAAGAACCACGGATCGACTGAACGCATTTCGAGCGTTTTGATCGTCGAAGGAAATGATCTGGGCCGTTCCCTGGAACTGAACACAGTGGGGCGGAAGAGATCTCAGGAGACGTCTTGGAATAGGAATTGTGAAGGAAACATTTGGGTTGCGGGCGATGTTTCGAGCCTTCTTGTTATCTCTATTCGTTGTGACATAGAGAGCGAACGGTCTGTCCCGTGAAGAAACGCCGTACAAAACGCCAGTTGAGTGCGGCCTGTGATCGACAGAAATTGTGCTCAGAACTCCGAAACTTCTGTCGCGGATTTCTCTTTCCACGCTATCAAAGCTCAGTTGCCTAGATGACTTACTCAGTGCAACCAAGACGGTCTCCCCCTAGGGAATACGTTTGCTCTGGAACTAGCTCCTTCTTGATAAGTAGAGGTAGTTGGGGGCCTAGGTCTACATCCGATCAAAAAGGTCGTGGTGACCGCAAGGGCACTTCGCAATCGCGTTGGGATTATTGACCACAAAACCCTGACTCTCCAGCGTTTCAACGTAGTCTATTGTAGTCCCATGAAGGCGCGAAGCGCTGGATGTGTCAACCGCAAAGCGAAGTCCATCGTTTTCAAAGCTTTCTTGTCCGTCACGGATCTCCTTTGCAAATCCGAAATGATACGCATAACCTGCTCCTCCCATGCAGTGTGTCTGGACCAGTGAAACATGGACAACAAGGTCTCTGTTACCTTGCTGGGCCATAAATTCACGAATCTTTGTGGCGGCTTTGACGCTGACAGTAACCAGCTTCCCTTGAGACATGTCGATCGAGGCTAATTGACTTAGTTTAGCTGATAAGCGCGTTGGGTGTATCTTTCGAAAGACAACTGCACAATGGTTAGTCTATTCGTCCAAAGAAACAATCAGCACTTTTCACTATGATAAGCCAGATGGGGCGAGACTTGCTTCAACGACATTGGCTGCTTAGAGGGGGTCGAGCATCTTATTCGCAAGAAAATTATGGATTCTTATCGGCTTTGCCTAGTTCAATGATTTTCAAGATGGCGCGTTCTTCGATACAAGTGCAGTCGTGCATATCTTCGACCTTGCATGTAATGCAGTTGCACGTCCCACATGTCGGACAGATTATTCTTGAGTTACATGTTTCGCAGAAAACAGCCTCGCTCACCAAGAAATCATTGCGACACTTCCAACACTTTATCTGCAAGTGCGGTTTCCTCGGCAAGAATTCTAACTACACGTCGAGATCGCATCAGTGTCGTTGTATGCACGAGAAGCCTTGGTCCTGGATTGCGCTCTTCACGTCTTCTGCTGAGATGACGTCTGGATCGTACTCCACATTGGCAGCGTCCAGGAAATAACTCACTGAGACTGATTGAACTCCAGGCAATTTGGCTATGGCTTTCTCAATTATGACAGCACAGGTAGGACAACAGAGGTCAGTAATGCGGAAACTGCCAGCCTTTTTGACGGATGTTTGCAACTCGCTCAACTTTGACTCTGATGACAGAGTAGGCATTACCGTGCGATAAGTGGTGCTCAGTTGGTTTCAGAAAGTTTCGTGGCCTCTTGGTGGGCAAGTGAGGAACATGATTCTAATACATCGTTGCATTTCGCGTATGCATTCAGTCGGGCCATCTTAGGAATGCGAAATCAAAATTGCTCAGTCTGAGTGGTGAGTTTAGAACGCTAAAAGGAATGGACGCAGGTTGCTTACCCTACCTAGTGGCCTGGCTTAGGTCATGACCTTATGCTGTGGCTTGTAGATCGCTTTCTCCATTATCTCGGGCGAACAGCTCCCGTGTATGTGGCAGTATTGTTCACAGCGCTCAGCGATCTCAATTGCACTGTAACCAAATCCGCAGAGCTCGCATCTGTAGATTGTCTTTCCATTGTTCATGACTTTGTCTACCAATCTCTCACCCCCTCGCACCGTCTCAAGAGAGGGTTTCGCTAGGGGGCAACTGCGACGTGTTGCCGTCAAATTTGAACCGTCTGAGCAGTGACGAGTTCCCTATCACCGATATCGAGCTGAAAGCCATCGCTGCTGCCGCAACAATGGGGTTGAGGAGCCCTAGAGCGGCGATGGGGATCCCTGCCGTATTGTACGCCAAGGCCCAGAAGAGGTTCTGTTTGATTTTGCGCATTGTGGCTTTGCTGAGTTTGATGCTTCGCGTGACGCCCATAATATCGTCCTTCATGAGGATAATTCCGCCCGTTTCCTTCGCGATGTCCGATCCGCTTCCGATAGCGATCCCGATGTCTGCTTGGGCCAGTGCTGGGGCGTCGTTGATTCCGTCGCCTACCATCGCCACGACATTGCCTGCATCCTGCAATTTCCTGACCTGCTCAGTCTTCTCCCATGGCAGCAGGCTTGCGAGGGTTCTGTCGATGCCGAGTTGCTTCGCGATTGCTTGGGCGACTCTCTCGTTGTCGCCCGTCATCATCACTACCTCAAGCCCCATAGATTTCAGTTCCTTGATGGCCTCCACTGATCGAGGCTTCAGCGTGTCTGCTACGGCGATGGCGCCGGTGATTTTGTCACTCACGGCAACTATCATAGCAGTCTTGCCTTCTTCCTCGAACTTCTCTATCACCCCCTCTACCGGACCAAAGTTGTTGATGTGATGATCGTGCATCAGTTTTCGGTTGCCAACGATGATCTCCATCCCACCATAAATTGCCCGAACACCTTTTCCAGGCACCGCTTCGAAAGCCTCCGGGTCCTCCGGCGCAAGATTCTTCTCGCGAGCGGTTTTGACGATTGCTTCTCCCAGAGGATGCTCAGAGCGCTTTTCTGCAATGGCTGCTAGGTGCAAGACTTCGTTTTCTTCGGGGTTCCCAACTGAGAAAATGTTCGTCACGGACGGCTGCCCTTGGGTTAGCGTCCCCGTCTTGTCAAATATGACGGTTCGTATCTTCTGTGATCGTTCGAGATATTGTCCTCCTCTAATCAGTATCCCCGCTTCGGCCCCCTTGCCGACTCCTACCATCAATGCAGCGGGTGTGGCGATGCCAAGCGCGCAGGGGCATGCAATGATCAGAACCGCGATGAACGAGAGCAGTCCGAGGGTGAAATTTCCCGTAAGATTCCAACCAATGAAGGAGACTATTGCAACTCCTACGACGGCGGGAACGAATTTCGCTGAAACGCTGTCCACGATCCGCTGAATTGGCGCACTTGACGCTTGAGCCTCTTCGACGAGTTTAGCAATCTGAGATAGCGTTGTGTCCGATCCAACCCTTGTGGCTTTGATTGTCAGAGTTCCGTTCTTGTTCAGGGTTGCCCCTATAACTTCATCTCCTGCACTCTTTTCGACGGGCATGCTTTCTCCAGTGATCATTGATTCATCAACCGACGATGACCCAGTCACTACTTCTCCATCGGTGGCAATCTTTTCACCAGGGCGGATAATGACTAGATCTCCGACTTGGACTTCCTCCGCGGGTATCTCAGTCTCTGCCCCGTTCCTGACAACTCTTGCGAAGCGGGGTTTCAGATCGAGAAGTCTTCTGACGGCGCCGGAGCTGCGTTTCTTGATGGCTTCTTCCATGAACTTGCCCAAGAGCACGAAGGCGATTATTACAGCGGAGACCTCGAAATACACATCTCGCTGGTTCACTGGTAGCAGGTTTGGCAGGAAGAGAACGGTGACGCTGTAAAAGTAAGCAGTCAGCGTCCCAATTGATATGAGGAGGTCCATATTGGCCCCTCTTTTCTGAAGAG
>Ga0209321_10001091_pt1 | contig 18389 bp, 16 predicted proteins | sample Rifsed16ft4_FD_184012 | JGI IMG/M metagenome (GOLD analysis project Ga0209321, IMG submission 184012) | Soil microbial communities from Rifle, Colorado, USA - sediment 16ft 4 - CSP-I_5_4 (version 2) | ecosystem: Environmental > Terrestrial > Deep subsurface > Rock core/Sediment | place: Rifle...
ACCTTTATCCTCTCCCCCGGCGGGGGAGAGGGCAGGGTGAGGGGGCGCGCCTGCTTGACCCTGCCCGTACCGCGGGCTACGATCGCTTCACAACCACAATGCCAAAGCCCGAACTCGAGTTCTTCAGGCCCGATCAGATCCCCTGGCAGCCGGTCACCGGCTCCACGACTGCGGGTGTCGGCGGGCCCGGCGTGAAAGAGAAGATCCTGAGCCGTGACGAGAGGACCGGCGACGTCACGCGGCTCGTGAAGTTCGACGCCGGCGTGGAGACGACGGAGACCATCACCCACGACTTCTGGGAGGAGGTCTGGATCCTCGAGGGCGAGCTGATCGACCTCGGGAAGAAGCAGACCTTCACGGCGGGGATGTACGCCTGCCGCCCGCCCGGGATGGTCCATGGCCCGTACCGGATCCCAAAGGGGTGCACGACGCTGGAGTTTCGGTACTACAAACGATGAATGCCCCTCACCCCACCCTCTCCCCGAGGCGGGGCGAGGGGGTTGGGAGGCCCCCTCACCCCGCCCTCTCCCCCCGAGGGGAGAGGGAGGATAAGGAAGGAGATATGAGTTGGGCAAGCTGAAGTTCGGAGCGTGGATCCCCACCTACGCGTGGAGCGACAATCCGGGCGGCGCCGAGAACGTCCGCCGCATCGCCGAGTCGATCAGGAAGTGCGAGGAGCACGGGATCGACGTGTGGGTCATCGACCATCTCCTCTCCGCGCCGGGCCTGTACGGGAACGCCTGGCTCGAGCCCCTCAGCGTCCTGGCCTACGCGGCCGCGCTGACGTCAAAGGTGAAGCTGGCGACCGGCATCCTCGTGCTCCCGGTGCGGCACCCGGTCGTGCTGGCCAAGGAGATCTCGACCCTCTGCCACATGTCCAACAACCGCTACGTCTTCGGCGTCGGCCCCGGCTGGTACGCCCGCGAGTACGAGGTGACCGGGTCGCGCATCGAGGAGCGCGGCAAGCGGACCGACGAGGTCATCGAGGCCGTCACGCTGCTCCTCACGCGCCCGAACGCGAGCTACCGCGGCCGGTTCTACCAGTTCACCGACGTCACGATCGACCCTCGGCCGCCGAAGATGCCCGACATCTGGGTATCGGGCGGCTCGCGCGTCCCGGATCCCCACGAGCACGACGTGCCGGTCATCGCCAAGACCGTGATGGACCGCATCGTGAAGGCCGGCAACTGGCTCTCGCGCTGCTCCGGCACCCAGGAGTGGGTCAAGCGCGACTGGGGGCAGATCCAGGAACACGCCCGGGCGGTGGGTCGCGACCCCAGGACGGTGACCTTCGGCCACTGCAACTTCACCCACCTCGTGGAAACGACGAACGAGGCCAAGGCGCTGGAGGAATCCAAGGCGCCGTTCTTCCGGGCCATGGGGACGCACCGGACCTGGGAGCACCTGCAGGAGTGTTACATGGCCGGCAGCCTCGATCGCATCAACGCGCGGATCGCCGACCTGGTGGGGGCGGGCCTTCAGTACCTCGTCCTCGGCCCGGTGACCGACGATCCGAAGCAGATCGACGTGCTGGCGAAGCGGGTGATGCCCAATTTCGCCTGATCGACCCCCTCACCCTGCCCCACTCGAATGCCCCTCACCTCTTCTCCTCTCCCCACAGGGGAGAGGTAGGGTGAGGGGGGGAGAGGATAAAGGTGAGGGGGCAAAGATTGAGCTATGAGGATTGCAGGCACGATCCTGATCGGCTGGTGGATCTACGTGAACACCCTCGTCGTGGCTCCCTACCCGTATCCGTACCCCGTCTGGAGATGGCTGCCGCGGGAGCGGTTTCTCCACCAGGAGTTCTGCGAGTTCAACGCGAAGCGACTCCGCCGCGAGGGGGTCGAAGCGGTCTGCGTGTACGTGGACGACTGACGCCCGGGCGTGCTATAACGCTGGCAGATTTTTCCTGAGGAGGGCGCCGTGATGGAAGAGATGAGCGTAGGCGTACCGACACCCGTCGCGAGGACGACCGGCGTCGCCGGCAACCGCGTGGCACCCCGGGATCTTCGGGAGTGGATCATGGCCGTGGAGCCGCTTGGCCAGCTCCAGCGGATCAAGGAGGAAGTGGAGCGGGACGAGGAGATGGGGGCCATCACCTACATGGCCCACCAGACCATTAACGCCCCGGCGCTCCTCTTCGAGCGAATCCGGGGTTGCCCGCCGGGCTTCGAATCGCTGTGGAACCTGATCGGGTCCAGCGTGGACCGCTTCGCCATCTCGGTCGGCGAGCCCACAGGGCTCACCGTGATGGACCTGATCCAGCGGTGCAAAACGAAGTTCAGCCGGGCGATCCCCCCGGTCATCGGGGACGGTCAGAATGCCCCGGTCAACGCTCATCACATGATCGGGGACGAAGTGGACATCAGCATTTTCCCCGCCGCCCGGCACTGGCCGGGTGACGGCGGTCCGTACATCGGGACCGCCGACGCCGTCATCACGCGCGACCCCGACGCGGGCTGGCTGAACGTGGGCTGCTACCGCCAGATGGTGCACGACCGAAACCATGTGGGCCTCTACCTCTCCCCCGGCAAGGACGCCCGGCTTCACATCGAGCGTTGCTGGAGCCGGAACGAGCCGTGCGAGGTGATCGCCGTGTGGGGGGTGGACCCGGCGATGTTCATCGCCGCCTCCCAGACCTTTCCCAAGACCGTCTCTGAGCTGGACTTCATCGGTGGCATCCTCGGACGGCCGGTGGAGCTGGTCAAGGGCCAAGTCGTGAACCTCCCCTACCCGGCCCGCGCCGAGATCGTCATGGAGGGTCGCATCGATCTCGACGCGATGAAGCTTGAGGGGCCCTTCGGCGAGTTCACCGGCTACTACGGCCGACCCGAGGACCTCGCGTTCCTCGTGGAGGTGAAGGCGGTTCACTATCGGGACAACCCGATCCTGACCCACGCCCTCATGGCCGATTACCCCGCCAACGAGTGCAGCCTGCTTTACTCGATCGCCCGCTCGGCCCGGATCTGGAACGACCTCGACAAGCTCGGCATGCCCGGGATCAAAGGGGTGTACTGCCACCCCGCCGCCGCCGGGGGCTTCGCGCTGACAGTGGTCTCGCTCGAGCAGCGCTTCCCGGGCCACGCCCCCCAGGCGCTCGCCCTCGCCGCGCAGGTCCCGGGCGGCGCCTACTTCTCGAAGTGGATCATCGCCGTGGACGACGACGTGGACCCGTCGAACATCAACCAGGTCCTCTGGGCGATGGCCACTCGCTGCCATCCGGCCGAAGACATCGACATCCTCCGCCAAACGTGGTCCACCTGGCTCGATCCGTCGCAGAACCCGCCCGAAGAGCGCCCGTACGGCTCCAAGGCGCTCATCAATGCCTGCATGGAGCATCGCTATCTCAAGAGCTTCTCCAAACGAACAAGGCTCCGCCGCGCGGTGTATGAGGAGGTCGCGGCAAAGTGGCAAACGCTTGGGCTGGCCGGCACGCCCCCGAAGCTCTGGGCCCTCGAGGAGTAATGAAGCTGAACTGAGAGGAGATGCACGGTATGCGCTCACGATGGCTCGTCATCCCAGTCCTGCTGGCCGTCGTCACTCTGGCCGTGCCCGCCGGGGCGCAGGCCCCCAAGTCGGTGAGTCTCGGGACCAACCCCCCAGGGACGATCTTCTACACGGTGGGCAGCGGCCTGGCCAAGATTGTCAGCCAGGCGGCCCCGTTCCAGATGGGAATCCAGCCGTACACGGGGACGAGCACGTTCCTCCCGCTCGTCAACAGTGGCGAGATGGAGTTCGGCGTCGTCAACGCCGTGGACATGGGGCTGACCTACCGGGGGCCGGCGAAGTTCAACATCGGGGGCAAGAACCCCTTCCCCCACTCTCCCCACGTCCGGCTGGTGATGCGCGGCTCTCCGCTGTTGGTCGGCCTCCTGGTCCATAAGGGTTCCCCTTTTCGGACCATCTATGACGTCAAAGGCAAGCGAATGACCGGCGAGTACCCGGCCCACTTGGCGGTCTGGTACAACATGTTCGGCCACCTCGCGAGCGCGGGGATGACCTGGAACGACGTCAAGGTCGTCCCCGTCCCGGCCGTCAACGACGGCGTGGACGCCCTCGTCCAGGGGCGCGCGGATGTCACCGAGCACGCGCTGAATTCGGCCAAGATCAAAGAGGCTGATGCCGCTGTAGGCGTTCGCCACATCTCGATCGACTGCTCTGCGGAGGGCGAGGCGCGCCTCCGGAAGGCGGTCCCGGGCTACTACCCGCGGATCATCAAGGCGGGGACCGCGACGGCCGTCGTCGAAGATACCTGCTTCATCGCCTACGATATCTATCTGGGCACCGGCAAGAACGTTCCCGACACGGTCGTCGAGGCCGCGCTGAAGGCGATCTGGGAAAACGTGCAGATGCTCCCGCCCCTTCATCCGATCTTCAAAGAGTGGACGCGCGAACGGGCGGTTGACCCTGATGTGACGATCCCGTACCACCCCGGCGCGATCCGCTTCTACAAGGAGCGCGGGGTGTGGTCCCCCGCGATGGATCAGGCCCAGCAGAAGTTGCTCGCCATCAACCCGTAAGTGGCCGCGGGACCCTCGAAGTTCAGGTCGCTGACCGGCGCGGGACGGGCCGCTGAGCGCGCGCTCCTCTCAGCCCTCACGCTGGTCGGGGCCGCGTGGGCCCTTGAGGCCCCTCAGCTCGTCGGCCGCGCGTTCTTCAAGGAACAGTACCTCGGCCTCTTCCTCGGCCTGGCCCTGGGCTCGGTCTTCCTCGGCGTCAAGTCGCATCCCCGTTCGCCGACCCGGCGCGTTCCCTGGTACGACTGGCTCCTGAGTCTGAGCGGTCTCACCGTGGGCGCCTACGTGCTGGTCATGTACCCCACCATCGCGTACCACCTCGCTGTCCTCACCCCCGACAAGGTATGGCTCGGGGCCCTCGCGATCCTCCTGGTTCTCGAGGCCACCCGGCGTCTCGTGGGCTGGGTGATAGTGGCGCTGGGCGCGGCCTTCATTCTCTACGCCAAGTTCGCCTACCTTTTTCCCGGCCCCCTCTCCGCCAAGGGCTCCAGCTGGGAGCGGATCGCCGTCTACCTCTATCTGGACACGAACGGCCTCTTCGGCTTCCCCCTGGCGGTGACGGCGAGCATCGTGGTGGCCTTCATCTTCTTCGGCCAGGCCCTCTACGCCGTGGGCGGAGACAAGTTCCTCACCGATCTGGCGCTCGTCGTCATGGGACGCTACCGGGGCGGCCCGGCCAAGGTCGCCGTGGTGGCCTCGAGCCTCTTCGGCACGGTATCGGGGAGCGCCGTCTCGAACGTGGTCGTGGATGGGGCGATCACGATCCCGATGATGAAGCGCACCGGCTACGCCCCCCACATGGCCGCGGCGATCGAGGCCGTCGCCTCCACGGGCGGCCAGATCATGCCGCCCGTCATGGGCGTGGCCGCCTTCCTGATCGCCGAGTACCTGGCGATCCCGTACGGCGAGGTCGCGCTGGCCGCGGTGATCCCCGCGCTTCTCTACTACCTCGCCCTCTTCGTCCAAGTGGACCTGGAGGCGGCCAAGTACCGCCTGGTGGGACTCCCGCGAGACCAGCTCCCCCGCTTCCGCAGCGTGATGGGGCGGGGATGGAGCTTCCTGATTCCCCTCCTCGTCCTGGTCTATACGCTGATGATCGCGGTCTGGCAGCCGGGCAAGGCCGGCATGGCCGCGGTCATCACCACCCTCCTCGTCGGCGCCTTCCAGCGGGAGGACCGGCTCACGCTCACGAAGCTGCTCACCGCGATCGAGGAGACCGGCCGCGTCCTCCTGGACCTCGTGGCCATCACCGCGGTGGCCGGCTTCGTCATCGGGGTCCTCCAGCTCTCGGGTCTGGCTTTCAAGTTCTCCCTCCTTCTGGTCGGCGCGGCCGGTGGCAACAGCCTTGTGCTTCTCACCCTGACGGCCATCGTCTGCATCGTGCTCGGGATGGGGATGCCCACCGCCGTGATCTACGTGATGCTCGCCGTCCTGGTGGGCCCCGCGCTCGTCCAGCTGGGGATCGCCCCTCTGGGGGCCCACCTCTTCCTCTTCTACTTCGGCATGCTCTCCATGATCACCCCGCCGGTCTGCCTGGCCACCTACGCGGCGGCCTCCATCGGCCGGGCGGACTTCATGAAGACCGGCTGGGCCGGAGTGCGGCTGGGGATCGTCGCCTACGTCGTCCCCTTCTTCTTCGCGTACCACCCGGCGCTCCTGCTGAAGGGAACCGCGGTCGACATCACGCTTGCGGTCACGACGGCCGTGATCGGCGTGGTGCTGCTGGGCATCGCCTGCGCGGGCTTTCTCTTCCGCCCGCTCGGCTGGACCAAGCGCGGAGTCGCCGCGCTCGCCGGACTTTGTCTCTTCCCGCCCCCGTCGGGCGGCCTCTGGGTCGCGGCCAATGTCGTCGGCCTCGCGCTCGGCGTCCTCCTCGTCCTGTGGGAACGGAACGGGGCGCGTCTCAGTCCAGCAAGGGAGATTCCATGAAGATCGACGTCTTCCCCCATATCTTCCCCCGCAAGTTCTATGATCGAATGACCCAGGTCTCGACGGCGGGGCGCTATATGCAGAAGCGGACCCGCGGCATCCCGGTGCTCGTGGACCTGGACCTGCGCCTCAAGATCATGGATCGCTACGAGGGGTACGTCCAGGTGCTGACGCTGGCGTCTCCCCCGATCGAGGCTCTGGGCGGTCCCGAGCTCACTCCCGACCTGGCCCGCCTGGCCAACGACGGCATGGCCGAGATCGTGGCGAAGCATCCCGACCGGTTTCCCGCTTTTGTGGCCTCCCTCCCGATGAACAATCCCGACGCGGCGCTCCACGAGATCGACCGCGCGATCACCGAGCTTCAGGCCACCGGCGTCCAGATCTTCTCCAACGTCAACGGCCGGCCGCTGGACGAGCCTGAGTTCCTGCCGATCTTCGAGCGCATGGCAAGACACGCGCTCCCGATCTGGATGCACCCGGCGAGGCCGGACACCTTCGCCGACTACCCGGCGGAGAAGCGATCGAGGTATGATCTCTGGTGGGCCTTCGGCTGGCCCTACGAAACCACCATCGCCATGGGACGGCTCGTGTTCTCCGGGCTCTTCGACCGTTTCCCGAACCTCAAGATCATTACCCACCACATGGGCGCCATGCTCCCGTACTTCGAGGGGCGGGCCGGCCACGGGCTCGACCAGCTCGGCAGCCGCACCGACGACCCCGACGACGCTGGGGCCCGCGGGCGGCTCAAGCGCCGCCCCCTCGACTACTTCAAGATGTTCTACGGCGACACCGCCCTCTTCGGAGCGCACCACGCCATGGAGTGCGGCCTGGCCTTCTTCGGCGCCGATCGGGTCCTGTTCGGGACCGACATGCCCTTCGACCCGGAGAAGGGGCCGGGCTTCATCCGCGAGACCATCGCCGCCATGGAACGGATGCGCGCGACCCCCGACGAGAAGACCAAGATCTACGAGGGCAACGCGCGGCGGCTGCTGCGGTTGAAGGTGAAGAAGGACTAATGCTGAAACGGGTGGCGGTGGAGAGCGCGGCGGAGGCGTACCTGGAACTCCTGGCCGCGCGGGGCATCGAGCACTTCTTCGGCAACGCGGGGACCGACTTCGCGCCGATCGTGGAGGCGTACGCCAAGCGGCTCTCCCAGGGGCTCGTGCACCCGCGTCCCGTCACGGTCCCTCACGAGGTGACGGCCGTGGCCATGGCCCACGGGTACGCGATGGTCACGGGACGCCCGCAGGCCGTCATGGTCCACGTCATCGTCGGGACCGCCAATGCCCTGGGTGGGATCATGAACGCCGCCCGTGCCCACGTCCCGATCCTGTTCACCGCCGGGCGCACCCCGCTCACGGAGGGAAGCCTTCCGGGAGCCCGGAACCGCTACATCCATTGGGCCCAGGAAGCCTTCGATCAGGGCGCCCTGCTGCGAGAGTTCGTCAAGTGGGACTACGAGCTCAGGATGGGATCGCAGATCGAGACCGTAGTGGACCGCGCGCTCGCGATCGCCTGCGCCGAGCCTCCCGGCCCCGTGTATCTGACGCTGCCGCGGGAAGTGCTCGCCGAACGCATGGAGACGCTCGAGTACGGCGACCCGAGCCGCGCCCCGCGGAACAGCGCGACCGTCGCCGATGCCGCGGCGATCGCCGAAGCCGCCCGGATCCTGGCCGGGGCGCGGAACCCCCTCATCATCGCCAAGGCGCCGGGGCGGGACCCGGCCGCCGTGGCGCCGCTGGTCAGGCTCGCCGAAGCGCTCGGCGCGCCGCACTTCGACCACTGGCACACCCACGTCAACTTTCCCCAGAACCACCCGCTCCACGCGGGCTACGATCCGGCGCCGTACCTGGCGGAGGCCGATGTGATCCTCGCGGTGGAGAGCGACGTCCCATGGATCCCGAAGCTCGCCGCGCCGCGGCCGGAGGCGAAGGTGATCCAGGTGGCGGTGGATCCCCTCTTCGCGCGCTACCCGATCCGCGGCTTTCCGGCGGACGTGGCGCTGGCGGGGACGCCGCGCTTGACTCTCGCGGCGCTGGCGGAAGCCGTCGTCGCGGCGGGCCCCGACCCCGCCCGGGTGGCGGCCCGGCGACAGCGGTGGGGCACCGAGCACGCAGGCCAGCGCAGCCGCTGGAAGGCCACCGCGCGGGCGGTGATGGGGGACCACCCCATCGACATGGCCTGGCTCTCGCGCTGCCTGGGAGACGTCCTGGACGAGACCACCATCGTGGTGAACGAGTACGACCTGGACGTGACGCAGACCTGCTTCAGCACGCCTGGAACCTACTACGGCCCATCGCCCGCGGCGGGGCTTGGCTGGGGACTGGGGGCGGCGCTCGGCGCGAAGCTCGCCGCGCCGGACAAGACGGTCATTTGCGCGGTGGGGGACGGCGCCTACATCTTCGGGTCCCCTACGGCGTCTCATTTCGTGTCGCGCGCCTACAACCTGCCCCTCCTCGTGGTCGTCTTCAACAACCGCGCCTGGAACGCGGTCAAGCGCGCGACGAAGGCCTACGCCCCCGACGGCTGGGCGGTGCGCACGGGCGCGATGCCGATGAGCGACCTCGAGCCCGCCCCCGACTACGAGCTGATCTGCCGGGCCTCGGGCGGCCACGGCGAGCGCGTGGAGGACCCGGCTGAGCTCCCCGGCGCGCTCGCGCGGGCGCTCAAGGTGGTGAGCGAGGAGCGGCGGCAGGCCCTCCTGAACGTGATCTGCAAGAAGCCATGAAGGTCTACGTCACCGGCGCCTACGGGCCGTCCCAGGAGTTCGAGCCGCTGCGCGAGCTCGGCCACGAGGTCGTCCTCGGGCGGCCGGTGGACCAGCCGGCGCGGCAACCCTACACCGAGGAGGAGCTGATCGAGTGGTGCCGGGACGCCGACGTCATCATGGCGTCCCACCTGGACACGGTCACCCGCGCGGTGATACAGGCCACCGAGCGGCTCCGCCTCGTCGTCGTGCCGTACATCAGCGTGGACAAGATCGAGGTCTCCGCCGCCACGGAGCTGGGCATCGTCGTGGCCAACAGCCCCACGCCGCAGAACTTCCACGGCGTTGCCGAGGCGGCGATCGCGTTCATGCTCGCGCTCCTGAAGCGCGTCAAGCGCAACGAGGCCAAGCTCCGCCGCGGTGAGTGGGGCCAGCGGATCGACCGTGGCTGGCTTCTCTCCGGAAGGACGGTCGGCCTCGTGGGGTTCGGCCGCGTCGGCACGCAGGTCGCCCGGCGCCTTCAGGGCTGGGAGGCGCGCCTGCTGGCATACGATCCCTACATCGCGCCGGAGACGGCCCGCCCCCTCGGTGTCACGCTCGTCCCTCTCACGACGCTCCTGGCGGAATCCGACATCGTGAGCCTGCACCTGTCGCTCACTCCGAAGACGCGCCACATGATCGGGGAAAAAGAGCTCAGGTCCATGAAGCGGACGGCGTTCCTCATCAACTCGGCCCGCGGCGAGCTGGTGGACGAAAGCGCCCTCTACCGGGCGATCGACGAGAGCTGGATCGGGGGGGCGGCGCTCGACGTCTTCGAGCAGGAGCCCCTCCCCATGGAGAGCCCGCTGCGCATGCTGGATCCCTCGCGGGTGATCCTCACCCCGCACAACGTGAGCCACACCGAGACGGGGCGGCTGGCGAACCTGAAGCTGGCTCTCGAGTCCACCCTGAGCGCGCTCAAGGGCGAGATGCCCAAGCACATCGTCAACCCGCCGGCGGCGGCGCGCTGGCGCGAGCGCTTCGGCTCGAAGAAGGCCGGCGGCCTTCGCTGACGCCGGCGTTCCCGGAGCCGGCTCAGCCGACCCACACGGAGGGGAGCCAGAGAGCGATCTGGGGAAAGGTGACGATGATGACGGCCCCGGTGAGGAGGAGGAACAGGAACGGGACGCTCCCCCGGATGACCTGACCGAGCGGCGCCCCCGTCACTCCCTGGATGACGAAGAGGTTCAATCCCACCGGCGGCGAGAGCAGCCCGGCCTCCAGCAGCATGCACATGTACACCCCGAACCAGATGGGGTCATAGCCGGCCGCCTGGATGGCGGGGAGGACGAACGGCAGCAGGATGATCATCAGCGAGAAATCCTCGAAGACGGTCCCCAGGACAAGGTACACGAAGGAGATGATGACCAGCAGGATGGTCGGCGAGCCGAACGAGCGCGCGAAGTCCTTCATGAGGCTCGGGACGCCGTAGTACGCCAGCGCCACGGCCATCACCTTTGCCGAGATCAGGATGAGGAAGATCATGGACGTCGTCCGCACCGTCCCCAGGCAGGCGTCCCAGAACCCCCGCCAGGTCAGCGTGCGGTAGGCCAGGGCGATCAGCAGGGACACCGACGCGCCGACGCCGGCCGCCTCGGTGGGCGTGGCGATCCCCCCGTAGAGACCGCCCAGGACCGCCACGATCAGAACCACGAACGGCCAGACTTCCAGGAGGCCCGCCAAGCGCGCCCACCAACCCACGCCGGGATTGGCGCCGGCTGTGGCAGGGACCAGCCCCCGCTGGGCCACACACCGGATGGCCACGTAGAGCATGAAGAAGCTCGACATCATGAGGCCGGGGAAGAGGCCGGCGAGGAAGAGCTTGCCCACCGACTGGTCGGCGATGGCGCCGTACACGATGAAGAAGATACTGGGGGGGATCAGGATCCCGAGGGTCCCGCCCGCCGCGACCGATCCCAGGACGAGGCTCGGGTCGTAGCCGCGCTTGACGACCTGCTCCGGGTACGCGACCCGCCCCATGGTGGCAGCGGACGCGAGGCTCGAGCCCGAGCAGGCGGCGAAAATGGTGCACGCGATCAGGTTGGTCTGCACCAGGCCTCCCGGCAGTCCGCTGATGGCCTTGGCGACGCCGGAGTAGAGGAGCTGGACGAGCCCGCCCGAGGAGATCAGCTCACCCATGAAGACGAAGAGGGGAATCGCCACGAGGACGAAGCTCGTGCCCGTGTCCCAGCTGGTGAGGCCGAAGAGGGTGAGGGTCTTCTGGCCCAGGATCGGATACAGGGCGACGATCCCGCCCAGGCCCACGGCGAACGCGATCCAGAGCCCGCCGATGAGGAGCGCGACCATCAGCGCGATGGCGGCGAGCAGGACCGTCAGGCCGGGCACGGCTCACCCGGACCCGCGGGCGACCTGGCGGAGGAACCGGGCCACGAGCTGCAGCAGGAGGAGGATCACCCCGACGACGAGCAAGGAGGCGGGAATCCAGAGCGGAATCTGAAGGTACTTGAAGGACAGAGTCCCGCGCCCGTAGTACTCGGCGACGAGGACCCAGTTCCCGCCGGCGAGCGCCAGCGCGAACAGGAAGGCGAGGAGCGTGGCGAGCACCTCCAGCCCGCCACGCACCCCGGCTGGAACGTGGGCGAGGACGATGTCGGAGCGGATGTGCCCGCCGGCCTTCATCGTGTGGGCGAGCCCCAGAAAGACGATGGCGAGCAGGAGGTAGCCGGAGACCTCGTCCACCGAGAGGAGGGGGGAGCCCAGGACCCGCCGCGAGAACACGCCGGCGGCGATGAGCAGGGTGAGCCCGAAGACGGTGATCCCCGCGGCGTATCCCGCCCCGTCGGACAGGGCTTCCAGGCAGCGGACCAGCCGCCGCATCAGGTTAGAGCTTGCGGCCCTTCTTCTCCCAATCGGCCACAGTCGCCTTGATCTTTACCACGAGGTCCGCGGCCTCCGGCCCGGCCTTCTGGAGCCAGCTGTCCCAGACCTTCGGGGCCGCGTCCAGCATGGCCTTCATGTCCTCGGGGGAGGCCTGGGTGAACGTCATCCCCTTCTCCTGGAGGCGCTTCTTGAACTCCCGGATGTCTCCGTCCACGCGGTCCCACAGTTTATCCGACACCGGCTGGCGGAGGTCCAGCACCACCTTCTTCGCGTCAGGTGGGAGTTTGTCCAGGGCAGCCTTGTTGACGATCACGAACCAGTTGGCGCCGCCCAGCCCCACCTCGTAGCAGTACTTCGCCACCTCATGGAGCTTGGCGTTGAAGGTGGCGCTGTGGGTCACCCAGTAGGCGTCGATCACCCCCTGCTGCATCGCGGGATAGACCTCCTCCCACGAGAGCGTGACAGGGGTGGCCCCGATCGCCTTGGTGAACTCCGTCTCCACGACGCCCTGAGCCCGGAGCTTCAGGCCCTTCAGGTCGGCGATGCTCCGGATGGGTTTGCGCGAGTAGATGTTTCGCGGCTCCACCTGCCCCGACGCCAGCGGGAGCACGCCGAAGCCCCCCATGGCCTTTTCTTGCGCCGGCAGGACCATCTGGACGATCTTCTTCCTGAGGGGGATGTCGTAGGGGATCAGCCCGGGCAGCTCGATGATCTCGGCAAGCCGGAGGTCGCCCGAGACGTGCGCCCCCCACATCTGGGAGGACTCCAAGAGCCCCTGCCCCACGACGGTCAGGATCCGGGGGCCGGCGAAGCCCAGGGCCGCGCCTGGGTACACCGTGACCTTCACCTTGCCCCCGGTCCGCTTCTCCACCTCCTGGGCGAACCAGATCTCAGCGTCAGTGCCCATGTAGCCCGGGTTCAGAAGAGACTGGAGCTTCCAGGTCACCTGCTGGGCCTGAACGGGCCCGGCCAGGGCGAGCACGGCGAGGGAGAGGACGATCAGGACGAGCGAGAACGCGCGCACGTGTTGCATGGGACGCTCCTTTCTTGACCTAGAGGACTCGCTTGGTCACCGCCCAGGTGTCCGCGAAGTTCGGGCAGTAGCAGATGTGGTACGGCTCGGGGCCGCCCGCCACGACCACGAGGAGGTCCTCAGGGCGGCGGGCGACACAGACGTCATCGCCGTCGAGGGCTCGCTCGCGGAGCGGGACCAGCGGGAACACCTCCCGCTCGGGGAATCGGGAGACCGGGATCTTGGACAGCTCGAAGAGAGCGGCCTTGACGTCCCGCTTCGTCCGGTAGCCCTGCTGGACGAACTGCCTGGCGTGGCCGGAGGAAAAGAACACGAGCGGATTCCCCTGCCCGTAGAGGACGTTGTTGTTGCCCATCGTGGCCATGGCGTCCGCCGTCAGGATCAACGCCTCCCGGGCACCGCCCGCCAGGGCCAAGACGTTGTGGGTCCCCTGAGCGCCGACCGCCGTCACGGTGCTTTCCTCCGCGCGGAATCCCCGCTCCACATGAAGCGGCTCCCAGGGGCTCTCCTCCTCGTTCTCGCCGAGACAGAAGGTGTACTTGCCCGGCATGCCGTGGATGGCCTTGTCCACCCGGCCGGGCAGCGCACCGCCCACGTGGAGAAGAATGAGGCGGAGCGCCCGGCCGATGGTGGCGTTGGCGCGGCAGCCCGGGCCGAGGGCGTTCCGCCCCGAGTTCAGGCCGATGGCATGGCGGATGGGGCCGTTGACGACCAGGAGCGGGCCCACCGGGTTCGTGGTGCACTGGATCCCGTGCAGGTTGAAGGCTGGATCCGTCACCGCCTCCACCGCGGCGATGAGGACGGGCATGTAGTCAGGACGGCACCCCGCCATGACGGCGTTGACGGCGATCTTCTCCACCGTCGCCACGCCCTTGCGCGGATCCACCTCGGCGATCACGTCGTCGGCCGGCCGGCCGGAGCCGGCCACCATCCCCTCGACCCGCTCGGGGGTCGGCGGGACGACGGGAAGACCGTCGCCCCACTCCCGCGCCTCCAGGTAGGCCTGGATCACCTCCGGGTCGTCCGCGACCTCGTGCCGGTCGGAGAGGAGCCGCATCACGGCCCTCACCGCCCCGCTCTCGCCGCCGCGGCCCTGGGCACCACCATCGTCTCCAGGAACCGGGCAAAGGCCTCGTCCGAGATCCGCGCCATGGTTGCAGGCTCCGAGTACTCCGTCTCCTCCGTGGGCGGCATCACGATCATCGGCCCCCCCGGCAGCCGCCGGCTCTCATAGGTCGCCTCAGCGAGGCCGACGAACCGCTCCGTCACCAGCACCGCCGCGGGAATCCCCCGCCTCAGGAGCTCTGCCGTGTCGTGGACACTCCACGCCGTGCAGGACCCTCAGTTGGCGAGGCCGACGACGGCCACGGCGGCCCGGGCCGCCACCTCGTCCAGGAGGGCCGGGGGGGCCGGCGCGGAGATGGGGATCACCCGCTGGAGCACGTCCGCCACGCCGTGGTCGCGGCGGAGCGCCGCCTCGAACCGCTCGGCCACCAGGTCCATGCTCTTCCAGCGGTTGTTCAGGATGGCGACGACCTTGCCCTGGAGGGTCTCGACGGGGCCGGGGATCGGGTCCGCGCCCGGCCGGGCCGCCGACGTGGGATCCAGGATCGTGATGGTCCTCATGGGAGCCTCCTTGCTCTCGACGGGCGTCCCCCTTATAGCACCGGGGCCGGGGGCGTTCAAGCGCCCTGGCAGCGCCGGCCTACTAGGCGCATTGCAAGACCTGGAGCCTAGATGGGGGAGCGCAACGCAGGACAATGCCGAAGAGGGGATACGAGCTTGTTTCCGAGCCAAGTTGTGTATATACTAATTTGTGTTTGAATGGGACTCGGCGAAGGCAGCCACCAACCTGTCCAAGCATGGAGTCTCATTCGAAGAAGCGGCGTCTGGCTTTGCCGACACGCGAGGACTAGACGGCCCGGACATAGAACATTCTTCCGTGGAGGCCCGATTCTTGCGTATCGGCATGTCAGCGTTAGGCCGAATTCTCACGATCGCTTACACAGTAAGGGTAAGGAGGAAGGACAATGTCGAGGTTATCCGCATCATCAGCGCGAGGCGAGCGAGTCGCAGGGAGAAAGCGGCCTATCGCCAAGCGCCAGAAAATTGACTTCTCCGATATCCCTGAGTTGTCGCATGCGCAACTGGGAAGGATGCGGCGCGTGGGACGTCCCCCGCTCGGTGAGTACGCCCGCCAGTTGATCGCCATCCGCGTTGATCCTCAGGTCCTGGCGGAGGTCAAGAAAGAAGCGAAGCGGCGGGACGTCGGCTACCAGACGCTCATCAACGAAATCCTGGCCAAACACGCCAAGCAAACCGCCTGAGCCGCGGCACTTCTCATGCGGCCATTGCTAGATACAGCGAGGTGGCGGGAGCGCCTCCCCGGCCAAACAAAGATGGGATGTTCAGCGGGCCGGCCCCCAGGTCAGGCGATGACGCCAGCGGCGCCGAGGCGGGCGATCTCCTCGGTCGTGATTCCGAGTAGTTCCTGAAAGACCTTTGCGTTGTGCTCGCCGAGCATGGGCGCCGTGGCCCGGACCTCGCCGGGCGTGTCGGAGAGCTTGATCGGATGGGCGAAGACGGGCATGGGCCCGATCCGCGGGTGCTCGGGCCGCGCGATGAGCCCGCGCGCGCGGAAGTGAGGATCCGCCGCCTGCTCGTCCAGACCATACACCGGAAAGGCCGCGACGCCCGAGCGCTGGAGCGTTTCCGTGACCTCCCACGGCGCGCGGACGCGCGTCCACTCCGCCAAGCGCGCGTCGAGCTCGGCCGGGTGGGCCTGGCGACCGGCCAGCGTGGCGAAGCGCGGATCGTCGAGTCGCGCCGCGCCCCCCAGCGCTCTGACGAGACGTGACCAGGCCGAGTCGTCCTCGACGGCAATGGCCACCCACGCGTCGTCCCCGCGACAGAGGTAGTGGCCATGGGGGGCCATCGAGAGGTGGCGGCTCCCCTGCCGCCCCCAGACGCGCCCGTTCATGAACCAGTCCGTCAGCGGCTCGAGGGCCAGCCCGGCGGTCGCCTCGATCTGGGACATGTCGATGTACTGTCCCTCGCCCGTCCGGAGGCGGTGCCAGAGCGCGGCGAGCACCGCCAGCGCGCCGTGATGGGCGTTGGAGGGGTCGGCATAGCCGAAGGCGAGGGCGCCGAGCACGCGCTCCTCCGGATAGCCGATGAGCGTCTCGAGGCCCGCCAGGCTCGACAGTGAAGGGGCGAAGGTCTTGAGGTCGTTCCACGGCCCATCCTGTCCCGCCGCCGAGCAGGAGATCATGACGAGGTCGGGGCGCACGGCCCTGAGCGCCGTGTAGTCCAGCCCCATCTCTCTCAGGACCCGGGGCGAGAAGTTCTCGACGACGACGTCGGCGGTCGCGACGAGGCGCTTGAGGAGAGGGGCCGCTGCCGGGTGACGCAGGTTCACCGTGATCCCCAGCTTGCCGCGGTTGTAGTTGTGGAACATGGGGACGGTGTCGATCTCCTCGGCCCGCGAGGCGTACGCTTGATCCTGCCGCTCGTCCTCCCCCACGGGATGGGGGATCAGGCGACAGTAATCGAGCCGCCGGGACGACTCGACCTTGATCACCTCGGCGCCGAAGTCGGCCAACACGCTCGCGAGGACTGGGCCCACGGCCACCCAGCCGAAATCCACCACTCGCACACCGTCCAGCGGGCGATGCTTGGCCTGTGGGTCCTGTCGTCGGACAACCCCACGGTGCTCACTCCCGCGAGCGCGATGTCCGGCATCGCTTCGGGGTGAATCGCCGAACTCCGGCGCAAGTTCCGCGGTGCGCTCCGCGCCGTGGGGTGCCCCGTCCGACGCCTCCCACAGGCCTCCCTCCACGAAGAGTTGGGAGGTGTGCTCACCGAGAAGGGGGGCGGGGCGGTCGGATCGCCACGGTGTTTTCGAAAGCCGCCAGGGTGCGCCGGGATACCGGAGCGTTCCTGCCTCCGGGTGGTAGATCTCCACGAAGAAACCCCGCGTCGCCAGCTGAGGGCAGGCCGCAACCCCGGCGGCGTCCCGCACCACCGAGAACGGAATACCCCGCTCCCGGCAGATCCGGAGAAGCTCGTCCGAGGTCCGCTCCTCGAGCCACGGCGCCAGCAGGGCGTCCACTTCGTCAGGGTAATCCCTCCCCATGAGCGCCCGGTCCTGATAGCGGGGATCCCGCGTCCACTCCGGATTGCCCATGGCCTCGACGAACCTCTTCCACGGGTGGCCCGAGCGCGTGATCATGCAGAGGTAGCCGTCCCGGCACGGCAGGATGGTGTAGGGGTAATACCCTCCCGAGCTGGAGGCGCGGTGCCCCTCGCGCCGCCACGGGATCCCCTGGGCCGTGTACATCGTGGACGTGACCCCGCCGTAGAACGCGACGACATCCGCGGTGGCGACGTCCACATGCTGGCCCTGCCCGCTCCGCTCGCGGGCCAGGCACGCCAGCAGGAAGCCGATGGCGCCGTTCACGCCCCCCTGGTAATCCGGCTGGGAGACGGGCAGCGGCAGCGGTGGGCGCCCGGGCTCGCCGATCGTGATGCTGGCAGCACCGGCGGCCGAGGCCTGGAGCGCGTGGCCACGAAACCGGGCGTAGGGGCCGCGGCGGCCGAACACCGTGACGGACACGTGGACGAGACGCGGCCAGCGCCGCCGCGTGTCCTCGGGGGTCAGGCCGAGCGCCTCGAGCCGCTCGATGGGCAGGTTCTCGACAAGGCCATCGGCGGTTTCGAGCAGGGCGCCCAGGCGGGCGCGGCCGGCGGCCGAGTCGAGATCGAGCGTCACGCCGCGCTTGCCCGCGTTGAGCGCGAGGAAGAGGCCGCTCCGCTCGGGATGGGGCTCGTCGCGGGGAAACGGGCCGTGGCGGCGGGCGCTGTCACCCTGGAGCGTTTCGACCTTGACGACATCGGCCCCCAGTCCCGCCAGGAGCCGGCCGCAGTACGGCGCGGAGACAAGCTCGCCCAGCTCGACGACCCTGAGGCCGGCGAGCGCTCCCGAATTCCGTTCGCGCATCGTTCCTTTCTAGGCCCCGCGCACGTTCGAGCGCGGGCTTTGCCCGCGCAGCCTAGGGGGGAGGAATCGGAAGGGGGGCGGAGCCCCCCTCCGAGCAGTTCACGCCGTGCGCCGCGGGAGGACCAGCGTTGCCTGGCCCGCCGCCGTGACCTCGTCCCGCTGGTTCACCGCCGTCAGGTCGAGCGTGACCTCACCGCGGTTTTCCACGATGGCCTTGGCGGCAACCCGGCCCCGGCACCACGTGGTGTCCCCGATGAGGTTGTGACGCTGAACCCGGACGTTGAGCCGCCGGAGGAAGCCGTCGTCGCCCATCCAGTTCGTCAC
>Ga0209321_10001095_pt1 | contig 18375 bp, 24 predicted proteins | sample Rifsed16ft4_FD_184012 | JGI IMG/M metagenome (GOLD analysis project Ga0209321, IMG submission 184012) | Soil microbial communities from Rifle, Colorado, USA - sediment 16ft 4 - CSP-I_5_4 (version 2) | ecosystem: Environmental > Terrestrial > Deep subsurface > Rock core/Sediment | place: Rifle...
CTCGGCGGCATCAGCGCTCCCGCTGTGATCGTAGTTCCCCTGATTATCCTGATTTATCTCGTCCTCGTTCGCAACCACTTCCGCTGATCTCGCGACGCGAGACGGGAGCGGGACCTGCCGAAAAAGGACCAGATCAAGGGGTCTTTAGGGAATCTGGATTTTATCGCAATTCATATATATTGGCCGGTGGATACGGCGGGCGATACGGAGGTATCACGTGGCTGGAAACAAACCAACTGCGGCTTTTGTGCTATCCCTGATCGGCGGAATTCTGATTTTGTTGGGCGCCGTCTTCCTGATGGTCGTGATGTCGGTGCTGAGCGGGTTCGCGGGTTCGATTCCCGGAATGCCAGCGGGCGCGACGGACATTCTGCTGATTTACGGGGTCGTGGGACTGATCTTCGCCCTCCTCGTCTTGGTGGGCGCGGTGATGATGTGGGCGCGACCACAGCAACACGTCGCCTGGGGCGTCGTGGTCCTGCTGTTCTCGCTCTTCAGCTTCATCAGCGGCGGTGGCTTCCTGCTCGGCCTGATCCTGGGCCTCGTGGGCGGCATCCTCGGAATCGTCTGGAAGCCTTCGATGCCCATGCCGGCACCGATGATGCAGCAACCGATGCCTCCGCAGTGAAGCGGTCCACGAAAGGCCGAACGCGAGCCTTTCAGGGAGGCACCACGCTCCGGGCGGAAACCTTTATATCCGTCCGCCCACTCGACGACCGACCCGGGGCCTTTTCATGCTTCCAACGAGATTCGAGCGGGCGCGGATTATCGGCGCACGCGCCTTGCAGATCGCGATGGGCGCGCCGACCCTCTTCTCGATTGCGGTCCCGGAGGCGGATCCGATTGCGATCGCCTTCCGCGAATTCGACACGGGCTCCCTCCCGCTGAACGTGTCGAGGCTGCCCCATGACCACGATTGACGCGGCAAGGATCCGAACGATTCTGGACAGCCGCGGCAACCCGACCGTCGAGGTCGAGCTCCGATCGGGTGCTCACTCCGCGCGCGTCGCTTCACCAAGCGGTGCGAGCACCGGCACCCATGAGGCGCAGGCGCTGCCTCGTAGCGGGGTCGAAGAGGCGGTCCGCCTTTTTCGCGAGGAGATCGAGCCGAAGCTGCTCGGGCGCGCCCCTGTGGACCAGGCGGGTCTCGACGCGTGGTTGCATGAACTCGACGGCACCTCGAACTTCTCGCGGATCGGCGGGAACGTCGCCGTCGCGGTCTCCCTCGCGAACGCGAAGATTGCCGCCGCCGTCGCCGGACGTCCGCTCTTCCGCTTCCTGAACAACTCCGCCCATCGCCTTCCGGTTCCCTTCGGGAACGTGATTGGCGGGGGACGGCACGCGATCGGCGGGACGACGGTCCAGGAATACCTCGTCGTGTCGCAGGGCCCCACGATCGGAGCGAGCGTCTTCGCGAACGCACGCGTCCATCGACTCGTTCGCGAGGCCTTGGAGAAGAAGCTGCCCGGCGAGCCCCTCGGCCGCGGAGACGAAGGCGCGTGGGTGGCGCGCCTTGAGGACGAGGACGCCCTTTCCCTCCTCGCCGACGTATGCCGCGCCACGGGGCGGGAGGTCGGGTTCCCGGTCCGCCCGGCGCTCGACCTGGCCGCCTCCGAGTTCTATCGGGACGGCGCGTACCATTACCAAGACCGGGTTCGGACGCGCGAGGAGCAAATCGACTTCGTCGCCCGCCTCGTGCGCGATCACCGACTGTTCAGCGTCGAGGACCCGTTCGACGAGGAGGACTTCGAGGCCTTTGCCGAGCTGACGAAGCGCGTCGGCGGACAGTGCACGGTGATCGGCGACGACCTGTTCGTCACGAACGTCGAGCGTCTGCAGCGAGGCATCGAGGCGGGCGCGGGCAACGCTATCCTTATTAAGCCGAACCAAATTGGGACGCTCTCCGACACACGGGCCGCCGTGGACCTGGCCCACAAATCCGGGTACGCGACCGTGATGTCCCACCGGAGCGGCGAGACGACGGACGAGACGATCGCCCACCTCGCCGTGGCGTTCGGATGCATGGGCATCAAGACGGGGGCGGTCGGCGGCGAGCGGGTCGCGAAGCTGAACGAACTCATCCGGATCGAGGAAGAACTCCAGGAAGGCGCATGATGCAAGAAGAGGAGCAGACGGGCGTCCAGGGACTGCTCGTCCCCGAGGACGTCTACCTGACGTCCGGCGTGCACATCGGCACCCAGCAGAAGAGCGCGGACATGAAGGCCTTCATCTACAAGGTCCGGATCGACGGACTCTACGTCCTGGACATCAAGAAGACAGACACCCGGATCCGCGAAGCCTCGAAGTTCCTCGCCCGCGTCAAACCGGAGAACATCCTCGTGGTCGCGGCGCGCCAGTACGGGCAGAAGCCTTCGCGGCTGTTCGCGCAGCGGATCGGCGCGCAGGTCCTCGCCGGGCGGTTCGTCCCCGGCACGCTGACGAACCCGAATCTCCCGGAGTTCATGGAGCCCGAGGTGCTCGTGGTCACGGACCCCGCGGCGGACCAGCAGGCCCTCCGGGAGGCCCTGAACGTCGGCATCCCCGTCGTCGCCCTCTGCGATGCGAACAACGAGACGCGCTACGTGGACCTCGTCATCCCGACGAACAACAAGGGTCGGCGCGCGCTTGCGACGATCTACTGGCTCCTCACGCGGGAGGTCCTCAAGGCGCGCGGTGCGGTCAAGTCGGACGAAGAGTTTACGTCCACGATCGATGATTACGAAGCGTCGCTCTGACGGGGCGCTTTCATGCGGTACCCGGCCGTCGCGGGAGCTTTCTACGAGCGATCGAGAGACGCCTTGGTGCGGCAGATCGAGCGGTGTTACACGCACCCCCTGGGACCCGGCCGGCTGCCCGAGGTCCGGGAGGGCGGGCGTCGCCTGCTCGGGCTCGTCGTGCCCCATGCCGGCTACGTGTATTCCGGCCCCGTCGCGGCGCACAGCTATGCGGCGCTGGCCGCGGATGGCCTGCGGTCGTCCTACGTGATTTTCGGGCCGAACCACCAGGGTCAGGGCGCGCCCCTTGCGATCACGAAGCACGAGTGGCAGACGCCTCTCGGCATCGTCCCGATCGACCCGTCCCTCTACGAGGCCCTGCGAAAGCCGCCTCTCGAAGACGACGTCGTGGCGCACCGCGACGAGCACTCGATCGAGGTCCAGCTCCCGTTCCTGCAGCATCTCTCGCCGAGCGTCAGCTTCGTCCCGATTTGCATGGCGTTCCAGGAGTACGAACTCGCCACGGAGGTCGGCGAGCTCGTCGCTGATGTCGTGCGGGGGCGGGAGCGAGACGTCCTCCTCGTCGCATCGTCCGACTTCACGCACGTGGGCCCGCAGTACTTTCAGCTCCCGCCGAAAGGGATGACGGCGCCCGCGTTCGCAAAGCAACAAGACGCGAAGGCGATCGACCGCATTCTCGCGTTGGACCCTCGAGGGTTCGCGGGGCGCGTCGTCCAGGACGAAATCTCGATGTGCGGGTACGGCCCCGTGACGGCCCTCCTGGCGGGTGCGAAACGTCTCGGCGCGCGCGAGGCGAAGCTCCTCAAGTATGGCACGTCGAGCGACGTGAGCGAGGACGAGCGGATGGCTGTCGGGTACGGCGCGATCGCGATCTACCGCTGAGTCGTCTCCGCGTCGATCCAGTCAAGATACCCCGACAGGGCGGCCCCCATTGGGTACGAGACGATGCAGGGGACCTCGTAGGGATGGATCGCGCTGACCGCCTCGATGAGTCGGCCGACGAGGGCCTTTCGGGTCTTGAACACGAGGACAACCTCGTGGGCGTCCTCCAGCGCGCCCTTCCACCGATACGTCGACTCGACCGGCCAGAGGTTCGCACAAGCGGCGAGGCGTTGCTCGACGATGGCTCGGCCGATGCGACGGGCGATCTCCAGATCGGGGGCGGTCACGTAGACCATGGCGTGCGGGCTTTGGTTTCTCGGCATCCGTTCCCTCCGGCAGTTATCAGGGTCGGGAACAGGAATAGGGGCAATGTCCTTTTATGTCGCGGTCCGCGTGCACACGCGTTCCCGATGCCCGTTGTGACAATGTCCGAGCTGGTCGCCGCCCTTCGGGCAACGGTCGGGCATCGCGGGATGACGGAGGAAGACCTCCGCGCCCTCGCGGACTATCTCATGTCCTTCTTCGGCTTCAACACGGAGGCGATCGACAACAACCTCGACGTCGCGGACCGCGACGTGTTCTACATGCTCGAGGAGGAAGGCCTCCTGACGACGCGTCAGGAGGAGGTCCTGATCAAGAAGGGCAAGATATGGCGTATCCATTACTGGATCCTGCGGGTGGAACGGATCAAGGCCCTCGCGAAAGGTGCGGCGCCGAAGTCTCCCGCGGACGCGTTCGCGGTGTACGACGACCTCCCCGACGACATCTGGACCCGCCAGATTTCCGCGAGATAGATTGAAATAGACCCAAAGATTCGTTCGGAGCCGCGCATGTGGGAATTCCTCGGGCTGTTCATCGCCCTGGGTTTGATCGTCCTCTGGTGCCTCGGGCTGTACGTGCTCCATCGCCGCGGACTCCTCGAGCCGCGAGGCCTGCAGGCGTCCCCCCCTCCCGCGGGCCCGTTCCTCATGTGGAAGACGGTCCGAGGTCGCAAGCTGATCGAACGCCTTTCGCGGCCGAAGCGGTTCTGGAAGGTCTTCGGGGATCTCTCGATCTTCCTCGTCGCGGTCACGATGGCGGGCACGACCCTCCTCCTCGTGTGGGAGGCGACCCTCGTGCAGAGCGCGGCGGTGCGCGGGAATCCGCCGGCGCCGGAACTGCTCCTGGGCCTGCCGGGCATCAACCCGATCATCCCCCTCGGCTACGGGATCTTCGGGCTCGCCGTGGCGATCGTGCTCCACGAGTTCTCCCACGGCATCCTGTCCCGCGCGGCGGATATACGGATCAAGTCCCTCGGGGTCATCCTGCTGATCTTCCCGATCGGCGCGTTCGTGGAACCCGACGAGGACGAGCTGCGCGCGCTCCCGCGAAGGGAGCGGGCGCGCCTGTACGCTGCCGGGCCCGCGACGAACATCCTCCTCGCGATTCTGTTCGCGTTCCTCTTCTCGAGCGTCATGATGGCGTCCGTCACGCCGGTCCACGACGGCGTCGGGATCATCGGCTTCACGGAGAACGGCTCGCCCTCCCAGGCGGCCGGGATGGAGGCATACACGGTCATCACGGAAGTGAACGGCATGACGGTCCGTTCGTATGTGGAGTTCCGCGACGCGATGGCCGTCGTCTCCCCGGGGCAGAACATCTCCGTCACGACGTACGATCCCGCGACCTCGACGTACGAGTCGTTCTTCGTCATCCTGGCGGCCGAGCCGGGCACGAACCGACCCCTCCTCGGGATCTTCGCGATGGACGTGAGCACGGAATACTACCACCCGCTCACGAACCCGGACCGCTTCGGCGGAGTCGGCGGCGCCATCCTGACGTACATTTCCCTCCCATTCCAGGGCCGCGCCCCGATCCAAGACCCGGCCCTTCGGTTCTACCAGGTCGGCGGTCCGCTCGCGGCCCTGCCGGCCCCGCTGTTCTGGGTCCTCGCGAACACCGTCTACTGGCTCTTCTGGCTGAACATCATGTTGGGCGCGACGAACGCCCTCCCGGCGGTCCCGCTGGATGGCGGATACATCTTCCGGGACGGGATCGAAGGGCTCGTCTCGCGCCTGAAGCGAGGCATCCCGGCGGAGGCGCGGGACCGGATCGGCCGCAACGTGAGCTACACGTTCGCGCTCCTGATCGCCGCCCTCGTCCTCTGGCAGCTCATCGGGCCGCGGATCTGACGGCCAAGGGACCGCGTCGATCTGTCACTTGAACGTCCCGGAGGCGATGAGCCCCAGGATGCCGCTGATGATCGCGAGAGCGGCTTCCGTGGTCCCGATTCCGGGGACGAAGAGGCCGATGATCCCCACGATCAGGTTCACAAAGCCGCCCGCGTTCGTGGTCCTCCGGTAGATGAGCAGGCTCGCGAACAGGATCACGACCCCGAAGACGACCTGCACGATCCGTCCCGCGATGAGCTCGACCGTGATGGACTGGTTCCGGCCGAGTTCGAACGCGCCAACGAGGATGAGTACGCCGGCGACGAGGCCAAGCAGGAAGCCGAGGAGTGCGAGGACGCGCTTCTCGTCCATGATGGGGCCGGAAGCCCTCCCGCTAAATCATCCTTTCTCTAGGCCTGCGAGAGCCCAGACGCCCTGCGGGTGTGCGGGAAACGCGTCCCGCCCGTACCACATTCGCCGTGTGCGGAATACTTCCTCGAGCCGAACGCGTTTCACGAACCCTTGGAGGGCATCGTTGGAGGACGGGCCGCTGAAGGCGATCGTCCGGCTCCCGCTCGCCGCGACGACGCCTTGGAAGAGGCTCCCCGCTACGCCCGGCGAATCGGGCTCCACGACCCACGGTCCAATCTCGCACGAGTCCCCGCTCGGGTTCCCGACGATGTACCCATGGACGCGGCCACCTCGGACGGCCACCAGGAACATGTCCGGGAACTCCTCCGCGAGCCGTTCAAGAAGCGCGGCGCGGTTCGCCCCGAAGAACCTCGCATCGAACGACGCGACGGAGGACACGTCCGCCGGACGGACGGGGCGCACTCCTGCCGTTCGCCCCGCTGCAGCCGCCCCGGTCCACCGGACGACGTCGTATTCGCCGTGGAACCCGAGACGCTCGTAGAACGGGATCGCGCGGAGGTAGGCATTCAGCCGGACGGTCTCCACCCCATGGGATCGCAGATAGTCGAGAGCGACCTCCATCATCTGCTTGCCGACGCCCTTCCCACGGAGGTCCGGGCGCACGATGACCGCGCCGAGGAACGCAAGCCCGTCGTACGTCGTCGTCGTGAGCACGCCGACCAAGCGGCCGTCGAGCTCGGCCGCGAAGCAGCCGTCCGGCGAGAGGGCGAGCAGCCGCCGGAAGTCGGCACGCGTGTAGCCCCACGCCTCGAGGTCCGTCAGGGCGATGGCGTCGTCGATGTCCCGGTACTCGAGTCTCCGGACGCGCGAGACCTCCATAGGTTCACCCGCTGCTCCAACTCTTCCGTCTCGTCGCACTCATGGTACCCGTTCGTCACGTACCGCTTCTCCTTCCGGAGATGTTTGTACATGCACGGGCCGTACTCGTCGTCTTCCTGCCCGTACCACTTGTCGCAGTCCTTGCAGAGATGCTTCCGGGGCAAGGCGGCTTGAAGGTCCTCTACATGCCCCAAAACCGATCCTCCTTCCGCTTGATCGCGCCGATCTGCTCGAGGGCCTCGATTTCGTCATGGCTCAGGTCCGTTCGGCCGCGCAGGGCCCGGGCATCCGCCTCCGGCAGGTCCACGAACAGGATGTCCCCCGCGGAGACCTGTCGCCCGATCGTGATCCCGTCGACCGCGATCGCAACCTCCTTCCCTTGGCCCGCGGAGTCGAGGGTCTGCTCCCCGCTTCGGATCGACTTGATCCGGCCGAGCGGCCTTCCGTCGTCCCGCATGAGGGCCTCGCCCGTCCGGATGCGTCCCGCGAGCACGCGCACGCCGAAGATCGCGGGCTTCGACGTGCGGAACGCGTGGTCCGGGAGGAAGAGGAGCTTCGCGGGGTACGCCATCTCCTTGCGGCTCGCTTCCGAGAGCTGCCGCTTCCGATCGTCCTGCCATTTCTGGTAGTCTTCGATCAGGCGATAGATGATGTCGCTCTCGAGCAGCGCGAGGTCCGGATGGTCGGGAAGCGTGGCCTTCGCGTCGGGCAAGATCTCCAGGTTGAAGGCCAGGATCGCGCGGTGCAACGGGTTCTTCGCCGTCGCCGCATCCGTCACGTCCCGTCTCGAGACGGGCCCGAGGCGGGCGGACTTGATCGGGATCGAGGCCTGCTTGCACTCGTGCGCCAAGCCTTCGAGGGAGCCGATCGCGTCGGCCTTCACCAGGACGCCGTCTTCCTGCGTCTCGATGTTCACCTGGGACTCCTTCGCGATCTGCTCGACGACGGACGCGAGGTCGGCCGGCTTCGCGCTGCGCACCGGCGCGCCGGCGACCGCGCTGTCAAGGGCGCTCGCGACGATCTTCACGCCAGAGGCCGCGGCGACGCTCTTCACGGAGTCGAAGCGCTCCTGCGGGTCGCGGATCTCGTCGAGGGCCTTCGGCTTGAGGAGGGCCTTCACCTTCGTCGTCCGGGGGGCGGCCGCCGTGCCGAATACGATCGTGTCGCCTCGGGAGAGCCTCCCCTGGTAGATGATCGCGTCGAGCGTGACGCCGAGGCCCTTCTCCTCCTTCACCTCGAGGATCGTGCCCTCGGCGGGCCCCTCTGCCGTCTCCAGCTGCGATTCGAGGAACCGCTGCGCGAGCCCGATTAGCATGAGGAGCAAGTCCGGGACCCCCTCGCCGAATTTCGCGCTCACCGGCACGATCGCGAGGTTCATCGTGAAGTCTGCGACCCGATCGTATCGATCCGCGGAGAAGCCGTGCTCGTACAGGCGGCCGGCGAGCTCGTACAGCCGTCGGTCCATCTCCTCCCGCGCCGACTCGGGCTGGTCCTGATACGACACCAGAAAGGGCTTGTTCTCGTGCTTGCGCCAGCCGGGGACGAGATCGATTTTGTTCGCGGCGACGATGAAAGGCGTCTTGTACCGCTTCAGGATGTTCAGGCTCTCGACCGTCTGCGGCCGGAACCCCTCGTTCAGGTCGATGACGAGGACCGCGAGGTCCGCGAGCGCGCCGCCGCGTGCGCGGAGCGTCGAGAACGCGACATGGCCGGGGGTGTCGATGAACAGCAGGCCCGGGATCCGGAATGACTTCCCTTTGATGAGTTCCCCGCAGGTCTCCATGATCGTCGCGAGCGGCACCTCCGTCGCGCCGATGTGCTGCGTGATTCCGCCGGCCTCGCGACCTGCGACGCCCGTGCCGCGGATGCGGTCGAGCAGGGTCGTCTTCCCATGGTCCACGTGTCCTAGGACGGACACGATGGGCTGACGAATCGAGGCCATGGCTGGCGCTCCAAGAAGTCGACGCTATTAGAAGATATTGCTCTATTCATCGCATTCCGAATGGAGGCGAATTTCGAGCGGTCGGCTCATTCGCGGAGCCAGGCCTCATCGAGGCGAGTGTAGGCGAGGAGCTCCTCGGGCTTGAAGAACAACGGGATTTCGCGGTTCGCGCTCTCCGGCGAATCGGATCCGTGGATCACGTTGCGGCCGATCGTGAGCGCAAGGTCCCCGCGAATCGTGCCGGGCTCCGCCTCCGCGGAGTTCGTCTTGCCCATCATCTTCCGCACGATTGACACGGCGCCGTCCCCCTCGAGGACCATTGCGACGACGGGGCCCGATGTGATGTACGACATGAGCGGCTCGAAAAACGGCTTGCCCTTGTGCTCCGCGTAGTATGTCTCTGCGAGGGAACGCGTCACGCGGATCATCTTCAGGGCGATGAGTTTGAGCCCGCGCCGTTCGAACCGCCGCACGATTTCGCCGACGAGACCGCGTTGCACCGCGTCCGGCTTTAGGAGCACGAACGTGCGGTCCGCCACGGTCACGCCCCCTTCTTCGCCTTCTTGGCCGTCGGTGCGGGGGCCTCCTCCTCGTCCGTCTCCCGCTTCCGACCTTTCACCTTCGCCCATTGGGCGTCGAGCCATGCCTTGAACACCCGCCGCCCTTCGGGCGAATCCTTCCACGCGAGGAACTCCGCTTTCTCGACGTGCGTCACCGGCTTCGCGCCGTGCTTCTTCTTGACCCACCCGAGGATCGAGCTCTGGAATGTCTCACTCCCGACGAAGTCAGTGTAGAGTCGCTCGATTTCGCCTCGCGGCAGATCCGGTCCGATCCGCTTGTCGATTAGATCCGCGAGGTCCGAAGGGATGTCCTTCCCTTTCGGGGTCTCGATCGTGACCTTCGCAGCGACGCCCGCTGCGGCCCCAACGACCTCCTCCGCGACGACGGCCTCTTCGACCGCGCGTGCTGTCGCCCGCCGGAACGCCTGGGTCCATGGGGTCCAGCGCGGCACGCGACGGAGGGTCAGGAGGTTCGACTGGCACTTGTGCGAGCAGAACAGGTAGACGGTCCCGTCCTTGCGGATGTACATCTTGCCCGTCCCCGGCTCGATCTCGTTGCCACAGAAGGAGCAGGACCGTCGGATCGGCATCGTCTCACCGGACGGAGAGCTTGCGGGCCTCGCGGGCCGTCTCGCGGAGCATCAGGACGTCGCCCACCTGGACGGACCCCTTCACGTTGCGCGTGATGATGCGGCCCTTGTCGCGTCCGTCGAGGACGCGGACCTTGACCTGGGTGGCTTCGCCCGTCATGCCGGTCCGCCCGACGACCTCGACGACCTCTGCGGGGATGCTGTCCTCGTCCGCCATCGTTCACCTATCTCGCATGTCTGGGATTGTCACTTGTTGAGGGCGCGAAGCTTCGAGGCCAGGTCGTCCAGGAGAGGCTTCGCCTTTCCGGCGTCGATGATCGCCACGGAGGCCGTCGCCTTGCCCAGGCCGACCGCCACCCCGAGCTCCTGCTTGCTCGGGACGTACCCGTAGGGCACGCCCTTCTCCTCGCAGAGGAGCGGCATGTGGGCGAGGATCTCCTCCGGCTGGACGTCCTCCGCCATGACGACGAACGTGGCCTCGCCGCGCTCGACGAGCTTCGTCACCTCGTTCGTCCCCTTCCGGACCTTCCCGCTCTCCTTCGCGAGCTCGATCGACTGGTACATCTTGTCGACGAGCTCCTTCGGCATCTCGAAGCGCACGTACATCGGTTTGGCCATTGTGGAGACCTCCTTCCGCCCCGCGCCTGCGGGGCGTCATCAGTCATCGGCTCCTCCCGAGAAGAGCGCCCGTCGAAATGGCGCGGCTTATAAAAGGTTTGCGAAGGCGGCCGATCAGCGATAGCCGACCACGCGACTCAGGAACTCCACCAGGTCCGTCGTCTGGATCACGGATCCGCAATGCTGACAATGGCGGAGGGAACCCACATCCGTCTGGGCGGTAATCTGAATCGGACTGTGGCAAGCCGGGCAGGTGTACGAACTCGTGAGGCCGCCCCGCCTCATCTGGTCGATCAAGCTGTTCACGTCGACCTGGACTTGGGTCACGACCGTGCGCTTTCCGGTCCGGCGCACGTCGCCGGCGTCCTTCCACATCCCGAGGGATTCGTAGATCTTAGCGGCATCTTCGAAGCGCTCCGCCGCCACGAGATTCTTCGCGTGCTGTAGCTGTAGATTCACCCGCTGCTGTTCGGCTAAGGCGCGAAGCCTGGGGACGTATTGCGGCTGGATCACGATTCCGCGGAACGTCCAGTTCGGGCCCCAGGGGACCGGGCTGTACCCCTGTGCCGTCATCGCCGAAGCCCACCCGTCGAAGCATGACCACGAGCAGACCCTCTGGGGAACCACGTCCACAGAGGGATTCGCTTGGAACGAACCAAACATGAAGAGACATCGTTCGCAGCCGCGTTTTCCGCAGCTGAGGCAGGTGGCTTCCTTCAACAGGAGCTTGCTGTATCCACAGGAAGGACAAATCGCCGTGGGTGCGTTCCCTCCGGCGGAACGCATCCTTCAGCTCGGTTCTAAACCTTCCGCCGAGAATCTCGATTCTTGGACTCTTCCTTTGAGCTGGTCTCGGACCATCTCGTTCGCTATTTCGAGAAACTTCTGTTCGGTCCCGGGAGGTATCGTCGCGCCCGCGGCCGCGTGATGTCCGCCCCCGTGGCCGCCGACCGCCTTGCTCGCCGCCTGCATGATTGCCGCGAGATCGAGTCCGCGCGCAACCAGTTCGCGCGTGGTGCGAGCGGAGACCTTGATCCCGTCCTCCGCGTTCGCGAACGCGATGATCGGGAGATCCTTCGTCGCGTTCTCGCGACTGAGGGCCATGCTCGCGGCGATCCCCACGACGGTGTCGCGGATCTTGTCCGCCGCGTGGAAGTACTGGATCGCATCCATCTGGTTGATCCCCGCCTCCGCGATTGCGTCCATCGAGTCCATGAGATATTCGCGGTGGCCGCGAAGGAGCTTCAGCGCCTTCGCGAGGTATTCTTCGCGGTCCCCCCGGCACACGCGATACCCGACCTCCGGTTCGTCGTATCGGCCGCAGGCGTTGATCAGGGTGCCGAACTCCTTCGCATCGCGGGTCGGACTTCCGAGAGGCTCGCGCACGAGCGTGTACGTTTCCCCCACGAGGCGCTCGATTTCCTTCACGCCGCACCCGCGTTCGAGCATGTGACTCACGAGCGCGGACACGACGCGCTGCTTCTCCCCGCGGTCGAGGTCCGACCAGGACCGCCAGTGCTCCTCCACCTTCAGGTCGATTCCCAGCTCTAGGAGGAACGCGATGCACGCCTCCTCGCTTCCGCTGAGCCGCGGGATCCGCGGGTCCGTCGCGTACTGGAGCATCTTGTACGCGGGTCGCGTCTCCCGGCCGTAGAGCCGCAGGTCCATCTGGGCCTGTACGACGCCGGCCGCGACGCCGTCCTGGAGGATTGTGCGGTTGTACCCGGAGAGCCGACGGAACTCCTGGTCTTGGACGTCGCCGACCGCGCCGACGATCGCGATCGCGGCGAGGTCCGTGTTCCTTCCGTCCAGAGATTTCGCGACTGCGTACGCGCACCCGGCTCCGCTCGCCACATCAGATCCTTCGCCCTCGAGGTGGGGATTCAACATGAGGACGCGGTCCACGGATTCCGCGAACCGCATGAGATCCCCGCGCAGCGCCTTGGGGACCTCCCGCTCCGTTGGGACATGGTGGTCCGTGATCACCGCATCGAGTCCGTGCATCGCGTGCATGAGTCCTGCGCCGAGGTCGACGAACCAGACGAGTGCCGGACCCTGTCTCTTGATCTCCGTGAGCGTGGCCTCGTCGAGCTTCTTCGCGAACGCGACCTCATGGTCGATGCCCGCGCGGGCCATCGCCTCGGATGCGATCGCGCCTCCCGTGATGCCGTCCGTGTCGATGTGCGTGACGACCTTCACGAAAGGAGCGGCCTGCACCCGCTCCGCGATCTCCTGGGCGACCGCCTCCATCCGATCATCCGAGGGACGCGGGTCGCATGAACCTTTGGGAGGGCTCAGAGGCTGAGACCACCCTGCAGTCTTCGCCGAAATCGTCCTGTTAACCTTGTTTAAGGTTAACTCGACTCGACATGTGATCTCTAGCCCATGGCCCCGAGAACGCATATCCATCGAACGCATTGAGCGGACCGTGATCCACGTAACGGCGACGGGCCTCATCGTCCGAGGCGACCGCGTGCTCCTGGGGAAGCGGACGAGCACGGTTCGATTCGCCGGGATGTGGGATGCGTTCGGCGGCCATCTCATCCCGTGCGAGGAGCCTTCCCAGGCCCTCGTGCGGGAGCTCCGAGAGGAACTCGGCATCGAGGCGTCCGACGTGCGATTCCTCGGGATCTACGAGGACGTGGATCCGACGTCGAAGGAGACCTTTCGCCACTACCTCTTCCTCGTGGTGCGCTGGGCCGGCGAGGTGCGCATCACGAACGAAGAACACTCGGAGATCCGGTGGTTCCGTCCGGACGAGGTGGACGGACTCGCGCTCGCGAGGAGCCTGAAGGACGCGATTCACAGCGTGTTCCCCGCGAAGACTTAAGCAGGGCGCGTCTTTCATCTCCGTGGTCCCATGGTCGACGATGCGGATCTGAAGCGGATTCTCGAGGAGATCAAGACGATCGCTGTCGTCGGATGCTCGAAGGACCCCGCGAAGGATGCGCATCGCGTCCCGAAGTACATGCAGTTCCATGGGTATCGGATCATCCCCGTCAACCCGACCGCCACGGAAATCCTCGGGGAGAGAGCCTATCCGTCTCTGAACGAGGTCCCAATTCCCTACGACGCGGTCGATATCTTCCGACCTGCTGCGGACGTGCCGCCGATCGTGGACCAGGCCATCCATGGTCCTGGGAAGGTGATCTGGATGCAGCTCGGAATCCGCCATGACGAGGCAGCGAAGACGGGAGAGGCCGCGGGCAAGATCGTGATCCAGAGCCGCTGCATGATGCGGGACCACGCGCGCCTATTCGGCGGGACGATCCTCGAATGAGGATGCGGCGAACACGAGGACGACATTCGGGCTCCCGGCCCGCCTGGCTGCCGCGCTCAGCGCCTCGATCTCTCCCAGCACGCTGACCGCCGCGGCCGGCGCACTGAATTTTGCCGTCCCGGACGCATCGTAGAGGGTCTTCAGTCTCGCCTCCGGGACGATCCCGACCCGAATCGGTCCGGACAAGCCTCGTTCCAGCTTGACGATCGGACTGATTCCCGCAAAGGCCTGGACGGGAACCTCGATCCACGTCGAGCCCTCGCGCGGAAACAGCTCGAGGAACACGGGCTCGGTGAAGATCCGTTCCGCGGCCTCGATGGAGAACCGGCCTTCCTGGCCCTCCCAGGCCCGCCCCAGACGGGTACCGGCGGAGACGACCGTGTGGTCGAGCCACGCGAGATCGTGCACCCGCTGAATCGAAGCCCGTCGCGTCCAGAGGACCTTCGCGAGGAGGTAATAGGCCTCGCGGAGCGCCTTCACCTCGGGCGCCTTCGTGCCGCTCGCGCGTTGCGCTTTGTCGAGCGCCGCCGCGACCGCAGGTTGCGACGACAGGAGGGCCTGGAAGTCCACGACGCGCAGGAGGCCCTGCCAGCCCATGGGGCCCGCCACGGGTCGCCGCGGGAAAAGGGTGTCGGCTCAGTGGAGCACGACGCTCTTCACGCCGTCAACCTGCTTGATCTGGGGCAGGAGCCGCTCCGGGACCGGCGCTTCCGTCACGATGAACCCGTGCGGGTCGTCCACGATCTCCGGGTCGTCCATGATCACCTGGCGGATCGAGATTCCCGCCTGCGCGATGATCGCCGCGACGCCGGCGAGGATGCCGGGCTTCGATGCGTTCGTCGGAACGATCTCGATCGCCCCCCAGTTCATCAGCGGCGCGACCTCGCGCAGATGGCACACGGGTCGCAGCTTGTCGAAGAACGCGCGCAGTTCCGGGTTCTTGTCGATCGTCTCGACGGTCGCCGTCACGACGCGCCTGTCCACGCTGACCGCGCGGGCCATCGCTGTGTCGGACAGCTTGATGTCGCCCGCATACACGCTTCCGTCCTGGACGCGGAGGCCGTACGTCACCATGATCTGCGCGACCTTCTCCTGCGCGGGGAAGCCTTTGAAGTACGCTCGGAACCGTGCCCACATGGACTCGACGCAATGTACGGAACGGTGCCCTGAGGGTTAATCTTTTCTCTTTCAGATGTAACAAAAGAGACACTAAGGAACAAAATCGTTATATATTGTCGTTCGAATCCTTTGGAGACGGCAGGTGGTTTCCACGCAGACTGTGCGGACAGGGCAGGCGGCCGCGAGCGATGTGAAGATCCTCCTCGGTGCGGACGATCTGCCGCGGGCCTGGTACAACATCTTGCCCGATCTCCCGGCGCCCTTTCCGCCGTACCTGCATCCGGGGACGAAGGAGCCCGTCCCGCCCCAGGCGTTCGAGCCGCTGTTCCCGAAGGAATTGATCCGACAGGAGATGAGCCCGAACCGCTCCGAACCGATCCCGGACGAGCTGCTCGAGGCGTACTATCGCATCGGCCGCCCGACGCCGATGTACCGCGCGACCCGACTCGAGGCGTACCTGAAGACGACCGCGAGGATCTTCTACAAGCGGGAGGACCTGAGCCCGGTCGGCTCCCACAAGCCGAACACGGCGCTCGCCCAGGCCTATTTCGCCGCGAAGGAGGGCGTCGAGGCGTACACGACGGAGACGGGTGCGGGCCAGTGGGGATCCGCGCTCGCCCTCGCGACGAACTACTTCGGAATGAAGGCGAAGATCTTCATGGTCCGCGTCTCGTACGATCAGAAGCCGTACCGGAAGTACATGATGAAGCTCTTCGGGGCCGACGTGGTCCCGAGCCCGAGCGACCAGACGAACTTCGGGAAGAAGATCCTCGCGCAGGACCCGGACCATCCCGGCTCCCTCGGAGTCGCGATATCCGAGGCGATCGAGGCAGCCGTGACCGGCACGAACACGAAGTACTCCCTGGGGAGCGTGTTGAACCACGTCCTGATGCACCAGACGATCATCGGCCAGGAGGCGATGAAGCAGTTCGAGCTTGCAGACGTCACGCCGGACTACATGGTCAGCAGCGTCGGAGGCGGCTCGAACTTCGCGGGCTTCACGTACCCGATGATCGGGGAGCGGATCCACGGCCGGCTCGACACGAGGTTCATCGCGGTCGAACCGGAGTCCGTGCCCTCGATGACGAAAGGCCGGTACGAATACGATTTCGGCGACACGGGGGAGATGACGCCGCTCGTGAAGATGCACACCCTCGGGCACACGTTCGTCCCGCCGCGGATTCACGCGGGAGGCCTACGGTACCATGGGACCGCGGCGACGTTGAGCGTCCTCTTGGACGCCGGGCTCGTCGAGCCGCGCGCGGTCAGCCAGGTGAGCACGTTCCAGGCGGGCGAGATCTTCGCGAAGACGGAAGGCCTTATCCCCGCGCCGGAGACGTGCCACGCGATTCGAGGCGTGATCGACCTGGCCCGGGAAGCGAAGGAGCGGAACGAGGAGAGCGTCATCGCGTTCAACTACAGCGGCCATGGCCTCCTGGACCTCGAAGGGTACCGGCAGTACATGGAGGGCTCGCTTCGAGACAACGGAAACAAGTGAAGCGAGCGTGCGCCCGGTTCGGTGACACCGGGTGGTGGCGGCTGGGGACCGCCCCGGTCCCCGGAGTGAATGTAGCCTACGTGCACGCCGGACCTTGACGCTGGCCGATTCGCGTTCGCCGCCGTGGATCCCCTGACCTTCACGGCCGGTTTCGTCCTCGTCACGTTGCTCGGCGTGGGCATGGGCCTCGTGACGGGCCTCTCGCCCGGGCTCCACGTGAACAACGTCGCGGCCCTCGTCCTCGCGACGCGTCCTGCGTGGATCGCCGGCCTTGCGGCCCTCCTGCCCTCGATCCAGGGCGATCCCATCGCGGATGTGCTGCTCGCGTGCTTCCTCCTCGCGACCGCGGCGAGTCACGCGGTCTTCGATTTCGTCCCAAGCGTGTTCTTCGGCGCGCCGTCGGAGGATACGGCCCTCGCGACGCTGCCGGGCCATCGCCTCCTGCTCGAGGGCCACGGTGCCCGCGCGGTGTCGCTCGCAGCACGAGGCGCGCTCCTCGGAGTCGCGTTCGCATCCGCCCTCGTCCTCCCATTGCGATGGCTTCTCGCGGATCCGGTCGGGTTGGCGGACGCATTCCGTCCATGGACGGGCCCGTTCCTCGGGGTTCTTCTCCTCGCGTTGCTCGCATCCGACGTCCGCTCGCCACGACGCATACGGCGCGTCGCGCTCGGGGCGTGGACGCAGCTCCTGTCCGGCCTCCTCGGATTGGCGGTCCTCCGCGGCCCGGGTCCCCTGACGTCGGACGTGGTCCTCTTCCCCCTGTTCTCCGGCCTCTTCGGGATCCCGAGCCTGGTCGTCGGGATCCGTGCAGAACCGGGCGCGATACCGGAGCAACGGGTCTCCGCGCTGCCCGCGCTATCCCGCGCGGACCTTCGCTGCGCGATCCGCGGGACCCTTGCAGGAGCCAGCGTCTCCTGGCTCCCGGGCCTGAGCGGGGGCTCCGCGGCGACCCTCGCGTCGATCGGTCGCCGGTCGACCACGCCCGCGGCCTTCCTCGTCGTCCTCGGCGCCGTGTCGAGTTCGACGACCCTGCTGAGCGTCGCCGTGTTGTTCATCATCCATCGGGCGCGAAGCGGAGCCGCAGCCGCGGTCCGCGATCTCGTCGGCGAGCCCGACGCATGGTCCGACGTCCTCGCGATCCCGGATGTCCTCCTCGCGCTCGTCATGTCCGCAGTCCTGGCGTCCGCCGTGGCGGCGCCCCTCGCGTCCGCGATCGGACGTGCCTTCGCGGTCCGCTGGGCCGGCGGGAATCCGCGGCGGCTCTCCCTCCTGTGCCTCTTCGTCCTCGTCGGCCTGATCGGCCTCGCGACCGGTCCTGCGGGCGTCGGGATCGCCCTCGTTGCGTCGGTCGTGGGCTACGTCCCGGTTGCATTGGGCGTCCGTCGCGTGCACCTCATGGCATCCCTCCTGGTCCCCGTCCTCGCCACTCACCTGGGATGGCCGGCGTCGTGAGGAAAGGGTAAAGAGGGCCGGCCCGCATTGCAACGCGTTCGGGTGGGCCATGCAGGTCCAACGCACGCGATCGCCGTCCGTCATGGACAAGCTCTCGTACGTCCTCTCGAGCGGGCAACGGGAGAAGGTCCTCGCAACGGTCATCCCCGGCCCGAAGACGCCCGTGCAGATCTCGATGCAGACGGGCCTGCGCCTGCCCCATGTGAGCCGCGCGCTGAGCCAGCTCGTGCGGGCCGACCTCGTGCGCAGCGTCGGCGGGGAGCGGCGAGGCAAGCTCTACGCCCCGTCTGACCTGGGC
>Ga0209321_10001099_pt1 | contig 18328 bp, 22 predicted proteins | sample Rifsed16ft4_FD_184012 | JGI IMG/M metagenome (GOLD analysis project Ga0209321, IMG submission 184012) | Soil microbial communities from Rifle, Colorado, USA - sediment 16ft 4 - CSP-I_5_4 (version 2) | ecosystem: Environmental > Terrestrial > Deep subsurface > Rock core/Sediment | place: Rifle...
GCGGACCAAGGGGGGTCTGAAGGCCAGGCCCGCGGCGAGGACCCCTCCGCTGAGCTAGTCGGAGCACCCCGTGGCAATGACGAGGGCGCGGCACACCGCCGCCATTTTCGCGGCGGAGAGGCTCCCAAGATACCGCCTCAGCAAGCTCTGGTCGACAGTCTGCACGTGATCCAGATTGACTGCTGAGTCTCGCTTCAAGCCCTCGTCGATCCCCACGACGACTTCGCTGGGAGCCCCTCGAATGGTGGACGTGATCGGAGCCACGATGACGGTGCGAAGCAGCCCGATGGCATCTTGACGCGTGAGCACGACCACGGGCCGCCTCTTGTCAGGAGGCGAGAACTCGAACATCCAGACTTCGCCACGATTCACTCGGGCGGCCATTCGCCTTGCTTCTCCCACCCTTCGAACTCATCTCCCAGACCCTGGCCATCGGCGTAGGCTTCGCGGTACTTCCGCGCGATCGCTTGCCGACGCCGCCTTTTCAGATAGTCACGAACCACCTCGCGTAACACGGCCGACCGCCCTTCACGTTGAACCTCGTCGTCCGCGTCCAGCTCGGCCAGGAGCGCTTCGTCGATGAGCACCTGTATGGGTTTCATGTTGATAGTTTATATACAGGTTGGACCAAGCACAACCGGTTTGTGGACGAGACGTGAATCTGGATCGGCCGGGATTCGACGCCCTAAACATGAGGAAATGCTCGGTGTCGGGCGCAGCGTCGTATTGACCCGCCTAAACGCCAGTGCTGGCGTTCCATAAGTTCCCGATGCACTTCGAGCATCGGGAAACGAGACTATCGCTCGGGCCGTGGCAGGATCTCCCCGCCTCCCGCGACGAGCTAGGGCAAGAGCTTCAGCGCCACGTCCCGGCCGAGCGTAGTGTCGCGGGCCCGGTAGACCGCTTCCATGCCGCCTTCGCCGAGCTTCTCGACGATCTCGTAGTGGCCGAGCGTTCGCCCGATCATAGGAAGACTTTTCTGGGCGTGTAGCCTACATCTTCCCTGAGCGCTCCGCGAACATGTGCTCGCCGAGCTCAAGTAACACTTGAGCTCACTCCGTCCGGACGGAGTTAATTTTGAAATGCCTTGGATCGCTCAACCGTAGAGAGCAGCTCGCGGAGCCGCGGAAGACTCTTTAGCCCCGCTCGGGCGGCGGAGCTTCCGGAAGCCACCAGCGGGACATCTCGATGGAGACGTTCCCGAACGGCTCGGCCTGAACGACCTCGTCGTTGACCGACGTCTGGAGCAGTGTCCATCTACCATCGGACAACCGATAGACCTCGAGTGTTTTCGCGAGAGGGTTGACGAGCCATGGGTGACTCACCCCCACGCGCGCGTAGATCCCGAGCTTGCGCCCTCGATCGATTGTTTCGGTGCGCGGAGAAATGACTTCACAAATCCAGTCGGGTGCGATGTCGAACCAGGGCCCGTTGGGGAGAAACGAGACGCGCTCCCGCCTCCAACCGGCGACATCGGGCACGACAACATCGTTCCCGAAATGCAGCTCTGGCTCGTCCAGAATCCACCAGCCTCCAGGGTTGTCCCCCCCGCCGCTCGGACGATGGAACCGCGTCGAAATCTCTCCGCCGAGTGTCGAGGACACGTGAGCGTGCGGGAACGCGGGCCGAGGGCTCGCGAAGAGCTCTCCGTCGAGGATCTCGGCCACCATGTGGTCGGGGACCGCCAGGAGGTCCTCGTAAGTCGCCGGCTTACGCTGGACCGAAGTGCTCATAGCCAAAGCTTACCACGCCGTTTACCGCCCGCTGACCGCGCGCAGCCGCTTCTCGACCGCCTGGGCGTCGGCGTCGCTTCGGCCGATGATGAGGATGGTGTCGTCGCCGGCGATGGTCCCCATGATCTCCGGCCACTCGACCTCGTCGATGGCGCGGGCGACTCCCATGGCGTTTCCCGGAGGAGTCTTGACCACGACGAAGTTCTTCGCGCTCTCGAGGCTCAGAACGAACGCGGCGACGGGGGTGAGCGGACCCTCACCGGCCGCGGCTCCGGCCACGTAGCGGTAGCCGCCCCGGCCGTCGGGGGCCTTCCCGATACCGAGGGTCTTGAGCTCGCGCGAGAGCGTCGATTGAGTGAGAGACACTCCCGAACGCTCGAGCCCTTCCAGGAGCTCGTTCTGATTGCGGATCGGCTTGTCGCGGATGAGGGAGAGGATGGCTTCCTGACGCCGCTTGCGGTCCGGCGCCATCAACCACCGCTGACCGGGGGGAGAAAGGCCACCTCGTCGTCCGGCGCGAGCTCCCTCTCGCGGGAGACGAAGTCGTGATTCACGGCGAAGTTGATGGACTTGGCGTAGGCGCCGAGGCGTTCGTTCCGCGAAACCAGCTTTTCCCAGACGCCGTTCACCGTCGTGCCGGGAGCGAGCTCGATCTCGACTTCTTCCTGACCGACGATTTCCCGAAGCGCGGCGAAGAGGCGCACCCGGACTTTCAAGGCACCTCCACCGTCTCGACCGGACCCTCGACCCACACCTCGCCGTCTTCGAAGACTTCCTTCTTCCAGATGGGAACGATGCGCTTCAGCCGGTTGATGGCGTACTGGCAGGCGGCGAAGGCATCGTCGCGATGGGGCGCGGCCACGACGATGACCACACTGGTCTCGCCCACGTTGAGACGGCCGACGCGATGCTGCATGCGGACGCTCGAAAGGCCCCAGGTGTTCAGGATCTCTTTCCCGATCCGCTCCATCATCTTTTCCGCCATCTCGGGATAGGCCTCGTACTCGAGGAAGAGCACTTTCTTCCCCTGGTTCGTGCCCCGCACGATTCCGGCGAAGGTGACGATAGCGCCGTCGGACTGGCTCGCCAGCTGGAGGGCGATGGTCCGCACGTCCAGGATGTCTTGAACGATCTCGAACATGCCTTCAAGCCCTCGGGTAGAGCCGATCCTAGCCCACCCTCGTTCCCGAGGGGAAGTGGTTCAAGGGACCATGGCCCTTTCCCAGCTCGAACGCCTCCGATATGGCCCTAGTGACGTAGCCCTTCGCCCGCTCCACCGCCTCTTCAAGCTCGCGGTCCAGAGCGAGCTCCGCCGCGATGGCCGCCGAGAACGTACAGCCCGTCCCGTGGGTGTTCTTCGTCGGGATGCGGGGCCCGCGGTAATGTCGGAAGCGGCCTCGGTAGTAGAGAACGTCGACGGACTCAGCTCCCTTCCCGTGGCCTCCTTTCACCAGCGCCGCTTTCGCTCCCATTTCGACGATCCGCTTCGCCGCTTCGAGAATCGAGGCCTCGTCCTCGAGGGGAAAGCCGACGAAACTCTCCGCTTCCGGAAGGTTCGGCGTCACCACGAGCGCGCGTGGAAGCAGATCGCCCGCGAGGGCTTCGACCGCTGCGGGGTCGAGAAGCCGAGCGCCGCTCTTCGCAACCATAACCGGGTCCACCACCGTCTTCTCGAGCCGGTGCTCCTCGAGCTTTCGCGCGACGATCTCGATGAGGCTCCGCGAGGAGAGCATCCCCGTCTTGACGGCATCGACCCCGATATCGCTCACCACGGCGTCGATCTGAAGCCCGACGAGCTCCGGGGACAGCTCCTCGATCCCGGTGACCGCGACCGTGTTCTGGGCGGTCACCGCGGTCACAGCGCTCGTTCCGAAAACCCCGTGAGCGGCGAAAGTCTTCAAATCAGCCTGGATCCCCGCGCCTCCGCCGGAGTCCGACCCGGCGATGGTCAGAGCGACGGCGGGTCTCATCCCTCCTGTATAGCACGGGGTCGCTTGACCCGCGCGGATATGGTTCGCTATTCTACTGTTTATAGAGGACTTCCCCAGGTCCCCCAGCGAAAGAACGGAAACGCGCGCGCGATGGCGAAGCCTACTCTCCAATCGCTCCCCGGCGACAGGCCGGAATCCGCCGGCTGGCAGTATCGGTCCGCCTTCGAGAAAATTCCGCTGGCCACCTTTCTCTTCGATGCCGCGACCCGCATCTGTCTCGACGCCAACAAGGAAGCGGAGACCCTCACCGGATCCTCGCGGCGAGAGCTTCTCGACCTTCGGCTCGAGGACCTCCATCCGAGACCGTCCCGCTCCCGCGCCGTCGAGCACTTTCAGAAGTTCCTGTCCCCCGCAGGTTTCACCTACGACGACCTGCCGCTCGAGACCAAGGAGCAGGGTCCGGTCCCGGTCTCGGTGAAAGGCTCGGCCATCGGTTTCGACGAAGGCCGGGTAGTGCTGGTGCACTTCCACGATCTGAGCGAGGAGCGACTGCTCCAGCGGGAGGTGCTGTTCGGAAACCACAAGCTCACCGCGCTCAACTCGCTCTCCTCCGCGATCTCCAAGTCCTTCGATCTCTCAGAGATCTTCTCGGACGCGCTCCACGTCATCATGGAGGCCAGCGGGAGCGTCTACGGCGAGATGCTTCTCTATCACGAGGAGACCCGGGGCTTCCAGTTCGCGGCGTTCCAGGGAGACAAGGGCGTCGCCCCGAGGGAGAAAGAGCTTCAGCTCGACTCCTGCGAGCTCGCCCGCCGGGTGATCGAGAGCGGCGAGCCCATGCTGGAGTCGCTCGATCGCGAGCCCAGGCTTCACCAGCTTCTTCGGGAGCGGGAAGACGTCGGCGCCGTCGCCGGGGTGCCTCTCCGAAGCAAGAATCGGGTCCTGGGAGTGATGCAACTCGCCATCGCCGCGAAGCAGCTCTTCCCCACTTTCGATTTCGACCTCTTCACCTCCATCGGAAACCAGATCGGGATGGCGGCGGAGAACGCGCTCCTGTTCCAGAGGACGGTGCGTCAGGCGACGGAAATCAAGGTCTTGAACAACATCGCCCGGGTCATCAGCAGCAGCCTCCAGATCGAGGAGGTGTTCGACGCTTTCGCGAGTGAGATGGAGAAGATCATCGCTTTCGACCGTCTCTCGGTGGCGTTTCTCGACGAATCGGGGAGCTACCTCCGGATCTTCGCCTCCGGTTCCCGAACCGATTCCGGCTGGGGAATGGAGTCGCTCATCCCGCTCGTAGGCACCGGTCCGGGATGGGTGGTTTTGAACGAGACCCATTTCATTCACCACGACACCAAGGCGCAGCAGCGCTTCATCGAGGATCAGTTTCTTTACGAGGACGGCATCCGCTCCTACATCCTGCTTCCCCTCGAGTCCCGGCGGCAGGTGGTGGGAACCTTCGGCCTGGGCTCGCAGCGCGAGGGGGCGTTCTCGGAAAAGGACCTGCCGCTGTTGACGCAGCTCTCGAAGCAGATCTCGGTCGCGATCGAGAACGTCAAGCTCTACCAGAAGACGAAGGAGACGTCGATCCTCGACGACGTGAGCTCGCTCTTCAACTTCCGCTATTTCCACCAGGCGCTCGAGCGCGAGCTCAAGCTCACCGCCCGGCACAAGTCGCGGCTGACCCTGTTGTTCATCGACCTCGACAACTTCAAGATGGTGAACGACACCCACGGGCACCTGCGCGGGAGCAAAGTTCTGCGCGAGGTGGGCTTCGTGATGCGGGCCGCGATCCGGGAGACCGACATCGCCGCTCGCTACGGCGGCGACGAGTTCGTGGTGATTCTTCCCGACACCGACACCCCCCAGGCGCGACGGCTGGGGGAGCGGATGCGCCAGCTCATACTCCGCACCACCTTCCTCAAAGAGGAAGGCATCAACGCCCGGCTCGGAGCGAGCATCGGCCTCGCGACGTTTCCCACCGAGGCTCCTACCAAAGAAGAGCTCATCCAGCTCGCGGACGAGAGGATGTATCGGGACAAGGAGAAAAACCGCGGGAAGCCGATTCCCCGGGAGGCCTGATTGAGCCCGCTCAGCCCTTCGCGGTGGTGAAGGTCAGAATCATGGCCGCGCCGGGCTCGGCTTCGGCGGATTCTCCCTCGGCCGAGAGCTTCTGGCCTTCCTTGTCGGAGATGGCGTCGTAGAGGATGAGCCGGATCTCCTTTCCCGGCTGGAGCTCCTTCCCCGGGCGGACGGTGAGGGTGCGGCTGGGTCCGTCGTAGCTGACCTCGAGATCGGGAAAGGGGTTTCCGATCCCATCGTCATCGGCGTAGAGCAGGTCCACGTTGCGGTGGAAGCTCTCCTCCTTCATGTCCTTCGAGAACTGGACCTGGAACTCCGAAGTCACGGGAATATCTCTTTCGCCCGAGAGGGGAAGGGTGAAGGTCACCTCGGGAGGAGGACCGAGCTCTTTTTCTTCGGCTCGCGCGACTCGCACGGGCTCGAGATCGGGATCGTCCGGCTCCTCGGCGATCTCGACCTTCACCGCTCGAAAGTAGACCTTCCCCGCTTCCTCGAAAGGCTCGCCGATGACCCGGAGCCACTCGCCGGTGTCGCGGCGCTTCGCCGGGTCGAGCCGGAACCCCTCGCCTCGGGGCCTCCGTCCGGTGACCCAAATCGCGGCGTCGGCGACTTTGATCACGAAGTCCCTCGGGGTGCGCTTGTCGCGGATCGAGAGATCGCCGTAGAGATTGCTCCCCCGGAACTTCCCGAGAACGACCATCTGCTTTCCCAGGTGCGGCGTCGGGTCCTTCACCAACTCCCGGAGATCCAGCGCGGCGAGCGTCGAGCTGTCGATGTCCGGGTCGGTGACGTCCACTTCCTCGATGGCTTTGTCGGGACCGATGTCGCTCTTGACCTCCTCGATGACGTCAGCGGAGGTGACGGCGATGAAGAAGTTCTTGTCGAAGGACATACCGTCCTGCCGGATGGCGCCGGGAAAATAGCGGAGCACCGGATGGCGTTGGGGGTCCATGACCTGCTCGAGGTCGAAGAAGATTCCCTGAATCTCGACCTCTTGACCGGCCATGAACCGGAGATCTTCCATACCCCCCGAAGCGGTCGCGACCCGTACCGTCCGCAGCACGTCGTCTCCGCGGAGCTCGAATATGTTGTAGTTGGTGTCGGTGGAGTCGCCCCAGGTGAGCTCGCCGGTCGTGATGACCGGGCTCTCGTTATACATCATGCTCGAGCGGGTGAGGTCTGAGATGCTGACCCGTCTCGCCTCCTGGCCCTGGTACTGGGCAAGGACGGCCCCGGCGACAGCCAGGATCGACAACAAGGGGAAGACCACCCTCGGCATGATCTCATCCTAGCGGGGGGTAGGGGCGAGATCAACTCCGGCGGATCGCGATCGTTGATTCCCGGATCGGGCTGTCGCAGAATGGAGGCCATGGCCAAGCCGTCCAGGTCGGGCCATCGACCGTTCGAGGTCCTGAAAGAGCTCATGGACCGAGACGCGCTCGCGTCGTCGCGACGGGAGCCGCCTCCACCCCGCTTCCCTCCGAATCTCACGGATGAAGAAGCGTTCCTGATGGAGATGGAGAGCGTTCGGCCTCTCGGCTGGAGCGAGAAGCCTCTGAGCCTCCCGACTCCGGTCACGCTTCCGAAGCGCGGTGACGACGAGACCGAGGCCCTCGCCTCGCTCTCCGACTTCGTCGCCGGCCGGGGCGAGATCGATCCTTTCGCCACGGGCGAAGGAGTCGAAGGCGCCTCGAGCTGGGAAGGCCGCCAGTATCTCGCGCGCCTCAAACGCGGCGATTTCTCGGTACAGGGGCATCTCGATCTCCACGGCTTCGGCCGCGAGGACGCGCGCCCCGCGCTCGAGCGGTTTCTTCGGGAGGCGCAGCGCCTGGGACACTCCTGCGTGAGGGTGATCCACGGCCGCGGAACGCACTCCGAGACCGAGCCCTCCCTCATGAAGCGGGAAGTAACGAGGTGGCTCTCCTCGAGGCGCTTGAGTCGAACCGTCGTCGCGTTCGCCTCGGCTCGGTGGAAGGACGGCGGAAGCGGAGCGGTCTACGTGCTCCTCAGATATGCCGCTGGGAGCGGCGCGCGCCTTCCTCCCCCAGACGCAGCTCCACGTCGGCGTTGAGGTCGATCCCCGAGAACTCTTTCCGCAGAACTTTCAGGTAGCCGGCGGCGGCGATCATCGCGGCGTTGTCCGTCGAGAGCTTGATGCTCGGGAACATCGCGGGAATGCCGAGGGCGATGGCCCGCGCTTCGAACGTTGCCCGGAGCTCGCGATTGGCGGCGACGCCCCCGGACACGAGAATCGCGCCCGCCTTCTGCTCGAGGGCCGCTTGCTCCGTGCGCTCGACGAGCGCCGTCACCACCGCGCGCTGAAATCCCGCGGCCAGGTCCAGGAGGTCGCGGCGACTCTCGGGATTCTCGCCGGGGACGAGCGGATGGATCTTCCTCTCCACGATCGCGCGCAGCACCGCGCTCTTGAGACCGCTGAAGCTGAAATCCCCGCTCCCGTCCGTGAACCGGGCTACTCCGAAACGAAAGACATCCGGGTCTCCCAGCCGCGCGAGGCGATCGAGGACCGGCCCTCCGGGGTAGCCGAGACCGAGCCTCTTCGCGACCTTGTCGTAGGCCTCTCCCGCGGCGTCGTCTCGCGTTTTCCCCAATAGACGGTACCTCTCCTCCCTCTCCATGAGAAAGAGGCTGGTGTGACCGCCGGAGACGACGAGCGATACCGCGGGATGCGGGATCGGGCCCGGAGATTCGAGGTATACGGCTCGGATGTGGCCTTCCAGATGATCGACGGCGACTAGAGGAATCCCACGCGCGTAGGCGATCGACTTCGCGAACGAAAGACCAACGAGGAGCGAGCCGATGAGGCCCGGCCCCTGGGTAACGGCGATGGCGGAGAGATCCCGGAGCGAGACCTTCGCCTCCTCGAGGGCGCCGGCGACGATCGGGCCGATGTGGGTCAAGTGCTGTCTCGAAGCGAGCTCGGGAACCACGCCGCCATAAGGTCGATGGACGTCGTCCTGCGAAGCGACGAGGTTCGAGAGGATCTCACGGCCGTCGGCGACTACGGCCGCCGAGGTCTCATCGCAAGAGCTTTCGATACCGAGAACGAGCACAGGAGACTCCAAACGCTTCACCTCGTACTCAACCTGAGGGAATCAAGAAGAACGCAAAGGCGCAATGGTGCCAAGACGCAAAGAAGAAAATACAGGGGATGGGAAGACCCGGAGGGGATAAGGGGATAAATCCGAAACTTGGTCGCGTTATCTCCACATCTCCCCAATCTCCCTATCCCCCTTGCCTTGGATTTCTTTCTTTGCGCCTTTGCGAGTCTTTGCGTCTTTGCGTTCATTCCCCGTTCCCGTGTTAAGCCGCCTGGGTCGACGCCAGCCGGCGGAGGCTCTCGACGTACGGGGCTCTTGCGATTCCGTTCTCGCACACGATGGCGGACACGAGATGGTTCGGGGTGACGTCGAAGGCCGGGTTCCGGATGCCGATCCCCTCCGGGGCGAGCCTCACGCCCTGGATGTGGGTGACCTCGTTCGCGCTTCGCTCCTCGATCGGGATCTCCTTCCCGCTCGAGAGCGTGAGATCGAAGGTCGAGGTGGGAGCCACGACGTAGAAGGGAAGGCCGTGCTCTTTGGCCAGCACCGCCACCGAGTAGGTCCCGATCTTGTTCGCGACGTCGCCGTTTCCGGCGATGCGATCGGCGCCCACGATGGCGCAGTCGATCTCTCCCTTCGCCATGAGGTAGCCCGCCATATTGTCGGTAATCAGGGTGACAGGGATCCCGTCCTTCATCAGCTCCCAGGCGGTGAGCCTCGCGCCCTGGAGAAACGGCCGGGTCTCGTCGGAGAAAACCGAGATGCGTTTCCCCGCCTCGACCGCGGCGCGCATCATGCCGAGGGCGGTCCCGTAACCCGCGGTCGCGAGCGCGCCCGCGTTGCAGTGCGTCAGGATCCGCGCCCCGTCCTTAAGGAGCTTCTCCCCGTGGGCGCCCATCCTGCGGTTCATCTCGATGTCCTCGCGATGAATCGAGATCGCTTCTTTTTCCATTCCGGCGCGGGTCGCCTCCACCCCCTCCGGAAGGAGCTCCTCGAACTTCCGCTTCATGCGGTCGATCGCCCAGAAGAGGTTCACCGCCGTAGGCCTCGTCGCCGCGAGAAGTGCTGCGAGCGACTCCATGTCGCCCCGCAAGGCGCGCGCATCCGCCGCGCGCGATTGCTTCAGGCCGAGTGCGATCCCCATGGCGGCGGTGACGCCGATGGCGGGCGCCCCGCGCACCACCATGTTCCGGATGGCCTCGGCCACCGCGGCGGCGTCGCGGCAATGGACGTACTCCTCCCTCGTGGGGAGAACTCTCTGATCGATGAGGACGACGGCGTCGTCCTCCCAGCGAATCGTATCGAACACGGTCAATGCCTCCGAACGTGATAGATTCTCCCTCTTTCCCGGTGTTTCTGCGACTTCTGATCCTCTCGATCGCGAGCGAGGGCCTGTACCTCTTCCTCGCCGCCCGGAGTGGAGCTACGCCTTTCGCGTTTCCTCTGCTCTGGAGCGCTCTATTCGTCGCCTACGCTCTTGCGATCCGCGCGGTCCAGGGCCTCCAGAGAAAGACCGGCCCCGTGCTCGTACTCTTCGTCTTCGTCACCTCGGCCCTCTTCCGCGTGAGCCTTCTCCTCGGGCGAAGCGGCTTTTCGACCGACGTTCCCGAGGCGTTCCTCCATGGCGCGAGCCCCATTCGAGCGGCGATAGGAATCAGACCCGAGCTCGAACCGATCGCCGCCGCGGCGTTCGATCTCGGCGCTCTCGCCTTGATGCCGGCGCTCCTGCGCGCGGCCTCGCTTCCCGCGGGACTCGCGCTCGTCTACGGCTGGAATCCGCTTCTGGTGAAGGAGGGAGCCGGAAGCGGCAGGCTCGAGACCATCCCTCTCTTCTTTCTGCTTCTCGCCTTCCTCTTGCTCCAGAAGAAACGACCCGGGGCTTCCGCCCTGGCGTACGGAGCGAGCCTCGCCGGTCCTCCGTTTTTCTGGGCGACGCTCCCTCTCGCCGCTCGCGCTCTCCGCGAGAGGCTCGCCCTCTCGCTCGTCGTCGCCGGGCTCGCCTGGGCCCCTCTCGCAGCAACGCGACCGATCGCGGAGCTCCTGGGATGGCCGCCTTCGAGCACCATCGGGGGTAGCTTGATGCCGGCCACAGCAGAGCTCGCAAGGCTCTTGGTGACGAGGAACCCGATGGCCGCGATCGCGACCTGCGCCGGAGCCTGGCTTCTGCTGGCTCTGGTAAGGACGGCGAAGCTTCGCCCCGATGGCGTCGACCTTCCTCGAGACGCGCTCCTCCTCCTCGGATGCTTTCTCTTCTTGTCCCCGCAGGTGCTGCCGTGGGCGTTTCTTCCGATCGCCGGTCTCGCCGCGTTCAGCGCGAACCCGGGATGGATCGTCTTCAGCGCGACCGCTCCCCTCACCTACCTCGCGCTCGGCGAGGGGAGCTGGAGCTTCTGGCTCGGTTTCGCCCAGTACTTCCCGGGCTACGCAAGCCTCATTTTCGTCGCGCTGGGAACGACGCGGGGTCGAAGGGAGCGCCGGGGGAAGGCGAAGTAACCACGCACCTTCCCCGGCGCGGATTCGAGGAACGGCACTCTAGGCCACGCCCCACTTCACGAAGAGGAGGCTGAGCGCGATGACGAACACGTAGATCACCAGCGATTCGATCAGCACCAAACCGAGCAGGAGGGCGAACCGGATCTGCGGCGAAGCGCCGGGGTTCCTGGAGATGCTATCGCAGGCGGCGCTGACCGCCCGGCCCTGAGAATACGCCCCCGCTGCGGCGGCGAACGCCAGAGCGCCTCCGGCTGCGATCATCGCCCACTTGTAGACTTCGGGGGTCCACTTCTCAGAACCCTCCTGAGCGAACACCGGGGCGGCGAGTATGAAGAACGCACCCCACACCAAGGCTGTCAACAAAACCCTTCTAGTCACCAGATTTCCTCCTTAACTTGCAGAACGAGCTCGAATCAGTGCTCCTCCGCGGCAACCGCGCCGCCGAGATAGATCATGGTCAACATGGTGAATACGAACGCCTGCAGCACGCTCCCGAAGACTCCGAAGAGCATCATCGGCACGGGAATCAGGAACGGAACCAGGCTCCCGAGGACCAACACCACGAGCTCCTCCCCGAAGATGTTCCCGAAGAGTCGCATCGAGAGCGACAGCACGCGGCTCAGGTGGCTGATGATCTCGATGGGAACCATGATGATCGCGAGAGGCAGGAGCGGGCCGAGAAAGTGCTTGAAGTACGGCCCGACTCCCTGGGCCCGGATCCCCTGGTAGTTGTAGTAGAGAAAGGATACCAGGGCGCAGCCTACGGTCATATTGAGCGAAACCGTTGGAGAAGAAAAAAACGGGATCAGACCCAGAAGGTTGCTCACGAGGATGAAGAGTCCCAGCGTTCCCACAAGCCCGAGAAATTGCCGGCCCTTGTGACCGACGGTCTCCTCGAGCATGCCCAGGAGGCCGGCGACCGCGGCCTCGAGGAGGAGCTGAAGCTTTCCCGGGTTCTCGACGCTGATGCGTCTTCGGAACCAGAAGGCAAAAGCCGCCAGGAGCAGGGCCACGAAAATCGACATGACCACGTGATCGGGCGCGTGAACGTGAAATACGGACTCCAGGATTCCCGATAGCGCTGAGTGATGCTCGAACTGCTCCATTTTACGAAACTGCACGCACTCGAATTCGCCTTTGGATTTACCGGGAGAAGACAGTGAAGCCTAGGACCCGACGAAGGCGCTCTCCCTAGGTGTCGATGTCGTTATGGCGATGAAACTCCCTCATCGTGTCGAGCCCCCACTCCAGGAACACGGCCACCACGGGTGCGGACAGGCCCAAGCTGAGAGCCAGCACGTTGGCACGACAAACGGTAACTATAACAAACAAGCCTACTCCCAACAACAGGTACCGGACAGCGACTCCGAGGACGGCGAGCCAGGAGGCTTTGCGCGGAGTGGTCGAGGTCAAGAGATGCACCAGAAGGACCAGGCCTTCCATGTTGAGAGCCGAGAGGGCTCCGCCGGCTAGAACCGCCGCCGCGAACCGAGCCCCCCATAGAAGGCCCGCGAGGGACAGGACCAACACCAGGAGCCACGAGGTGCGCCGCAGCCGGCGCTCCGAGGCCTCGGGATCGAAGCTCCTCAAGCCGGCGGGCTCGGCTTCTGGCCTTCGGCGTCGAGCTTCTCGAACTTGTTGAGCGTCCGGAAGAGATTGATGAAGGCCGCCGCGATCCCGAAGACCAGAAAGATCGCCGAGAACCACGGGAGCGTCCCGAGCCTTCGATCGAGGAAATAACCGAAAGCCGCGCCCAGAGTGATCGAGACGGGAAACATGATGCCGACGCTCGTGAGAAGAGCCCACCGGGCCCGTTTTGAAACGGCCGGGCCGGGCTCTGGCATGGTCGGACCCGGGTCAGTCGTTTCCGTCGTCGCCGGCGCTCTCTCGACCGGTCTCGGCCGCCGGTCCTTCCACTTCTTTCTCGGCGAACCGCGCAGGCTCGATGCGCTCGACGATGCCCCGCACCGGAACCCGGAGGGGGTCGAGGAAGGGCTTGGGATAGACCCCGATCCAGACGCAGAGGGCGACGATGGGAAGAAGCGTTGCCTGCTCCCGGAAGGAAACGTCCCTGAGCTTCTCGTTCTCGGGCTTGTCGATCTTGCCGAACATGAGTCGCTGGTAGAGCCAGAGCAGATACGCCGCTCCGAGCACGATCCCCGAGACCGCGAAAGCGGCGTAGCGCCAGCCGGCGTGGGGGCTCGCGAACGTGCCCTGGAGGATCATGAACTCGCCGATGAACCCGTTCAAAAGCGGAAGGCCCATCGAAGCGAGGGCGATGATCAAAAATAGCGCGGCGAAAACCGGCACCACCTTGGCGATGCCGCCGTAGGCGGAGATCATCCGGTTGTGGGTCTGCTCGTACATGATGCCTACGATCAAGAACAGTCCGCCGGTCGAAAGCCCGTGGTTGATCATCTGGAGGATCCCGCCCTGGAGGCCGAGCTCGGTCAAGGCGAAGATCCCGAGCATCACGAAACCGAGGTGGCTCACCGAGCTGTAGGCGACGAGCTTCTTCCAGTCGGGCTGCACCAGCGCCACCAGAGCGCCGTAGATGATCCCGATGACCGCGAACGCGAGCACCCACCAGACGGCGTCGCGGCTCGCATCGGGCAGAAGCGGAAGCGAGAACCGCACGAAGCCGTAGGTCCCCATCTTCAGGAGAACGCCCGCCAGGATCACCGAGCCCGCGGTCGGCGCCTCCACGTGGGCGTCGGGAAGCCAGGTGTGAAAGGGAAACATCGGGACCTTGATGGCGAAGCCGACGTAGAACGCGACGAAGACCCAGAACTGGAGCCCGGGCGCGTAGTCCGCGGTCCAGAGCTGCGTGAGGTCGAAGGTATAGATGCCGGTGGCCTCGTAGTAGGCGAAGTAGAGGGCGAGGATCCCGAGGAGCATCAGGACGCTTCCCACGAGCGTATAGAGGAAGAACTTGATCGCGGCGTAGAGCTTCCGCGGGCCTCCCCAGATGCCGATGAGGAAGTACATCGGGACCAGCATCACTTCCCAGAACACGTAGAACAGGAAGAAGTCGAGGGAGACGAAGACCCCGAGCATGCCCGTCTGGAGAAGGAGCAGGAATATGTAGTACTGCTTCACCCGATCGGTGATGGCGTCCCAGGAGGAGAGGCAAGCGATGAAGCCGAGGAGAGTGGTCATCATCACCAGGAGGAGGCTGATGCCGTCGAGCCCCAGGTGGTATTGGACGCCGAGGGACGGAATCCACTCGTAGACTTCCTTGTACTGGAACTGCGGGCCATTGTTGTCGAACGAGAACCACAGGGGGAGCGAGATCAGGAAGCCCGCGAACGTGATGAGGTTCGCCGCCCACTTGATCGCGCTCTCCTGCGTCTTCTTCAAGCCGAAGAGGATAGCGAGCGCTCCCAGCGTGGGAAACCACACCACCAGGGAGAGGATGTTGAAGTCGAATGGATTGTTCTCGAGCATGGAACCTCGTCCTCTACCAGAAATGGAAATAGAAGAACCCGACCAGGATGCCCATACCAATGAGCATCATCAGGGCGTAGTTCTGGATGAGACCGGTCTGGACCCGTCGGAAGGCCATGGAGAGCTGGGCGAAAATCCTCCAGACCGCGTTCACTGCGCCATCGACCAGGCTCTCATCGGCGAGCGATGAGAGATCCGCGGCGCCCACGGTGAGGCTCGCGGTGGCATTGACCGCTCCGTCCACCACCTCGGCGTCGAACTTGCTGAGGCCCTCGGCGCCCCCGAGCGTGCCCGAAACCACGGTCGCCCCGTAGAGCTCGTCGACGTAATACTTGTTGAAGATAAGCCGGTGGAGCGACGGCCAGCTGCGAGCGACCGACTCGTCCGCCTTGGCGTTCGCCCAGTACGTCCGATAGGCCAGGAAGATTCCGGTGGCGGCGATCGCGACCGAGATCAGCATGAACGTCCACTCGAGGGCGGCGCTCGCTTCGTGGGCGGCGGCTTGCGCGGCCGGATGAGTCCCGGCCATGATTGCGGGCTCGAGGAAGGCCTCGATGCGGTTTCCCCCGCCCAGGAAGTGGGGCCAGCCGACCAAACCCGCAAAGATCGAGCCCACCGCGAGGACCACCAGCGGCACCCACATCACCGGGGGCGCCTCGTGGAGATGCTTCGCCATCTTTTCCCCGCCGCGGAACTCTCCGAAGAACGTGAGGATGACCTGCCGGGTCATGTAGAACGCGGTCATGCCCGCCGCGAGCGCCGCGACGAGCCAGAGGGGTGTGAGATGTCCGCCTCCGGTCGCGCGCCAGAGGATTTCGTCCTTGCTCACGAACCCGGCGAGAGGCGGAATCCCCGCGATGGCGATCGTCGCCACGATGAACGTTCGCGCCGTCCACGGCATGTGAGCGAAGAGCCCGCCCATGTTCCTCATGTCCTGCATCTCGGTGTAGGGGCGGTGTCCACCGGAGGAATGCTCGGCGTGCTCCATCGCGTGGATGACGCTTCCCGAGCCCAGGAACAGACAGGCCTTGAAGAACGCGTGGGTCATCAAGTGGAAGATCGCCGCGGCGAAGGCGCCCACTCCCGCGCCCAGGAACATGAAGCCGAGCTGCGAGACCGTGGAATAGGCGAGGACGCGCTTGATGTCGTTCTGGAAGAGCCCGATGGAGGCGGCGAAAAACGCGGTGGCACAGCCAATCGCCGCGACGACCGACAATGCCGCGGGCGCGTGGGCGTAGAGAACGCCGCAGCGCGCGGTCATGTAGACGCCCGCGGTCACCATGGTGGCGGCGTGGATGAGGGCAGAGACCGGGGTCGGGCCCTCCATCGCGTCGGGAAGCCAGACGTACAGAGGAATCTGCGCGGACTTACCGGCGGCGCCGACGAAGAGCAGAAGACCGATCGCCGAGAGGACGCCGAAGCCGACCTCGGGGGAATCGAATCGCGCCGCCACTCCCTGCATGACTTGATAGAAGTCGACCGATCCGAATTGAAAGAAGATGAGCATGATCGCGAGCACGAAGCCGGCGTCGCCGATGCGGTTGACGATGAACGCCTTCTTCCCCGCGTTCGCGGCGGAATCCCTTTCGAACCAGAAGCCGATGAGAAGGTACGACGAGAGCCCCACTCCCTCCCAGCCGATGAAGGCGATGAGAAAGTTCGCTCCCAGCACCAGGTTCAACATGAAGAACGTGAACATGTTGAGGTAGCAGAAGAAGCGCGCAAAGCCGGGGTCGTGGCTCATGTAGCCGACGGAGTACACGTGGATCAGAAACCCGACCCCCGAGACGACGAGGACCATGACCATCGACAGTGAGTCGAGTCGATAGGTCCAGTCGACGAGGAAGTCCTTCGTCGAGCCGTCCGCCTGCGACGCGCTCATCCCCGGGATCCAGGAGAAGAGCGTCTTCGAAAGGACCGACTCCGAGCCCGCGGTGAGAAACACGCCGAAGAAGCACGAGGCGGCGATGAGGAAGGAAAGGGCGACCACCCCGCAGGCGATGAACGCGACCGCGCTCCTGGGAAGTCGCTTTCCCAAGAGCCCGTTCACGAGGGCGCCGACGCAGGGGATGAGAGGAATCAGCCAGAACAGTTCACTCACGGAGAAAGCTCGCTAACGGCGATTGGAAATTGAGACAACTCGAAGCAGAAAGGACAGTTCGGAACCTCGAAGCACTCCAAAACGAGCGGCAACTTATAGCACCGGGCACCATTGTTGTCAAGAATTCGCGGGAGGGCAAACTTCCGATTAGATCTTGATAGAAAGGGATTTACGGTTACGAGTCGTCAGAAGACCCCCTTGACGACGCCGCCGTCGACCTGAAGACAGGTCCCGGTCACGTAGCTCGCCCGCTCGGAGCAGAGAAAGGCGACGACGGACGCGAACTCCGAAGGCTCGCCCAGGCGACCCATGGGGATCTGGCTCGTCCAACGCGCGTAGATGGAATCCTTCGGGACGCCTTCCTGCTGACTCAGCCGGGAGGCAAGCTCGACGAGTCGATCGGTGCGGGTATAGCCGGGGCAGACCACGTTGACGCCAATTCCGAACGGTCCGAGCTCGTTCGAGAGGGTCTTCATGAGCCCCACCACCCCGGCCCGGGCGGTGTTCGACAGGATCAGGCCGTCCACCGGCTGCTTCACCGAGATAGAGGTCACGGCGACGATCCGTCCCGAGCGCCGCTCCTTCATGAAGGGCACGACCGCGCGACAGAGAAGGATGGTGGAGAGAAGGCTCAGATCGATGCCGCTCTTCCAGTCGGAAAGCTCGGTGGTCTCGAAGCGGCTCGCGGGCGGCCCACCGGCGTTCGCCACCAGCACGTCGATCCTGCCGAACCTTTCGATCACCCGGTCGACGAGGGCCGAGACCTCCCCTTCGCGGGTGACGTCGGTCGGCTGGAACAAAACGTCGGCGCGGGATCGTTCGCGAACCTCGCGGGCGGCGAGTTCGAGGGCTTCGGGGTCACGGGCGGCGATGGCGACTGAGGCGCCCTCCGAGGCGAGGAGATCGGCTACGGCCTTGCCGAGACCCCGGCTCGCTCCGGTGACGAGTGCGACCTTACCCGCGAAACCGAGGTCCACGGGCGGGATTCTATCAGGAAGGGAGGAGGGCTAGGTGTACTGCTTCTCCTTGCAGGAGATGCAGACCTTGGTCCAGGGGACGGCCTTCAGCCGCGCGGCCGAGATCTCCTCCTGGCAATCGACGCAGACGCCGTAGGTTCCCGCTTCCACGCGCGCGAGGGCGTCTTCGATCGCGCGAAGGAGCTTCGCGTCGGTCTGCTTGAGTTGAATGCTGATCTCCTCCTCATTTGCGGCGGCGGAGCGATCGGCGAAGTCGCCGTGCCCGTCCGTTGGGGCCCCGCCCGTCAGCATGCCCTTCATGCCGATGGAACGCTCGAGGTCTTGCTTCTTCTCCAGAAGCGCCTTCTTGTGTTGTGTCAGGTCGGTTTTCTTCATTCCTACGTCCGGTTTCATTGCTCTTAGTGCTCGCCTCGCTCTTCGCTCGGCTCGCTCCCCTCGCTCCTCGCTCGGGGAGGACGGCCGGATTCCCGCGGCTACGCGCCGAAGGCAGCGGCCGCTTCCTCCC
>Ga0209321_10001103_pt1 | contig 18280 bp, 49 predicted proteins | sample Rifsed16ft4_FD_184012 | JGI IMG/M metagenome (GOLD analysis project Ga0209321, IMG submission 184012) | Soil microbial communities from Rifle, Colorado, USA - sediment 16ft 4 - CSP-I_5_4 (version 2) | ecosystem: Environmental > Terrestrial > Deep subsurface > Rock core/Sediment | place: Rifle...
CAAAAGGAGAAAAACAATCATGCGACAGTCATACATTGGATCAAGATCCTATGTAAAGATCGGGCGCAGGGACGGAGCAAGAGATAGGTATACAATTTGGAGTCTAGACGCGGGGAATTGGATTCTTGAATCCGAGAATCCAGACGATGAAACCGGAACGGATAAGGGAATCGTGAAAATCGCTGCGGAAAACCTAATGATCTCCCTGATTCAAAAAGGATATAAGGTGGTAGAGATCCGGCCCATGAATAAGTACAGGTAATAAAAAGTTGCGGGATGATCGGTTCCTCTGATAAGTTTATTCCGCGGTGTGGCCGATAAACGATTTCATCCGGTTCGACTCCGGAATCCCGCTTTTAGATTCCTTATGATGTTCGAATCGGAGGAATAGACATGAAGAAGACAGGAAAGACATGGACGAAAGGAAGTGAGTCTCGGAAAGAGCACAGTTTCCAAATGAAGAGAATACTGCGTGAGATTCGTAGGAAATGTGAGATTGAGAAAATGCAGGCGGGATATAGGTGTGCAAAGATCCTGCGAAATCACGAGAACCGGATTACTCGATATGACGGGGATTCCGGTTATCCGCCAGATGATTTCCGGGCACAGTTTTAATGACCAGTATTGCATAATGCAAGTAACGATTTGAAGGGAGGAATGTAACAGAAAAAATAGCGTTTTTCGCTTGACAATCGCGCGTTGATAGGGTAGCTTTTGAGTGTCGGAGATGAAAGTCGTTGTGACAATCGTTCCGACAAGTTTAGTACACAAGTTTAGGAGATATCCAAATGAGTGAAGAGAATAGTGTTAAGAAGGTTCCGATTCCCCCCAAGGTTTATCAGAACGATTCCGGGGAGAGTTGTCACGGATTTGAGGCGGGAATTGTGAAGATTCCTGTCTCGTTGATCTCGGCGATGACTAAGAGCCGAGAGTATAAGAACGATCAGCAAGCGCGAGAGTTCCTGAAGGATATGGTGAAGGATCATTTCGTGAATTCTCTTGCAGATTTTGAGGATTCGCTGGATGGTCTTGCTATTGTCGAGACTTTCAAGACGATGAAGGTTGAGAATGACGGTAGGAAGGATCGCAAGGCGAGTGCTGAGAAGGTCAAGACGCTAGAGAATGAGGTAGAGACTCTTCGTAAGCAGATTGCTGCAATGAGTAAGGCAGCGGCTGCTGTCTAATACGAATCATAATCTGGAAACAATTGGGCGGGAAAACAAGTAATCCGCCCATTGTTTTCTGAAACCTAATGAAAAGATCAATTTGATAAGGCGGAAAGGCGGATTATTCTAATAACCCGGACCTTGCGATAATCGCAATAATCGGATTGGATTAATTGCGCCGAAAAAGATGACTTGTTTTTCATGCGGCAGATGATATCTGCTGGCGAGGAAACTTGCGAAGTCTATAGCGCAGTTACCTATTCGCCTTATCAAATTGATCCTTTCGTATATGTGCAATGGAGAAAAATCATGTATGTGAATGCAAAAAATCCCGAAGTTGCGCGGATTGTATCCGCTGCATTTCCCGACTACACCGGACGGAAGGATATCGGTGTTGAATTGTTCCGTCCCGGTATGAATGTCGATTCATACTGGAGTAGCGGACACCGGGATTATTGGAGTGTTGTAGAAATGACAACGCTTCATACACAATCTGGACGTGAAACGGGACAGTATCAGGGAGATACGAATTCCGTAACTCTGGATAATCTTCCTCCGAATTGTGCATTGGTTTGCTTGACATTTTCTGGACAATATAAGTATGTTCGGATTTTTGTCAATGCCGAGAATCTGACTCCACTACTTCCCGCCCCAGTAGAACTAACAGATGAGGAAAAGAAGGTTCTTTTCCATACAAAGGGAAAGAGTGTTTATGCCGGAATTACTCGGCAAATGAATTCTGGTTTGCCGAAGGAAGTTTGGGATAAGGTACAGAATGATCTTATCTCAAAGGGATTCCTGAAAAAGAATGGAGCATTTACAACGGAGGGAAGGAATGCTGTAGCAGATATGCGATACCTGTAGGTTGAAGCTTCTTCAATGTTTACAGGAGATGAAAAATGTTGTTCTATTGCTTTGCATCGAATGCTTACGATAATACCTTTGTCACTATTCCGATTATGTCGGCGGAATTTGAGACTCGGGAAAAGGCTTACGAGTCACTTTCCACAATTCTTCCGTCTCTCAGTGCTGTTCTTGCAGGAATGGCAGGGGTAAACGCTGTTACTTTGCTGAGTGCTGATGAGTGGAATAAGTATTTGGAGAGTGTTTCTCCGAATACGGATCGTTTTGCTGGAGTTAACTAAAGAGGAGAATAGAAAAATGAAGATCCGTAAGAAGAATAAGGCAATGGCAAGACTTATCAAGCGCACCAATTGGTACAATGATACGATGAAGAATGTTCAGAATCCCACCGCTTTTACTGCCCCGGGCAGCATGAAGAAGTAGGGAATTGTTAATGTATTTTGCTCATTAGCAATTATCTCGCGGGGAATTCTAATAGACTTAGTTAAGGAAAGGAGTTCAATACGGTGCTTATTAGGATAGTAGAGGAGAATAATCCCTTCCTCAAATAGTCATAATTGTTTTCAAATGCAAATAATTGCGCGGGAAATATAAAATGATGAAGATATTTGATAAAGCGGGATAGTAGCGGGGATTAATCCCTCCCGCAAATTGTTTTCTTCAGCAAACCTTTTCTATAGGTGGCGGATAGCGGAGTGTTACGGAAAGGATTTAGCATATAGCTAAATCGCCACATAAACCGTTATACGATTAGCAAACCATCTGCTAACGTTGTAATGGTTTCCACCATCTATAAAAAAGGTTTGAGAGCGGAGGATTAAAATGGTCAAAACACTTTATGAGATTCTGAATAATCTGGAAATTGTAAATGTTCATGATAGGGTAGATCTCTGTGGAGATTTTTCAATCCATCTGAATGATGGGACAACTATTTATATTCAGATGGCGCATATTCTGGACAAGGGTGGTGAAGTAGTTTTTAGAATCGGACAGGAAGAGAAGTGAATAAACACGTCTGTGTTTTCGCCATTCTTAAAAAAGGTTTAATAAGTTTAAGGAGAAATAAAATGGATGACAGGATCGTGAGAGTTCTAAGAAATACTATTCAGGATTCGATTGGCGGATACATTTTGTGGAATACAAAATATAAGGACGTGCCCGGAAGTGAAAAGCACATGTTTGGGTTTGTCTGCCAAATTGCATCTCTTCTGGTTTTTGGGAATAGGATTCTCGGAAATAGCAAGGGTGAAATTTTTGAGTGGTGCTTTATGGATGAAAATATGAAAGAGTGCTGGTTTGCGAGTGAAAAGGGATATAAGGAGATTCTAAAGAAGGAATTGTATCTCGGGGATACTGTTCTGTAAGATTAAAGGAGATAACATCATGTTTAATGTACAATTTTTCTTTAATCCATTTTTTGTAGAAATCTCAATTGGCGAGTATTACTTTTGTATTCGCCAATTCTACGATGGAAGGTTTGGGGCGTACTTTGCGTCAAACTCTACAGAGTTTAACTTTAATGCCGATGGAAGATTTCTAGTAAAGTGGTAGGGGAACTAAAATGGAGAATAAAACAATGTATGAATTGTATCTGAAGAGAAGGTCTGGAGGAAAGAAGGTGATTAGATTTAAGGCACCTAATGTAGAGATGGCTGGTGACTATGCCGAATCATTTATGGGAAAAGAAGATTTCATCAGTGTGAAACTTGTGAATCTTTCAGCAAAGTAAGGAGAATTAAAATGAAAGGCAATAGGTGTAAAAGATGCAACACAGTAATGTTTATCTGTGTTAGATGTGGAAACGAGATGTGTTGGGTGTGTTCTTTTCACCAGCAACTTTGCGATAAGTGTACAGGACATGATAAAGAAAAGGAATAATAAAATGAGTTTCATTAAAGTTAATGGGAATCATCGCGGGGAATCTGGAGAATTCGATACTTGTGATGTTTGTGGAGAGATTGGATACCTTACACATACTTTTGGACATCTTATGTGTGAGGATTGTTTGCGAGAGTTTTCTAATTCTCTCGATGAAAACGAAGCAGTGCTTTTTGATACTAGAATTTACGAGCGGGGGAATTAAAATGGTACAAATTCTGGATCATACCGAGTCTTTCAGACAACTTTGTAAAGCTGCGAGTAAGTTTGGGATGTATATCTCATTTGATTTCGGTGATTTTAAGGGGGCCGCGATGGCTGCGCCATATCTGAATATCGACGATCATTTTCAAATCATTTCAGATGGCTGCGGAATTCTTCTATTTGATACCAGAGAGGAAATGGAGAATTATTACGATATGACTGTAGGGGATGATGGTCCTACAAAGCTGAATAATTACAATGGTCTGACGCATGTATATGCACTTACTTGTGATAATACTGGGAATCTACTGACAGAAAATACTTAATTGGGAGTAACTAGAATGCAAGATTACATGATTGGTGCTAGGGTGAAAAGGTGTTGGAGCAAAAAGGTGCGGGGAATTGTTCTGGGATATGAACAGAAAAAGACTGTTTTAGCTTGTCATTGTGCAACTTGTACTTGTAAGAAGGTTAATCCTTGTTACGGAATGATTCGAGTAAGGGTTGAAACTGGGGCGCTGGAAGGTTCTGTAGTAATTGATATCGCGGAAAATTGGAGTCCCGTCGATTAGGTTTAAGAATTAATTTCTCAGAGGACTAATAAAATGTATATTCAGAGAATGAATAGTAAGGCTTTCTGTTTTGAGTGCGGAAGGAATAACATTTTTACAATTGCGGAGTACATTATAAAGAAGGAAAAGAATGATGAATATGCAATGTGTAGATTCTGTGCAAATCATTGCATTTCCGGTGCAATTGTAGAAAAGAGAGATATTAGGTGGTCATGTACTGGAATGAATGAGAATGATTTTAAGAATGTAGGAATGGAGGATAGTGAGGGGAATTGGATTCAATATACCCTGAAGGGAGAGTAATAATGTTTGTATGGGTTTGTGTACTATGTAAAAGAGATAACAAGTTTACATTCTTTCTATATATGGGGCAGCTAATTCGTCACTTTGTTAGCTGTCACCATTAAAGTTGGAGATTATGAAAAATGAAGATCCAGATTCATAATAGGTTCAACAACGAGATCATGTACTCAGGAGAGTACAATTCTCTCCGCGACATGATTATTTCCCTTGTTTCGGAGGGAAAGAGTTTTTCCGGAGCGATTTGTTCCGTGGCGGATCTGTCCGTGGCGGATCTGTCCGGGGCGGATTTGTCCGATGCGAATTTGTCCGGGGCGAATTTGTCCGATGCGGATTTGTCCGATGCGGATCTGTCCGGGGCGGATTTGTCCGATGCGGATTTGTCCGATGCGGATTTGTCCGGGGCGGATTTGTCCGGGGCGAATTTGTCCGGGGCGAATTTGTCCGGGGCGTATTTGAAGAATGTAGTTCGAAATTGTGTAGACGAATTGACGATTCTTCGTTTTCAGGCGGGTAATATCCGAGCACTAAAGCTAGTTACCGATAAGTATAAGAGTCCTATGCTGCACGGTAGAAACGGAATTCCTTTTGATTGTCATGTAGGAAAGATCCTTAAGTCTAACGATGCGGAAAGGGATGAAAGAATTAATTGTGCAAGGGGGATTTCCGTAGCTACTCCGAATTGGATTCTTCATAACTATAAGGAAGGATACCGTATTGTTTTGGTTGAGCATAAGGCAAAAGACATTGCAGCTATTCCTATTGGAACTGATGGAAAGTACAGGATTAGTAAGGGAAAGGTAGTTGCAGAAATAAGTATTGAGGAATTGCGTGGGGAAAAGAAGAAGAGGAAGAATAAGTAAAATGTAAATTATTAAAGGGCATTGCTAGATTTACCCTATTGCACTGATTTTAGTGCAGAAAGATTATCTTATTTCTGATTTAGATAGAGATAATCAAATCTAGCATTTTGGCGCATTCGTCTATCGGCAGGACACCGGGCCTTCATCCCGGAAAGAAGGGTTCGACTCCCTTATGCGCTATATTTAAAATTTCTCCTGTATGGAGTTGCCGGTCCCATATAAAATCTTTAATCGATTCTGCTGGAGAAACAGAGTAATTAATCGGTTAAAGAAACCGGCGAATATTAATACTCGGGGGGATAATAAAATGCTGAATAAAAAGAGAAAGAATAGAATTTGGTGTAGGGGAGGAAACACTGTTGTATATATAGCTAAACAAAAGAATGGAAGTAAGGATTTTAATCTAAAGCAGCATGTAAGGTGTAGTGTATGTGGGCAAAGGTTTAAACCAGATAATCGTCCATGTGAGCAAGGGTTTGCAAAAACTTACGATGAGATCATGGATTCATACAAGTTAAGTTGTTGTGTTACACAAAAAGTTCCTAAACATAAAGCTTATTAAGGATAATACCAATGGTTAATGATGATATTTCGGAAATCACTGGTAAGCAATGGTATAAATATGTTGCGCCGATTCTTCACGCTCAGTTCCTTGCAGCTATTGCGGCAAATAGCCTATTGACTTATATCAAGGATCCTGGAGTTACCATAGATATAGATAGAGTAAAGGAGTATATTCGGCGCTCTAATGAGATTGTTGGGTTTGTCTAGAAAAAATAAATCTTAGGAGATATAACTTTGAATAAAGATCCGCCCAAGTAATTCTGCCTACGTAAAGTTATTCAGAACAACTAAAATCTTTTGCGCCATTAACTCAATTGGTAGATAATAGCTTCTCACAGGACCACACTCCTAGATAGCGAGGAACCTGTCTTTTAAACAGGGAAGCGCCGCGCACGTCGGCGGTGGTCCATTTATTCAATGAAGATTTAATTCACCCCCAGCGCATTTAATTTAGAAGCAGTGAGGAATAAAAAAATGCAGGACTATATTTGTTTAGGGCCTGTTCCTTGTGATGAAGATTGTCAACAGGTAGGAACAACGGATTATAATCCAATAGCTGCTAGAAATGAATGTAGCAGATATGCTAAGCAACTACTAAAAAAGTTTGGGAATCCACCCGAGGGTGCAAGAATTGGATGGAAGAGTTTTCCTCACGATTTTGGATCATATATGGAAGTCGTTGTTTATTATGACGATGAGTTTCCGAAGAGTGTTAAATATGCTTATGGAGTAGAATCGGACTTGCCTAGTAATTGGGAGTAGATAAAATGGGACAGGATACAATTGTGATGAAGGTGTGTCTGGACAGCTTTAAATACTCTCATAATGGGTTGTTTAGTAGTGTCTGTGAATCCGTAATACGTGTTTACACAGGTTACGTGTTTACCGTAGATGATATAAAGAATTTGCGGGAGGGAAAGGAGGTTCAATCCCTCGACGACTTCTTTAAATATAGAAAGTTTGTAAAGCATGAAAAAAATTGGCGAGACATCAAGTATCATTAGAGCGGAGTAAATAAAATGAGGCCGCGAACGATTCAATACGCAATTTGTCCAAATGGATTAGTTTATTCAAGAGTTGATAATGAAGTTTGCGTTCCTGTTCTAGACTATGAAGGAATGAAGCCGGAAAATAATTTCATAATGGTATACAATTTGGATAAGTTTTCTATCTATTCAATTTCTAGCGAGTGGAATACTTTGAAGTGGACTCGCAAGATTTCCACAAAGCTGAAGAATATTCATAGAAAGTTTTGGGGAATGAAGGAACTTAAGGAGAAGCAAAATGCAGATTAGAATTGGCGATACCATTATTGTTGTCAGCGGGAGAAATGGAAAGGTTGAGGAAGTTTATCAAAAAGTAAAGACTTATAATAAGGAAGAGGCGCGGAAGATTATCAGGAAGAGGATTATTCCCCGAGATGGATATGGATGGGGGGATGACCTAATTAGAGTTGAAAATGAGTATAAGAAGCTTGGACTGATGTAGAGGAGAACTAAAATGGAGACTCCTGTATTTAATGAGGGTTCAGTTGTACATATTGCTGGTGAAGAATACCTTGTAAGAGAGAAGTCAAACAATGATACTTATATTCTTACAAGTGTTTATGTAAAAAATATCGGCGGGTATTTAACTAATCAATTTGTTGCGCGGGTTATTCCAAAACTTACAATTATAGGTTCAGAGAGGTAACTAAAATGGAAGAGCATAAGATTAAGTTTGGAACATTGAATCAAGACGGCACACTCTCAAATGAGAGGGTGATTGAGCAATCCGCGATACAGAAGTGTCCTTTTTATATTCTAGTCGCGGAACATTATCGGGAAGACGGATCTTGTAAGTGTAACGATAAGGATTATAGGAAGATGATGATTAAGAATTGGGGGTATAAAAAGTCTGACTTCAAGAATATTCCTACGGAGTAACTAAAAATGAATAAGAAGGATAAGAAACTGATTCAGGATGCTATTGATCATCTTGCAAAGGCATTGCTCCGAATGGCAAATGCTGATACATATGATCAAGTAGTTTTTGCAGATGTTTCGCTTGCTAGAAACTTTTTGCGGAATGTTAGTGGGTCCGAGGATTCAGAGGAGAACTAAAATGACAGAGTTTGAATATGGGGATTTTGTTTTTAAGATTGAATCCGATGATAGCGGGGCGGATTCGGAGGATATGGGAGAAATTGTTATTTCTGTAACTCGGAAGGAAACTGCTGCAAATTTTCCTATAGTCTACTTCCAGAAGAAGGAATTGGCGTACGGCGATATTAAGCCTACGATTTGTATTCCAATTTAGTTGATGTGTGTAAAATTTGATTTTAATTTGACTTTAACGGTATTGGAATGCTAAAATTATAGCGGATAAAAGGAGATACTGAAATGAGCAGCAGGGAAAATAGTCTTTCGCGGGATGAAAATGATGCTGTTGCAAAGTTGAAAGAGGAATACATGAAGATTGGATTTGACACCACACCAATTGATAAGAGTGCTGCGGAAAATGCAATTAGCGGATTATACAAGTTGCTTGGGAGATCCAGTCCGGAATTTATTTGGTCGGATTCTCCGCGAGATGTGCTAGATAGGATCGAAAAGGATGGCGTAAATAGAGAGGATGCTTTTAATAACATTACGTATGAGCAGCAAGATTATGAGTATTTTGAGAATATTGTTCTCACGAAGATCGGAGTGGCACTATCCCCGGATAGTGCCGAAGTAATTGAGGTAAATGATCGCGTTATAAAGTCTTGTCATTGGTTCGTTCCATGTTCCGAACATTGCTACTGTAGTGAACGCCCAGTATCTATTCATGTTAATTCCGAGAATAGGCTACATAATGAAAATGGTCCGGCCATCCGTTATGGGGATGGATTTGAAATTTATGCTATTAATGGTTATGTTGTTGAAAAGCCAGAGGAGTAATTTAATGAATGATGCGGAAAAAAATCCTTGGATAAAGGTACTGTATGACTGTTATAAAGATTTGCGAGATATCGTAGAAGATGATCCCTGTGATCATTCTGTTGGAATATGCTGGTGTAGTGTAAAGGATCATCTAGATAGAGCAAAGATTATGTTGGAAAAAGTTGGATTGAAGTAGTGCTAACGGGAGATAATAAAAAGGAAAACAGAAATGCGACAAATGGAAAAAGAGTTCTGGTGCAGAGTTGAAAAAACGGAAAACTGCTGGCTGTGGCGGGGTTCTCTTTCCGATAAGGGATATGGGAGATTCTACTGGAATTATGGGTGGAAATTTGCTCACAGAGCGGTATTGGAAATAGTTAAAGGAATACCGCTGCTAAATACTGATGAAGTTAGGCACAGTTGCGATAATCCACCGTGTTGTAATCCGAATCATCTAATTATTGGAACCCATAAAGAAAATATGCAGGATATGGTAGATCGCAGGAGATTTGCAATATTAGGTGGAGAGACTAATGGAAATTCTATTCTGGATTTAATTAAAGTCGAGGAGATCCGCCAAAAGTATTTGAATAATGGTATTTCACAAAGAAAGCTAGCTAGAGAATACGGAGTTAGTCAAGGAACTATATGGCAAGTTGTAAATAAAGTTACTTGGAATGGGGGATGAGGCGAGGAAGGTTTTTGGAATTGTGAAGTAGTAATTAATCCGCGGAGAACAATCAAATGTCTATTAATTTCTTTACAGAATTGATTCGAGATCGTTACAAGGATCGGAACAATATCCCATACAGATCTGACAAGTCAAGAATTCTTGCGCGGAATATTGTAAGAAATTCCCCCGCAAAGAATAATCATAGTGTAGAAAATGAGTATGCAGAAACAGTAATGAATGATTATGATATTAAGTGTATGCTAGCAAAGAGAGATTCGGAATATAATAGCTACATTTTGAATAATCCTGATAGTTATCTTAACGAGACTTACAAGTGTGTAGCATAATGGAGTAATTAAAATGGGGAAGAGAATTAAATTCTATATTAGTAAACGGGGAGATATCTATTCAGTAGTTGGTAATGAGATTGCTGTACCAAGATCTGATTTTAGTGGTATGACACCCGATAAGTATTTGAAGATATTTACTAATCTCACAAAAGACGTTCTTTATCCAGGAGAGTTGGGAACTCGTTTTCCATGTAAGAGAACTGAGAAGATTTCGAGAATGGCAAAGAATCATCATCGTAAGTTCTGGGGAATGGGGAGGATTAAGTAATGAAAAAGTATATTGTACACGTAGAAGAAGTTTGGATTCAGGGATATGAAATAGAGGCTAAGAGTAAAAAGGATGCGGTTATTAAATTTCGTGACGGGGAAGGGGATATTATTGAAAATGATTTTGAGTATTCATATACGAAGGATTTGAAACCAATTGATATCTCTAAAAAGGATTAATATAAATGGCTTCATTAAAGAGTCTTGTAACTAAATATGGTTACGGAATCCGAGTAAAGTCACGGAATTGTAATGTTAGTGAATTTGTAATTCTTGAAAATTACAGTAATCTTAAATATAGGATAAAGTATGACGATGGTAGAATTCTAGAAGTATTAAAAGAATGCCCATTCACTAATGACTATTCAATTGTTAGAAAGAGTAACTAAAATGTTTAAAAGAATTTCAAAGCGGCAGGCAAAGAAAATGTTTGAAGAAAATAAATCTTTTAGTCTTTGCCCATGTAAGATGAATCCAAGTTATCCTTTCAGTATGGCGTGTAAAATTAATCCTACGGATTGGAAAGAACATTGCGAAAATATAGGAGTAACGGATCCATTTGAATCAATGTATAGTAATTGGGCATACTATAATACATCCTGGGAAACTAGGTATTATGCTCATTACTATATTGAAAAGTAGTTAGCTATACGAATAATAAAAAATCTATAAAATATTTGAAGAAGTCTTTGTGTAGTCCTTCGTATAGGTCTTTGAATAGGTCTTTGTCTAGTTATTTGGATAGTTCTTTGCATAGTTCTTTGCATAATTCTTTGATTAGTTCTTTGTATAGGTCTTTGTATAGGTCTTTGACTGTTTCTATATGTATAAAGTTAGAAAAGAATATGTAGTGCAAATTATTGCGGCGGGGGATTGTAAAGGATTAATAATGAAAAGTTTAGGAAGAGATTTTAGAATTTGTAGGGGTAATCTAGACGATTATTGTGATATGCGGGTGATAGATTCTTTGAGTAAGGCTACTGGAATTATTATGCGAAGCTATATTACATGGGGATTATCAGGAAGTATAAATATGTCTTTACGACGGGGTATACGAAATAATTTGAAAAACCCCCAAAAGTATTAGATATAAATATTTTATGGGCGGGGAGATTTATCTAATGAATAATAGGGCACGCTCTAAATAATTTGTGGTTAGTATAAGAATAGAAATGATAGGGCGTATAGCTCAATTGCGGAGTTAGCATGAATGAATTAGAAATTGTAAGACAAAAATACCTTACAAGAAAACCACAAAATTTATGCGGTTATATTGCATATTGGCATACAGAAAAGAAGACTTTAGTTTATGAGCATAGACTTGTTATGGAATTAATGATCGGGAGGGAGTTAGTTTCAGACGAATTTGTTCATCACAAAAATAAGGATAAGCGGGACAATAGACCTGAAAATTTAGAACTCACTAATAACAAAGACCACACTTCTCTTCACGAAAGAGAAAAAGGACACATGGCCGTAGAGGTGGACTGTGATTATTGTGGGAAAGTATTTTCGATTCGCGGAGAAAGAAGAAAAAATCAGAAACTACTTTTTTGTTCCTTAAATTGTATGGGATTAAAAAGTAGAAAAGTTGAGAGACCGTCGGTAGAGCAACTAAAATTAGATATAAGTTTGATGCCTTGGACGGGAATAGGAAAAAAATATAGGGTTTCTGACAATGCCGTAAGAAAGTGGGCTAGAAGATATGGTATAATATAAAAATAACTGGGCCGTTAAGTCAATAGCAGACTAGTTGCTTTATAAGCGACCAACGGTGGAGCGTAACCACCACGGCCTATATTAAATTAAATATATTACATTAAGGATAAACAATATGTCAAACAGTATTTATCTACATAAGACAAAAGGATTGAATCCCCACCTTTCTATTTGTTATAAGTGTGGAAAAGATAATGGAGAGATTATCCTGTTAGGGAATAATGATTCATTGTATCGATGTAATAATTGTGATATTCAGCAAATTGGTCGCGGAAAGTGTACAAATTGTGAGGCTAATAACTGGAGTTTTATACGGAATATTGATGAAGAGGAAAAGTTGCCGTGGAATTTATGTAAAGAATGTGAATCGGAAAAGAAGGAACATGAAGCAATAGTTGCAGATGGTGGGATTTATTGGAAGTGTTCTAATTGTAATTCTAATGGAGTGATTAAGAAAACTTCACCTATTTGTCAAGAAGTTAGGAGACAGATGAATATTGATCTGCCAAATCCCTGTGGGGTAGAATTTACTAGTAAAGAATGTCCTATTTGTTCAAAGAAGGAGAATTAAAATGAGTTGGCCTGAAGCATTTGCACTGGGTATACTAATTGTTTGTATGTTTGGTTTTTTTGCTTTTGTTGTCTATAGAATTACTAAGGATTAAAGGACAGTAAGATGAATACTTTTGATAATTATAATAATTCCGCGGATGAAAATAACAAGTGTGATTTGTGTGGGAAATATTCAGAAGATATTACTCTATCTCTAGGGCAATATATTTGTAGTAAATGTGAAGAAACATTTAATATTTACTACAGTATTGAAGATACTAGGGTTTTTAGGAAGGATGCATAAAATGGCAAGATATTATATGCAGATTACCGATACTGCTGGAACTATTGTATACAGTAGAGAGATTGAATCCGAGGAACCGGATTTTGATGATATAGAATCGGGTGACGAGGATATCACAAATATTATTGAGCTTCGAAGAGATTACTGTAATTCTTATTTTATGAATAAGATCGCTGAGAGAATTGAACAGCACGAGAAGACAAATGCTTAATTTTTTGAAATGCAAAGAATGCACTAGATACAGCCAAAGTGTGAATATGGAAATTCTTCGCGGGAAATGTATAGGGTGTGTTACCGAAGATGTACCAAAAGATTTAGCTGATAAAATCCTATCAGCATATCTAGAATTGTTAGGAAAAGAAAATGAAGAAACAACTAGGTGAATTTTTATACAGATATATAAAAGAACCTTCAAGAACGGATATAGCCAATAGAGTGTGGGTGGAGTGTTACAATGAGATGAAACCGTTTAATTCGACGTGGGAAAATTTAATTGTTGTACTAGTTAACTGTCTTGCGGCATCGTTGAGACGTGGAATTTATATCGAGATAAGGGAGAATTCTAATGAGTGACGTTATTGATACAATTGAGTACAACGGATTTGTAATTAAGATTTATCCCGATGATGATCCTATTAATCCCCGAGAATTTGGAACAGTAGCAGAAATGACTTGCTATCATCGTGGGTATAATCTAGGAGATAGGGGTAAAAAAGGAAAGGAAAAGTATACTATAGAACAGCTTAATGAAATTATTGAGCGGAAGGATGTAATTAGTCTTCCGTTATATCTGATGGATCATTCTGGATTGCGAATGAGTGCTGGATCGTTTAATGATCCTTGGGATAGTGGGCAAGTAGGCTATATTTGGATGACAAAAGAAAAAGCTATTAAGGAGTTTGGAAAGAAGTTGTTCACAAAGAAAGTCCATGAACGTGCAATTGCTTGCATGGAAAGTGAAGTTGAAGTGTATGATAAATATTTGCGCGGGGGGTTTGTAGGATTTATTATAGAAGATAATGAAGAAAATCGCATAGATAGTTGCTGGGGATTCGACGATCAAAATTTCTGCATCGAACAAGCAAAATTGTCCGTAGACGCGGAGATCAAGGAAGGTATGGAAGCAGATAAGTTGATGGCACTATGAAGAAATTAACATTACTAACGAACGATATACTAATGCTAGAAAGATACTTTATCGACTCGGAGGTAGAATTAGATCTTCGAGACAAAATAATGGACGCGGGGTTTAATTGGGATAACTGGTATACTTTTTGTAATGCTGCAAAAAGTCATATTCTAAAAATGTACAATACTAGAGTGGAGAATAAAGATGTTGTTTAGTATTATTTATTCAGTAGATGTTCCTAGGGATGAAACAGTAAATCCGTATCTTCCCCGAGAAGAAATTCTTAAGAAGATGGATGAAACTGAAGACGATGATTGTTATGAATATAATTATTTGGAGGGGGATTGGGAGAATGGACATCACACAAAGATTTGTGGAGTTCTGAATAAGGAAGAATTCAGTAAATTTATAGATGATACAAATCTTTATGCAGAAGATGTGGAAACAATGGGTAGTATAGGTGCTCCAGGATTGGGGTTTGGGTGTTCACCCGCAATTAGTTTTAATGGTGACGAACAGAATGCTATTCTTTCAGCATATGTTACACCTATTCCAGAAATTACTCGCGGGGAATGTAAAGAAAATGATTGGGATAGAATTAAAAAGGCTGTTCTAAATATGTTTGGGAGATAGACAATGAAAAGAAAATGGTGCAAGGGCAGTAATAAAATATTAGGAGAAGTAAATATAGGTCAAATGGATCATGGGATTCTTATAATTTGTCAGGAATGTAATTATAGATTTTACCCGAATCATTGGAAATATGCTAACAGAAACAAAGGGTATTATAAGTTAAGGATTCCTTGGCATTATGATAAACAAAAGTAATAAAAAGACAATAACATATTTGAAGAATTCTTTGTGTTGGTTTTCGTGTACTTCTTTGGATAGTTCTTTGGATAGTTCTTTGTATTGGTCTTTGTGTAGGTCTTTGCAGTGGTCTTTGTATAGTTCTTTGTATAGTTCTTTGGTTATTTCTATACGTAGAAAGTTAGAAAATAATACATAGTGCAAATTATTGCGGGGGAGAATTGTAAAGGAGAGTAAAGAAATGATGTAACGAAATTTTAGTATAGAAAAATCTTATAATCCACTTGACAAGTGGCGGGCTGGCATGGTATCCTACAGTGGATTTTGATAGTCTCGTTTTTGGAGATATAGGAATGATTGAAAAGTTGACGGAGGAACAGGAAAAGGATCTAGTTGTTTGGCGTGAAGAATTTTATAAGGTAGGTATTAATACAAATCCAGCGGATAGGGAATCCGCTCAGGATGCTATTCGAGAGATGTATACGAGGATCGGAAAAGAGCCTCCGGAATTTATTTGGGGGGATTCACCTAAGCAACTTTTGGAGATGATTCGAGAAAAGGGTGGAGATCCGAATGAAGCTCTAAACAATTGTTTCTATGGGCAACAGGAATGCTATTTTGAAGCATTCTATTTGTTCTGTGAAAAGATTGGCGTAAAATATAAGGAAGAGGATTCAAAACTCCTTAGGGTTTGGGAGAAAATTTCTCGTTCTTGCAACTGGTGGATTCCAGCAGATGAGTTCTGTTTCGTTAGTGAAAGGCCGGAAATTGTGGCAATGAATTCCCAAATGAGGATTCATAACGAAAACGGACCCGCTGTTAAGTATAGGGGTGGGCTCTCTATATTTGCAATTAACGGGGTAGTTGTTCCAGATTTTGTTGTGAACGACACCGATAAGATCACTGTTGAAGTAATTCGAAATGAATCAAATGCCGAAATTCGGCGGATTATGATTAGTAGATACTCTGGTGGAATCGGAAAGTATCTTGACGATTGTAAGGCAAAAGTATTGGATGTTGATACTCTTACTATTCCAGGAAGTGCCACTAGAGCACTAATGGAAGATTCTACTGGCGAGAAATGGTTGGTCGGATCCGATGGATCAACTAAGAGGGTGTATTTTATGTCTGTACCTAGAAATTCTACCACTTGTAAAAAAGCGCATAATGCGATTTGTGGGTTTGACGAGAGTAGGATTAAAATGGAGGCGTGAGAATAAGATGTGAGGTTAATATGATAAAAGAAGGAGTTAAAAGTAATAAAAAACTAGGAAAATATTTAAAGCAATCTTTGTATAGTTCTTTGAATAGTTCTTTGATTAGTTCTTTGTATAGTTCTTTGGATAGTTCTTTGGATAGTTCTTTGTATTGGTCTTTGTTTACGTCTTTGTATAGTTCTTTGGCTGTTTCTATACGTAGAAAGTTAAGAAATAATACATAGTGCAAATTATTGCGGCGGGAAAATAACCAAAAAGTAAACTGTAGTGTATCTTTGTAGTTTCTCTACTTTAAAGGAGAGAAGAAAATGGAAGGCAAGAATCAGATGACAGCAATTGAAGTTGTGGAAAAGATCCAGAAGCAGGCCGATGAATCTAGCAATGATGTTAGATTTGTGGAAGAGCTTGCAATTGGTGAAGCTGCAAGACAAGGAGACGTGTACATTATTCGTGTAGAGGATAATCATCCTAGGGGGGAAATGCTCAGTCACAGTCAGCTTGCTCAGGGAAATACAATTGGATCGCGGCATCTTGCTATGCATCCGGCAAAGTGTTTCCAGGGAACCACTCTTCCTCCTAATGTAACCGCCGGAACGTTCCTCGGTCCCGTTGTAGTTTCTCAGCAGAGATTCGAAGTAAATCACCCAGAACATTCAACGATTAGTTTGCCTGCTGGAACCTATCAGTCGCTGAATCAAATGGATGCTGCTACACTCGATAGAGTCAGGGACTAGCAAAAGGGGAATTAGCTGTGCAGCATTCGCGCCGTTTAAAATACTCAAAAGAAAAAGATGAAATAAAAGAAGAATCTATTGAGAGATTTGAGTATTATGTTGATAAGAACGGCGCGAATGGCTGCTGGCTGTGGAACGGCGGAAGAACAAAATGGGGTGGGAGGAAGGGAAGAGTACGCGGGGTAATAATAAATTATTACGGAATGTTTGATTTCAGAGGCAAGAAGTGGGGAGCGCATAGGGTTTCTTATACACTATATAAGAGTGAAATACCAGAAGGTTTTAGTGTGTGTCATAAGTGTGATAACAGCATATGTGTCAATCCAGAACATTTATTCCTAGGGACGCAGAAAGAAAATATTCTAGATTGTATGAGTAAAGGTAGGTGGAATGGATTAAAAGGAGAAGAATGTTCATGGAGTAAACTTACTGAAAAGAATATTTTGGATGCCATCCAGTTGCGGAAACAAGGGTACAGCATTAACAAGATAGCGGAAACCCTAGGAGTACCTTTTGGTGCTTTGGATCATGTATATAAAGGAGATAGCTGGAAGCAGTATTATGACCAGTTTCACATTAAGATTAAGAAATCTGTTTTAATAACGACAGGGCGAAAGAATAAACACTGCTGGTAATACGGTATAGTATATATTTTTATGTGACATAACTTATGATTTTTGACCGAGTGCGCGACTAAATAAAAAAACACGGAGTAAACGTAAGATATGCCGCGGGAATAAAATTCCGCGGCATATCTTATTGTTGGGGGATTCCTATGAGATTCATAAAGATATATACAAGAAAAGATTTGAATACGGAATTAAGAAACTCTAATGAGAAACAGCTTAATATTTTTACAGAGGTGCATATTAATAGACAGATTGTTGTTCCGTTGTCAAATCTTCTTAGATGGTCTATAAGAGAGTGGTTATATTGTAATCTTAAAGATCAGTATGGCGGGAAGTAAAAAATGACAAAAAATAATAGTAATAAAAAGACAATAAAATATTTGGATAGGTCTTTGTATAGTTCTTTGTATAGGTCTTTGTATAGTTCTTTGGTTGCTTCTATACTTAGGAAGTTAGAGGATAATACATAGTGCAAATTATGATAAATGAAAATAAAAAGCCGGGAAAATATTTGAAGCAGTTCTTTGGTAGTTCCTTGTATAGTTCTTTGCATAGTTCTTTGGATAGTTCTTTGTTTAGTTC
>Ga0209321_10001107_pt1 | contig 18265 bp, 23 predicted proteins | sample Rifsed16ft4_FD_184012 | JGI IMG/M metagenome (GOLD analysis project Ga0209321, IMG submission 184012) | Soil microbial communities from Rifle, Colorado, USA - sediment 16ft 4 - CSP-I_5_4 (version 2) | ecosystem: Environmental > Terrestrial > Deep subsurface > Rock core/Sediment | place: Rifle...
CCCCCGTCGCCAGTGTCTCCAGCCGATCCATGGTAGGTTTTCGTGGTGGGAAAGAACCTTAATATGTGGGAAAAAGGCCCTTCGGGCCGATTGATCTTGGGCCAAGTTGCATTAGACGACAAGTATAGGGTCGTCCTCGACAGGAAGACAAGGGCTGTGGCTGGTATCAAGAGGGGAGATAGGCTAGTCGCCATCGCCTTCAAAGGCGGAATTATCTTGGTAGCACCTCGTGACCGTAAGTTCGCGGGTAGTCTAACAGGGTTCCAATTTGTGGAAGATCGACATGAAGCATCACGCTTCATATTTCGAAGGAAACGCTAGTTGCCTGTACTGGACACTGTAGTGCTCTTCGCTACGGCGGATTCCAACGACAAACACCATGAACGCGCCAAGAGACACCTCCAGCGCATATTCGAACCCGAGGTCTACCTAGGAAACTTTGCACTCTTGGAGTTCGATGTCACATTGAAGAGCAGAGGGTTCTCATTCGAAGAGAGGATGGAGAAGCAAGCTTCACTCCTTAGAGATTATCCCGACTTGGATCATAAGGTTGCTAGACTTAGCCCAGCCACAATATACCTGACATCTAGGCTTGAAGGAGAAGTGGAGTTGGAATATTTCGATGCGGGTATCGCTGCCGAGGCTCTCCAATTGGATGGGACGGTTGTGTCGACAGATAGAGCTTTTGACCGAGTTGAAGGCCTCAAGAGGTTATGGTAAAGAGCATGCGGAAGCCCACCCGTGTGGGCCCCACTCTGGACCATTGAATAAAATGGATAAGCGTTGATCTCCCCCACGCAATGGCATATGGATACTCACGGCAAACTCGCATTCTGCACAGAAGTCCAAGAAAGCATTGATTCGGCTTTTTCCTATTCGTTCTTATGCTTTGAGTCATTGGTGCCTGTCGGCTATTGACATCAACTTGTTCCAAAGAATCAAGTCACACTGGTTCTGAGGCTACTGTGTTCAATCGTTCCATTCGGGTAGATGATTCAGGTTGGGGGCTTTCTGTCACTATCACTCTAGCCTTCCTGCGGTAACGATCTGCAGTCGCTGTGGACGCAGTATTTGTAGCTCATGCTTCAAACCATATGCTGATCTGGCTCTGTGTCCCGATTGTTACAATAGGCGAATTCCCCTGCAGGCGCTTCCTCCACAAATGGTCCCTCCAGGCGGAGTCTTGTACGGACCGTTCCCACGACCTCCGTTTCTGGTTCGATTCTGGTGGGTACCGGCTGCATTGTTCTTCGTCGCTGCCGCGCTCATAGTAGCCAATGGGATTGCACTACTATCGCCGGTCTTCTTTGCGGTATGGGTTGGGTTATTCCCATGGGTCGCACCAATAAGCTCCTTCGGTGTCATACTCGGTGTCGTACTCGGCCTCGTAATTCTCGGAGGATTAGTCATGTTCTTCTTTGGTTTCCGGGTACTGTCAGCCTTCATGGTCTTTCCGACTGCGATACTCAGCCTGTTCATAGGCGGCGGATTTCTTGCGGGCCTAATCATCGGCGTACTCGCGGCATTGCTTGTGATCATTACTCCACGCCCCCCTTAACTGACCTAAACCCTAGCGTCGGCACCAACGGCACACTGTCCTGAAAATTGCTTGGGCAATGAGTCGTACCAATCAGGGTTCGTCTGAAGGCCTCTCCATTTTCCTAATTGCTCCGTTTTCGTCAGATTCCTTCAACAAGCTTTTTCCCTGGTCTCGCAATGCAGATATCGATTTGGGCTTGTTCCCTGCCACCGGGTTTAGCAACTGTCCCAAGTGTCCAGTCTGTGGCGGTTGCACACAGCGATCACACGGTAGATGGTTTTGCTTGTTCTGCAGGATCTACTTCTAGACGTGATGACTCTCGAGATTATGAGAAACAGGAAATGTTGAGTAAATAGCACTGCTGGGAGAACCGAGCCAGTTATGATGGCTCTCTAACGATAACATCTCACGTGCTCAATGGAATAGACGCTAGCGAGTGGAACTTCAAGAGGGTGAGGACCACCCTTTCTATGGACCATTCCAATAAGAATCTCATTCTTACAAGCCTAGGTACAGTAGCTCGGCGTCTAAGTTTGGTAGGAATGGGCGCGGAAATCCGTTTGGTGACTTGCTTCCGGCTACTGGCATGAATAGGTACGTGGGTAGAATGGTGGCCGCCATTGCGACAAACCCTAAAATCATGCCCTCAAAGAAGCCGCGCGAGGACAGACACACACCCCCACACCCCTTGAGTATTACATTCAACGACCGCGTGTATTACAAAGCGCTTTATTCTGCGCCGTTACGCGACCTTTCCGCCTCTTGAAAACGCAATTATACCAAACGGTTTGCCGCACTCTTACGCACAAAACGCAGAGGCCCCGTTACCCTAGATACTGGATCCCGTGATCATGCATTTGGGTTAGCCTTTTAAGAAACATGTGACATGGAACATGTGGCATGCAACATGAAAGTTGCTCAGACGGAACTAACCGAAACCGAATACAGATTGCTCCAGGAGTATGCCAAGAAGAAGAAACTAACTCTAAAGGAGATACTCCGCCAGGGGGCTATGAGAATTGCCCTAGAGGACGAGATCCAACGTGACGACCCTGTCTTTACAGAGGCACCTGTCGCCAAAGCTTCTGGGAAGAGAGAACGAACATCAGTGGAACACAATAAGTATCTCTACGGTTTGAGCAAATGATCTTTGTGGACACAAGCGCTTGGTATGCGCTTGAGGTCGAAGACGATTCAAATCACCGTTCGGCCAAGACCTTTCTTGACCAATTGAAGCGCGGACGATACGGGTCTCTACTCACCACTGACTACGTCCTCGACGAGACTCTGACGTTGTTGTCGCTTCGTCGAGGTTCAGATCCCGCATTACGTTTTATTGACAAGATTAACCGAAGCAAGAGCATCCACATGATATGGATCGATTCGTCCATATTCTGGAAAGCCGTTGATTTCATGAAAGACAGGAAGGATAAGCGCTGGAGTTTCACAGACTTCACCAGCTTCTTGATAATGAAGCAGACGAAATTGACCAATGCCTTCACATTCGACGAAAACTTTGAACAGGCAGGATTTGTGCCACTCCCCGAGTGATTGAGCAGTCAGACACATGATTTAGTGAAGTATGCAACTTTGGCAGTGCCGGGCAGCTCGTTTCATCGCATCCAAATCTTCTGACAATACTTTCAAGTCCCCGGGCTTTGATGGCATATACTCTACTTGGATAACCTCCTTGGGGTTCGAATTCGTACCTAACAGGTTTATAATCTATAAGTTATAACTTGTACATGGATTGGGTATCTATGGCAGGAACGAAAACCATAGCCGTTACAGAGGCGGTGTGGGAGCGGCTGAAAGAACTCATGAAGAGAGAACATGCTGGAAGCATGAATGAGGTTGTCGCGAAATTGGTAGAAAAGGCCGCGCGAGTCCCACCTTCAAGATTCGGAGCTCACAAACGATTGAAGATTATGCTCACTCAAGAAGAGCATGAAAAAATTACCGCAGATGCGCATTAGCACAGCTCGAGGTAGTGGTGGTCTACTGTGACGGATGAAATCTATGTAATCGACTCATTCGCATGGATTGAGTACTTCCTAGGCTCAGCTGCAGGAAGCAATGCAAGACCCTTCATAGAAGGCGGAAAGGGCGTGACTCCCACGATCGTCATAGCGGAACTTGCCGAAAAATACCGAAGAGCAAAACTGGCATTTGCTGGAGACTTAGATTTCATAACTTCGAAGACACGCGTCGTTTCGCTTGATACTGGCATCGCAGAAAGAGCAGGAGCTTTGAATCATGAAAGAAAACGCGTTGCCAAACGTTGGGGGCTGGCTGATTCGATTATACTTGCGACCGCAAGACATCACAATGCTAAGATTGTTACGGGTGACGAACACTTTCGAGATCTTGTTGATGAAACGCTGATGGTCAAATAGACATTGTGATTATACTGGTATCCAGCTGCGTTCTGATAACATATACTTTACTTTGATAACCTCCTTAACGGTCGCCCTGCGCTCGATTATTCGAGCAGGGGACCTGAATGGAATTCGCACCTAGCGTACGCCAGAAAAAGTTGCTGAGAAAGGTTCGAACCTTCGTTGACGAGCATGTGCTACCTAGCGCAGATCACTGGGACAAGACCGACAAATTTCCAGTTGAAGCTTGGCGAACTCTGAGCAAAGCCGGTTTAACGGGTCTACCCATTCCAAGGAAGTATGGTGGTACTGGAGAAGATGTGATGAGTTATGTTCTGGCGGTTGAAGAGATCTCGCGAGGCTCAGCTGCGCTTGGTGTTACGCTTGCGGTTCACGTGTCGTTAGTAAGCCAACCGTTGTTCTGGTTCGGCACAGAGAAGCAGAAGTTGCGCTACCTGAAACCCTTGGCGCAAGGAAAACAGTTCGGATCCTTCTGCCTGACGGAACCTGGAGCAGGAAGTGACGTAGCGGCGATGGAATCCAAGGCAGTTCTGAAGGGCGATGATTATCTGATCAAAGGGCGCAAGTACTTCATCGTAAACGCTCCCATGGCGAGTACTTACCTCGTCTTCGCGATGACCGACAAGTCGCTCGCGCATCGCGGCATCTCATGTTTCATCGTGAAGAGGGATATGCCGGGTGTCAAGATCGGAAAAATGTTCGACAAGATGGGCATTCGCTCATCCCAAGTTTCTGAGGTGATATTCGACGATGTACGTGTGCCCGTTGAGAATATGCTTGGTCGACAGGGAGATGGTTTCAAGATCGCCATGGAAACCTTGGACTGCGGACGAATCAGTATTGCTGCCCAAGCTGTGGGAATAGCTCAGGCGTCACTTGACGCAGCCGTCGAATATGCGCGGTCAAGGGTTCAGTTCGGAAAACCAATCGGAGATCTGCAGGCTATTCGATGGATGATTGCTGACATGGCAACCGAGATCGAGGCTGCTAGGTTGTTGACCTATCGAGCCGCCTACCTCACAGACCAAGGAAAGCGCCACACGAAAGAAGCTAGCATGGCGAAGCTATTCGCCGCGTCAACAGCAGTCGAGGCTGCGCGTAGAGCTTTGCAAATCCACGGTGGTTATGGTTACATGACCGACCTGCCCCTTGAGAGGTATTATCGGGACGCAAAGATCACTGAGATCTACGAGGGCACATCAGAGGTTCAAAGGCTGGTCATTTCAAACGAGCTGCTCTAGGGTGTGAGCATGATTCTGAAATCCAAGGAGCAGTACGTCGAAAGCATCCGGAAATTGAACGCCGAAGCGTACATACGCGGGAAACGCATCTCAGACGTTAGCAAGAATGGTTTCACCCGCCTCGCTCTGCAAGGCATTGGTCGGATCTATGAACTCTCACGAAACGAGAAGTATGCAAACCTCTTGACGCGAAAAGGAGAAGATGGAAACCAAATCAGCGCCTACTGCTCGATTCACAAGTCGAAAGAGGACCTCGTGAACCGGGTACGCGCAGCACGCTTGATATGCCAGCAGACTGGTGTCTGCACGGCAAGTCGTTGTTGCGGATGGGACGCGTTGAACGCGCTCTGGCATACGACATACGAAATTGACGCGAAATCTGGGACGCAATATCACAAGCGGTTGAGACGGTATGCTGCAATGGTGCAGGGCAGAGATCTGACCTGTGCTGGCGCCCTGACCGACCCGAAAGGGAACCGGTCTCTGAAGCCGAAGCATCAACCGGACAAAGACGTTTACCTCCGAGTTGTGGATGAGAACAAGAAAGGCATCGTGGTGAGAGGGGCCAAGAGCATGATTGGCGGAGCCATTGGGTCGCATGAGATCATCGTGCAACCGGGCACTGGTCTCTCTGACCCTGAAGCTGAGCACGCGGTCGCATTTGCTATCCCACTTAACGCTGAAGGCGTTGTCCAAGTGGTGGACACGCAACCTAGTGGCGAGCGGAAGTTTGAGAATGGATTTGATAAAGGCAATGTTGGTTTCGGGTCGTCTGAGTCTTTGATTGTTTTCAATGATGTCTTCGTTCCGAAGGAACGAGTATTCATGAACGGCGAGTATGAGTATGCCGCGGAGGTTGTGACAAAATTCGTGCTTTTGCATCGAATGGTTCTTGGTGGGTGCTTGGCGGGATGTGGAGATGTGCTTACTGGAGCTGCCGCATTGCTCGCGGAATATAATGGCCTCTCTAGGCAGGTGGCTGACCGCCTCGCCGAAATGACCTACCTAAGCGAAGCACTATATTCACAAGCATTGGGCTCCGCCCACGAAGGACAAGCAACACCTTCAGGCGCTTGGTTTCCAGACCCACTCCTAGCTAACGTCACGAAGATCAGTGTCACTCGTTTACCTTACGATATACAAAGGATAGCTGAGGACATAGGTGGCGGCATGATCTCATGCATGCCATCCGAACTTGATTTGCGAAATCCGAAAATAGGACCACTCGTCGAGAAATATTACCGAGGAACTCACGGAGTGTCCGCAGAGAAAAGGCTGAGAGTAGCTAGACTCGTGGAGAGCATGGTGGCTGGCCCGGGAAGGCTGGGAGCGCTCTGCATGCATGGAGGAGGATCCCCTGCCGCCGCTCAAATGACTGTTAGGCAGCTCGCCGACCTAGAAAACAAGAAGGACATGGCCAAAAAACTAGCGGGCATTTGAACTGAAACAATGAACCAATCGAAGTTAGATGAAGTTACGAAAACCGATCTCCAGTTCCGTCTTGAGCGGTTTCCTATCTCTTGGTGATCGACTTGGCTTTCGTCTGCAGGTCTTCCGCAAATCTTAGGTCTCGCTCAAGCTCTCGTTCAAGAAATACGCGACCATGATCATATCCTGCCATATGAAGCTCGGACGCCAACGCCAGATACCTGTCATATTCCTCTCTCGATATCCTCCCGCGCCGAGCGAGGGTATCCCTTATGAGAAATTGAAGAGCCAGCCTCCCTGTAAACTTCTTCACTTTTCCGGGATATTCGATTTTCCTGGTTCCAAAATGATAGAGTAATGCTTCGAGAGTTGTCTCCACAGAACGAAAAATCTCCTCCGCAGCGGGAAAGAGTCTATTCTCATCAAGATTCTGCCTTGCAGATTCCAAATACTCTTCCGCCTTTCGAAGACTCCACTTAACTAAATCTTCTCGGCTTTTCACCATATAGAACCTCACCATCAGCGTGTATATCACTGATGAACGACCCTTGTCTCAGACCTGAAACATATTGCTCCGGCGAAACCACGATCGGGTAGACAGATATCCCGTATCTATCAGCTATCTCCGAATTCACGTATGAAACCAAAGCATTCCTGATAGTCGGAATGCTCTTCGCTGGCGCCACAATTGCAATGTCGATGTCGCTCGGTTCAGACACGATGTCGTTCCTTATGCTCCTCTTAGCCAAACTTCCGAACAAGATTGCAGTCTGTATTCGAAATCTCTTCGTGACATAACCAACGATATCTGATGCCGCCCGCTTATAGACAGTCTCCAATTCCCGGAACAAAACTCTGAGTGGTCTGAAGAGAAAGTGTTTGCGGTTGATTCGATAGACTTTCCCTTTTCCCACGCGCTCTAACCCAACTAGACCTGAGGTAACCAAGTCCCTCATCTGTCTGTTAATCTCAGAAACGGATGATCCCGCTTCTCTCGCCAGCTCCACTTCCAAGAATCTCTTTTTGCTGTTCATCACGAGGACGGCTAGAGCATTGACCTTGGTGCGGCTTCCGAGCACTCTATCTAAGTACATGTCTTTCGGTTTTCCGAAACATGTTTCGGTTTTCCGAAATAAAGCCTTCGCTCACGAAACCGAGTTGAGAAGAACACGGTGACGACTCACCGGCCCCCCCAAATGACCGTTAAGCAGCGAGCCGATCTGGAGAACAAGAAGGACATGGCCAAGAAGCTAGCCGGTATCTGAACGCAAAGATGTCCATTCTCATCAAGATTCTGCCTTGCAAATTGCAAATAGGATTTAGGCAAGCAACAAAAACCTGCACTTTTGCACATAACCTATATTATCTGCATTATCCGTAGTGGGTTCCGAGGATGCGAATTCGCCCTGTTTTCGTGGGATGAGTAGTTGAACGTAGAGGTTGTTAGACCAAGGGAAGCCGCGGAAGCACTTCAAACGCTTATGCGATACATTGAGCAATTAGAGGAGAGTTTGCGGCGTAGCAAAATGCCCGAAGTTAGGTTAACCGTAGAAGAACTCCGCCAGCTTGATGAAGCCGCAAACGAGATGGACAATAAGGACGCATCAATAACCCTTGACGAGTTCAATCAGGGACCTAGCTCAAAAGTACAACGTAAGAGTACATCGTAAAGTCGAAAAGTTCATCCAGAATGAGATTAGAGAGCCTCCTAGAAAAGAGGAGGCTAGACTCTTCATAAACGACTTGCCGAACTATCCGTTTCTTGCCAACATAGTCGACTCATATCAGAACGGTTTCTGGGAGGGATTCAAAGTGTTGGTCGCCGGTGAGGACCTTCGAATCATACTCTCGTGCTGTTGCCAGAACGATCGCGTCAAATAAGCTGGGGCTTCTCCGTCTTTCTCGTTTTGCCTTCTCGGTGAGTTCAAAATATGCTCTGCCGGCTCGTAGCGCTATTGTAATGGTGACCGGTGTAACGAGTGATGTTGAGCCAATTACTTCGAGTCTCGACTTTACTCTCTTTTCATTGATTTTTTCTCTTTGGTATTTCCTAGAGATTTCTGCTAAGACTATGTCAGGAGTCCTGATCTCTTCGGCGCCCAGCATGATCTGCTGGACTTTCTCGCCTTTCTCACTTCCTAGGAATAATTCAATCCAGGCATAGGAATCAACGACAACATTCAACGATCCTCGCCTCGGTCTTGCTCTGTGAAGGGCCGTACCGCTCCCCGGTCGGCTCCAAGTGCTTCACGCAGTGCCTCGGTCCTGTGCTTTTTGAGCAGGGCCTTTATGGCTTCGTCGTGACTATGCGCTCTGAGCTGATCACGCAGCCTTTCCAATTCTTCTAAGGTAGTCTTCGAGACTTTAACGGTGGTGATGGAACCCATGGATTTCAGTATACCTTTATGCTGGTAGCCTGGTATAAAGTATACTCACAAGAGGGCCTGGCTGGCATCTAGTAGAATCGTTTGCAACGAGAGTGGAAATTCTGTAACGGTTCACGGTTGATGAAAAAAGGTGGACAGATTCGGCTGAGGAGCATGTTGCGGTGGAAAGACCTTTTGTTTGCTGGGATGGTGGACGCTAAAAGTCAAGCCTTCAGGATTCGAAAACCCTCCCGCGCTCCGCTGAAACGCCGTCTTGTTTGATGAAAACAAGGTTTTCATGTAAGAGCCTCCTTCATGTAAAGGGAGGCGAGGGAAAATGGCAAAGGTTGTTCAAACGACGCTGGAAGAGGAGGAGTACAAAACGTTGCGTGAAGTGCTCAAAAGAAAGCGGTTGAGTCTGAAGGAAGGACTGCACCTAGCGGTTACCAAGCTGTTGCAAGAGGAAGTCAAATTGGATCCTTCTGATGCTTTCCTGTCCAGAAAGCCGGTCGGACGGAGTGGTCGTAAGGATCTTTCGAGGGCTCATGACAAATATCTCTACGGAAAGGGACGTGCGTGAGGCTTTTTCTGGACACAAGCGCACTTGTGGCCATTGAGGATCTTGACGATGCCAATCACAGGAGAGCCGTGGAGTTCAGAGAGAAGGTACGCCGAGGCAGCACACCGTTTAGGAGACTTTACACTTCAAATTATGTCGTTGATGAAACACTTACGCTTCTGCGCTTTCACTGTGGGCATCATGTGGCAGTGACATTTCGGAAGACGCTCGAAACTTCGAAGCTTGTGAAAGTTATCTGGATTACTGAAGCCTTAGAGAAAGCTGCTTGGAACATCTTCGAAAAACATTCAGACAAAGATTACAGTTTCACTGATTGCGCCAGTTTTGCTTTAATGGATGCAGAAGCTATCCGAAACGCATTCACATTTGATGGGCATTTCTCTCAGCAAGGTTACAATGTAGTCCCGTAGATGCGGAGCCATGAAGGCTTGGAGCAGGTTTCGTCAACTACTTAGTGTTCGAGGATGAGGGGCATGATGTGATCAAACTCAAGAACAGAGTAACTTGCTACAACAGAATAACCAGCTTCTTCACTCAACATCTCAAGGCTTAGACCCATCTTGCTTTGATTTCCTTCATCTTCAACAAGTGTTCATCGTTTGTGACGCACTGTGCTTTGAGATGGATCGCAGTTGCCGCAATGATTGCATCGGCCATCGGAACATGATATTTCTTCCAGATTACAGCGGCGCTTCTTGCCAAGGTCCAATCCACATTCACTATAGTAAAGTCTTGTTTGAGCAGGTCAGCTCGCAGGTCAGCCGTTTGCTTGTCTTCTGTCTCTAAGCTAATCTTGTAAGTTTCGTATATGGTTAGGCTTGAGATGTATCTCGACAAGGTAGTCGTTAGTTCGTGACGTATCTTGGACCTTTCATCATCGTTCTTTGGGGAGTACATGGCGGCTATGAAACGGGTATCGTATACGACGCGCCTTCTACCGCTCATCTTCTTGTCTCATCTTGTCTAAGAGGTCAAAGACTTCTTTCTGAGAGCGGCGACCTGTTCCTATCAAGTCTAGGCTCGACCTAGCTTTTTTCAACAATAGCCCCTTACCCGTGTCCTCGATTTCCAAGACGGTGCCATCCTCAATACCATATTTCTTACGCAGCTTGGATGGAATAGTTGTCTGACCTCTCCTGGTCACAGTCACGGTCTCCATAGGACTTCATGCTTTCCTATTTTGATATATCCTATAAAAGCTTGAGATCGCGGTATAGGTTTCACTTTTCGAGAGTGTAACTTTGTGGGGAACAACATGTTACTCTGCGGTCAATGCCCGAAAAGGCTGTTGTGCGTGTTTGGCGAAAGCGATTGTCGATGGGTGTCTGAAGTCCATTGGTTTGCTGGGATAGTTTCTGGGTTTTGCTGGGTGCTTGGTCGGATTTGATCTGGTGGACCCTAAAAGCCAAGTCTTCAAGGTTGGAAACCCACCCTGCTCCGCTCAGCTTGATTGTTCGCACTTTTATGACAAGTTCAGTCTTGCCGCGGATCTTCAGATCTTGTTCCCTGGGTCTTCACTCGCAAGCCACATAAACTACAAATCGGAGACCCCTCTAGGATAAGCGTAAGAGTCGAGCCCAGGACATTGGTAGGACGTAGGTCACTGTGATCTTGAAGGGTTTACGGGTTGTGCTCTTCGCAGTAGCTCTGCTCATTTCGATGATTCCCGCTGCTCATGCTGTAGGCTGTAGCCTTCAGATTTTCGCGGTCGATTATCCACCTATCGTGGAGCCAGGCCAGAGTTTCCAAGTGACAACCCAGATGAATGTGACGTGTTCTCAATCGAAGGCCTATATTGTCGGCAGGCTCGACGTCGTTGAGACTGCACCTAATGTGATTCTCTCCAGCACGTCTTTCCCGATAGGTTACTTTGCTGATCTCGCGGGGGGAACAAGGAACGTAACCGCTGTCAATAAGGTGGTTGCACCTCCGTTACAGGCCAACTGGACCTTGCAGGTCAGTGCGACGCTTTTCACCTCAGTCTCAGCAATCGGAGGATCGCAGAAAGGTCCTTTCACGATTATGGTCGGGCATGCTCCACTCCCAGAAAGGCTGCAAACCGCTTCAATCTTGAACAACGGCGACTTTGAGAATGGATTAGACGGTTGGAGTGTTGAGAAGAGCTATGGTTATCTCACAATTACCAACAAGGTCGCTCACAGCGGCTCATCAGCATTGAAACTGCAAATGCCCCCTCGCCATTTCGGGACAATCGATGGCGCAATGGTCGTCGGTGTCTCACAAACAATTTCCGTTGCGGACCTTCGCAGCCTAAGGGTTAGGGCCTGGGTGATGGATGGATGTTACGCCCCATGGTACGTTTCATGTTCATTGCTGGGAAGTGGTAGGCTTCGCGTTCAGGTTGGTGGCTTCACCGAGACATACGATTTTGGAGGCTGCAGCTCCTGGTGCCAGATCGATCATAACGTCACAGAAGACCTGAAGCCACGTTTGACCTTGGCCCAATACGCCTCGATCCTACATTCAGATCGAGCTGTACCGGTCACAATTTCGCTGGAGCTCTTGAATGCCGGGTCATACTTCGTAGCGCATTTGGATGACGTTCAAGTGAGCGCCTCAGTTCCTCTCGGCTCGACACCGTTCTTATCGCAATCATTTCACGGTGTCGGCATGAGTAATCAAGGCGTTCCTGAAGTAAACGCGAATGTGGTAGCTGCGAGCAGTAGGGGTTTGTTGTGGTTCCGCTCTCTGTCTGAAGAGCACATAGTAAAGCTGATGGAGAATGGTTTCTTAGCCAAGCAGCTTCCGTTAGAATCTTTCAATTAGGCGTCTCCTCAGCTTGTTGATGATTCCATACACTTCCTCAGCAATTCAAACGGTCCAGTCAGTCTTCACAAGATGAGAATTGACCGGAGCAATCCTGAGCTACCGCTGCAGAAGGATCGATTTTTCTGGAATGCTCAGTACGCGAGTAACCGACGTAACCATCCAGAAAGTGATGGTTAGCAGCGAACTTTGCGTGGCCTGTAGAAGAGGGAACGGCGATCCGCAGACTCCCGGATCCGCCGTAGGACACAATGGCCCTAAGGGTGGAAGTATTACATAGGTTGAGTTCCAAGTGACCTGCACGCCCGACAGCGTCTGCGACTCGTAATTGGCGACCGAAAATGTAATGTCGTAAATGCCTGCAGGCAAGTTCAATGCTCCGACGCCGTCATACCTTCCATCCAAGGTTGGAACTGATTTGGTGAATGTGCCGTTGGTTGCCTGAACTGATACCCAAGAAAGAGGTATTACTTCGACTAGGGAGTTTCCGGCCACCCATCCTGTTACAAGAGAGCTCGAGAAAGTGTCTTGTCTTATTCTCGCCATGGCATACAAGTTTAGGAAAACGTCTTCACCCAGTCCCAAGTCTGGAAAGTCGATCATGAAGGACGGGATTATGGTTGTGAAATGCTTGTTGAATCCGAACTCAGGTACCTTGGCTAGGTAGGTGTCCGTGTCGAGACCGTAATCGAAGTAACGGGTACCATCTGGGGCGACATAGAAGAAGTGACCCTGGCCGCTGAATGTTGAGGTACACTGGAGGATGCTATTGCAAGTGACATTCATCATGGCACCGAAACCGAAGATTGGAAAAACCAATGTAGGGTCGTTAGAGGTCATGTTAACGGGTAATGCTCCGGCAAGCCCTCCGCCTGAATATGCTTCGCCAATCGCATGGTCATGCTCGGGCGTATGCCAGAACAAAGAAGGTTCTGAAAAGATTGGGGAAGTAATATCGAGTTCGTTTGCGATCAAGAGGGGCACGAACGCCCTGCCGAGGCTGACTAATTCAACATAGCCGAATATGTCCCTCTGTTGAACGTAGCCAAGCGTGTAGCCCTTAATCGAGTAGGTTCCAGTGGCGAGGTGTGTCGGCGCGTATCCGAAGAACCATATTTCGCGAAGACTCCAGTTCTGGCCTGCGAATATTATCGTAAACGATGTGAGGCTTACGCCGTTGATTCCTTGAACTAACGGACGTTCCTCGTAGCCGACGATTCTTCCGCCAGCGTCATAGAAGTAGATTCGGGCTCGAACTGGGATTGACAGATTGAGGAATCGGAATGGTTTCTCAGCTTGGAGAGCGCGGCTTCCGAAGCGGTTGTTGAATGAGACGGCACTTACTTGGAAAGCACCGGCTCTCGTCATCCTGATTGTGACCGTCTGGTTGGAACCCAAAGGCAAAGAGTAGGGCCCAGACGTGATCTCCTCCTCTTCGTATCCCCTTATGTTCACATTGATAGTATACTGATCAGCAGCAAGGCCGTTATCTTTAGAAACCCATGTCCCAGCCCATGTCCGATTGTAGAATTCGCTGAAACCCACGATATAGAATCTGACCGAGACCGAGTTTGCGTAGATGGTTTTGCCGTCGGGTAATGTTCCGTTGATTACTCCGACGCCTTTCAGTTGACCGGCTTGATTGTACATCTGGATTAGGATATTGCCCCCGAAGAGTGCGTCGGTGGCTGTTGATGAGAGTCCAAGGGCCAATTCGCCGTCATGTGGAGTTTCGAGGGTTAAGGCGTTTCGATGGAACTCTATTGTACCGCTAATCACTCCACCTGACTGCATTACTATTGGAGTGGGCACAACCTGATTGCATGGGATCGGGGTTGCCTGGCCTGGCATCGAAGCAATCGTGACGCTCTCGCTGAACTGCTGCAAGTAACCAGTTATCCAGACGTTGATCTGCATCGTGTATGGCGAGCCACTCACGCTGGGAAGGCCAGCAAACTCGGTACCATACGGGTCAACCGTACCCAGCGGGCCATTCCCAACGTATTTGATGCCTTGGCCTGTAATGATGCTAAAGCTATCAATGGATGAGTCGGTTGATGTGGTCAAGACGCGAAAAGTGTGCCCCGCTTGATCAGTCGCCTCAACAGTTATGTTCAGGATTTTGAAGCCAATTTTCGGTAGGTAAGGATGATCCGTGAGGGAGTGGGGAAGGAAGTTCGTTTGGATAGGATCAGTCGAGTTTCGGTACCTAATGAAACCGCACACTTGAGGCGCTCGTTGAAGATGCAGCTTTCCGAGGGGGGCAAGTTGTCCTCGTTGCAGGTTCAGCATACTCACGGGATCGGACACAGAGTACGCGATGCCGTTCACGACACCAGCTGAACCGCGCACCTCGTAATTTCCTGGGGCTAGGCCCGTGAGGTTGAATCGTCCATTGGTCTGATTCACGTATGCTCTAGCCACTTGCCCAGTTGCCAGATTGGTTGCGTAGACAACCCCTTTGGCTCCCAGTATGGGGGGGCATGTCAATGACGGGTCATCGGCGTCACAAATCGTCCCAGGAATGCTTGCTGGATTGTCAATCATGCTAACAGGGACAAACAGTGTTGTGTTCCACGCGTGCACGAAATCCGGATACCCGAACTTGTTCGTTTTGTTCGCAACAAAAAGCGTGAAGTTGTAGACGCCGGAAATTTTGGGCGCATTAAGGCCCATGAACCGCACGAACTTGGGTGCTGTGAAATTGAGAAACGTTCCGTTCAGGTAATTCCAGACCTCAACACACCATGGCGCGTTCGGGTCGTGTATGGAAAAGCTTGGTTTGAAGCAGGGTGCATCGCTCGCAGTACGATTCCAATCGTAGCTCCAATGCCTGGACTCATCGACCACGGCGTAGTAATAGTAGTCGTTGCGAATGTCACTTTGGATGAAGTGCGTGTCGTTCTCATTTGAGATAACTCCGTCTAGGAACTCTCTCGGAACCTCAACCCGCACAGCGATACCAGTCCTGTTGACGTTGATCTGCACGTCACCAGTAGTTCCGGAGAATGCGCCCCAATACTTCGCGGGGGCTATCGATCCTACAGAATTGTCGATGACTTCCGCGTGCACTTTAGGAATAAGATTCGTTTGCGAGAGGGGAAGGAGGGAGGATATGAAGAGGAGGGTGAGAAAGGCGATGGCTGTTCCGGCTTTCCTGAGGAACAGGCTCTTTTTGCCATCGCTCATTTTTCTTTAACCCGATACGCTCCGCTAGGCGCAAGCAAAAAATGAAGCCTTATACCTATAAAACCACCCATCAAATCTCTCTCGGAGCCTAAGATTCATAGACTGTGACGGCATTTCAGACCTGTCAAAAAGCTGGTTGAAGGTCAACGAGGTCCCAGTTTCCAGTCCAAATCCCCCTTCCGGAACCGCTGCCACATCCCAACGGGTCCAGGTCGTTTCACTTAATGGAAGTAGATTCTCGCCTCGTATTCCGTCACTCAAGCCAATGAATGGCGCCTATCTCCGCCTTCCCGACAGCTGTGCGCAAAAGCCAAAGCTTGGCGATCTCGTGCTCTGAACCTTGGCTTAAATGTCCAAGCTTATTGTACGCGCAGGATAATTCTTGGGATTGAGAGTGAGGAAACTTCCGGGAACCTATCATGAGTGATGTTAGGTTGCACGGGGGACTCGCGAAGGTGTGAGTTGTGGAGAGTTCAGTTGGATTAGAGTTTGGTGCGATCTTCGTCAGCATTTTCTTCTTTGGTCTAGGTTCCGTTTCTGACTTGAAGAAGCGCGAAGTGGACGATAGGGTGTGGATGGCTTATGCGGGAGTAGGAGGCGCTTTGACGGTTGCGCGGCTGCTGATCGATTCGTCGATGCTCCTGCTTGTGCTGAGTTCCATTGGGGTTTCGGTTCTGTTTTCTTTTGTGCTGTTCTATTTTGGAATGTTCGGTGGCGCTGATGCGAAGGCGATCATGTGCCTAGGCTTAACGCTACCATTGAATCCGGTTAGCTATGAGCCGATGCTCGGATATGTCCACCCATTCTTTCCAGTGAATGTTGTGTTACTTGGTTTCGTTTTCTCAGCGTCGGTTGCGGTTTGGTACGGGATTGTGAATCTCTTCAGTTACAGGAAGGAGGGTTCGAGCATGTTCGCGGGAGTGCAAGAGCGAAACTCGTGGAGAAGACTCCTGATGATGCTGACAGGCTACCGGACCACGTTGGACAAGCTGCAATCCACCTTCTACCTATATCCTCTAGAGGAAATTGTGAGTGACGAGGCTGGAACCCGCCGGTCAATCAAGTTGTTCTTTGACGCTGAGGCTGACCGAGATCAGATGGTTTCGAGGTTTATCGAGTCGTTTCGCAATGCCGGGTTTAGTGGCAAAGTATGGGTGACTCCGGGACTGCCCATGCTAGTTTTCATACTGGTCGGTTTGCTTGTCGCGCTCGTGGTTGGAGATCCCATCTTCTCGCTTGTCGTTACATTGGCTGCACGATGAGCTCGTCTTACTGGCTTCTTTACGAGTACTTTGCGTGCGTGCTTGTCGGTTACGAAAGCACAATAAGATGCGGGTATCAAGGACGAGAATAAGGTCTGCTACCTGATGCCTTCTCTCCTTCTTGTCGGCGTTGAAGCTATCTCTTCGCTGGCGGTCCTCGCTCTCGTCTATTCCACGTTGAAGCCTTGCAGGGCGTCGAGTGTCCCATACCTGCTGGGTGTTCCCGGCGGGGTTCGGGTTGATGACAATCTCGTTCGCGACGAACGCCGCCTTGTTTTCCGTGGATCTACTTGCAGGCGGCCTCCTGCTCAGCGCAGTCTACCTGTTAACACAGGCATACGGATTGCTCTTCCTTGCGTTGACCTACGCTCGCAGAACTAGGCTCAGATTTATCGGAGAATCGATCTCAATCGAACTTGCCATACCTAGCCTGATAACAGTGGGAGTGCTGATCTACGCTTCGCATCGCCCGAGTCAACCTCGGTTAGCTCCGTCCCACAGAGCATGGCCCTGTCTCTGCGCGTAGTTATGGCCCTGTCCGCGCTTTACCTCCTGTACGAGACGGGGCGAAATTGGACCCTGACCAAGAGAGCTGGTGAGGGAGTTGTGGTGGCTGCCTTCGCGCTTCTGTTCATTGAACAGTTAGGTTTCATCTTGGCGGCTGGAAACCTGGGGGATGTTGCAGTATTTGTTGGGTACGAGGGCAGAATCGTGGGGCTCTTGATTCTGATTGCGGTGACAATTTATGCAATAAAAGCATTAGGTTTCGACCTGTAATTACAAAAAACAAGCCCCCTGAAATATGGGGGCTTTTTGAAAGGGGTTAAATTGGAAAAATTAATCATAAACGGGCGAGGTTTAGAGAAAATAATAGGACCAACAAACCCTTTTCCTGACAAACACATTCCGTCTTATGATTATGAGAAAACGACTAAGTTTCTAAGTGAAGCTAGACAGATGGTAAAGGAAACTAAAATCGGTCAGAAAGAAGCGACCTGGATTCCCGAACTCATGTACCCTACTCTACCTTTTGCAATCTCTTTAATGAGTGATATGCACTACGGAAGTACCAATGTTGACTATGAATTATTAGACAAACACTTCAAGATTGTAGAAGAAACACCAAACTTCTTTCTGGCAACAAATGGCGATCACATAGATAACTTCAACGCTGTTAAATTCCCAGACGGGATGTATGAAAACCCCTTACCCCCAAACCACCAGGCAAAGGCTCTATTTAAGAAACTCCTAGACCTAGACAAAAAGGATAAGGTTGCTGTCGTCGCACATGGAAATCACGACCTATTCGGACACAAGGGAGGACAAGACTTCTTTGAAACATTCGCCTCGGAAATGAAAGCTCCCGTATTTACTCAAGGAGGAACGCTAGACATCGTTACGGCGAGTTACACTTATAAAATGATACTCAATCATACCTACTGGGGCAAGTCTAAAATTAACATTACAAACGCT
>Ga0209321_10001108_pt1 | contig 18248 bp, 15 predicted proteins | sample Rifsed16ft4_FD_184012 | JGI IMG/M metagenome (GOLD analysis project Ga0209321, IMG submission 184012) | Soil microbial communities from Rifle, Colorado, USA - sediment 16ft 4 - CSP-I_5_4 (version 2) | ecosystem: Environmental > Terrestrial > Deep subsurface > Rock core/Sediment | place: Rifle...
TGAAGGATGATCGCCCAGGTGACCTCGGCGCTCGCGGGGCATCTCGCCGCCGGCGGTCTCCTGCTCGCGGCGATTCTCTCGCTCTTCCATCGTCTCCCCGTGGGCTTCCTGCGGTTCTGCACCTTCTGGAGCGCGCTCCTCTCCGCCTTCGCCGCGTTGCCGAGCTCGTCCGAAACCCGCGTGCGGCTCGCGTGGGCGGCGCTGAGCCTCGTCGCCGCGGTCTGGTACGTGACGATGGCCGCTCGCGGCGAAAGCCGAAAGCCGCTGGCGCTCCTCGCGGCCGCTGCAGCGGTCCTCGTTCTCGTGCTTACCGCCGGCTCGGGCGCCACGACCCCGGAGTGGGTCGCGGTACTTTCGAGCCTGAGCTCGGCGCTCCTCCTGGGAGCGGTGGCGGTGACGATGATCCTCGGGCACTGGTATCTCGTCGACACCAGCCTTTCGATCGCGCCGCTGCGCGACGGAGCTCTCTGGGTCTCGCTCGCGGTCGCGGCCCGATGGGCGGCGGTCGTGGCCGCCCTCTCGTTCGGAGGCTGGGAGATTCTTCGAATCGGCCGCGCGGCCGACGTCATCTTCTCGACGAACGGGCTCTTCTTTCTCTTCCGCAGTCTCATGGGACTCGGCGCCCCCCTTCTCCTCGCCGGCCTCATCTGGCAAACGGTGAAGATCCGCTCCACCCAATCGGCGACCGGGCTCCTCTACGTGCTTCTGATCCTCGTCCTCTTCGGAGAGCTCATCTCGTCGTTTCTCCGCGTCGCGACGGGCCATCCGTTATGAGCGGCCCTGAGGTCGGCTTCTACTGCAGCTCCTGCCGCCGATACAACGTCTACGCGCTTCCGCCTGCGGGCGACGCGGGACTCTGCGTCGAGTGCGGGCACCGGGACTCGCCCGCGCCGAGCGCGAGCCTTCTCGCCCTCGGTCCCATCGACCGCTGCCCGCAGTGCGAGAACCTCTACTTCTATACCCGCAAGGATTTCCCGCAGCAATTGGGATGCGCCGCGGTGACCGCGACGATCGTGCTGTCGAGCGTCGCCTACGCGCTCTGGGACGTGCCCGCGGCGATCGCCGTTCTCGCGCTCGCGAGCCTCGCCGACCTCGCGCTCTACCATCGCCTCTCGGAAGTGACGGTCTGCTACCGATGTCACGCCGAGCTCCGAGGTTTCGCTCCGAATCCGGAGCACGGGCCCTTCGACATGCATCGGGCGGAAGAATACGACACGCCTTGAATGGGAAGGGAGAACCGAGAGCTCGAAGTCTATGGAGGCTGGATGGTGACCGGGCCCTGGTGGATCTCCGGGACGTGGTGGGGCGCTTTCAGCATGTCCGCCATGGTGACGCTCTTGAGGAACCCGACCATCTGCCCCTGGGCCTGGTTCCATACGTTCTGCATCTCGCAACTGTCCAGGATCGTGCAATCATCGTGATGCCCTTCGACGCACTTGTTGAGCCGGAGCGGACCCTCGACGCACTCGATGACCTCGAGGAACGTGATCAACCCCGGAGCCCGCGCGAGAGCGTAGCCTCCGTGAGCGCCCTGCTGCGATTTCACCACGCCGCGATTCGCGAGAAGCGGCAGGATCTGCGCCAGAAACGCCTGAGGGATTCCCTTGGCTTTCGCGATCTCGCTCACCCGGCCGTAGCGCTCCGGCGAGATACGGGCGAGATAGATGACGGCTCGGAGCGCGTAGTCGCTTTTGCGTGAAAGCTCCAACATGGTCGAACGGGGTCAGCCGCGCATGAATTATAACGCACGGGCGGGCTTGATGGGGAACGCGGCGTGAAGCTCATCATTTTCGATTTGGACGGAACTCTCGTGGATTCGGGGGAGGACATCGCCCGATCGGTGAACGAGCTCCTCGAAAGAGGTCAACGTCCCAAACTTCCCCAATCGCGGATCCAAAGCTATGTGGGAGACGGCGTCCGGAAGCTCCTCGAGCGGAGCCTCGGCGAGGCCTCTGACGCCGAGCTCGCGCGCGCCGAGGCGCTCTACCTTTCGATCTACCGGCGGCGACTTCTGGAGACCACCCGCCCCTATCCGGGTGTGGTGCCGGCGCTCGAAGCGCTCCACCGGGAGCGTCCGCTCGCCGTTCTCACCAACAAGCCGGTGATGGAGAGTCTCAGAATCCTCGAAGGTCTCGACCTGCAGCGGTATTTCGGCGCGGTCTACGGCGGGGACTCTTTCGCCCGCAAGAAGCCCGACCCCATCGGCGTGCGCTTCCTGCAGGAGGAGACGGGAGCGGACGCCGACGAGACGCTCCTCGTGGGAGATTCGATCGTCGACCTTTCGACCGCGCGAAACGCGGGAATTCGCTCGTGCCTCGTCCGCTATGGCTTGGGTCCGTGGAACGAGACGACGGATCATCCCGACCTCGTCGTCGACGACTTGCGCGAGCTCGCATCCCTTGTCCATAGCGTCTCGAGAGAACGTTGAACTGAGCTTCTCGTTGCCCCCCGGAGCCGCGAGTGCTACTCTTCTTAGTACCTGTCCCTGCCCTTCGGGTGAATTTCGTGCCATCGATTCTGATCGTCGACGACGAAGAGACCGTTCGCCAAACCTTCCGCGACGTGCTCGAAGCGGAAGAATATGAGGTGACCACCTCGTCCAGCTTCACCGAGGCGAAGGAGCTCCTGCGCAACGCGCGGTTCGACGTCGCCCTGACCGACCTGATGCTGCCGCGCGAGAGCGGCATGTCCATTCTCGGCTTCGCTCACGAGCACGACCCGGAAATGAGCGTGGTGATGGTGACGGGCCATCCCGATCTCTCCACCGCCGTCGAGGCGTTGAAGCAGGGAGCCTACGATTACATCGGCAAGCCCGTAACCCGACTGGCGCTCCTCTCGGTGGTCGAGCGCGCCTGCGAGCGAGCGGCGCTCCTGCGCGAAAAAGGGCGCCTCGAGGCCGAGAACCTGGACTACCAGCGCTCCCTCGAAGGAAAAGTGCGAGAGCGCACCGCCCGGTTGAGAGAGTCGGAGAGCCGCTATCGCGATCTCTTCCAGGAAACGAGGCGCGCTTACGACGAGCTCAAGAGCACCCAGGAGAAGCTCATCCGCACCGAACGACTGGCGGCCGTGGGAGAGCTCGCGGCCCAGATCGCGCACGAGATTCGAAACCCGCTGGGGGCGATCTCCAACTCCGTCGGCGTCCTGCGCCGCGATCTCGACCTCCGGGGCGATGACCGAAGACTTCTCGAAGTGGTGCACGAAGAGGCGGAGCGGCTCGAGAGCATCGTCGCCGACTTCCTGAAGTTCGCGCGGCCCAGACCGATCCATCGCACCCCTCAGAATCTCGCGGAGCTTCTCGACGATCTGCTGCTGCTTCTGGCCCAGAAGCGCCCGCTCCAGCGCGCTCAGGGAAAGAAAAAGAGCGAGATCCGCATCGAGAAGCATTACGATCCCGAGCTCCCCATCGCGGGCCTGGACGGCGCTCAAACCCGCGAGGCCCTCTGGAACCTCCTGGTCAACGCGGTCGAGGCCATGCCCGGCGGGGGCGTCCTGACGGTTCGAGTGCAGCGGTCGAGAGAAGGCGACGTCGAGGTCATCGTCTCCGACACCGGAAAGGGCATTCGCCCCGAGGACCGGGAGAAGATCTTCGAGCCGTTCCACACCACCAAGGCCGACGGGACCGGTCTCGGTCTCGCCATCGTGCAGCGGGTGGTGGACGCGCACGCGGGGGAAGTAGAGGTTTCGAGCGAAGAGGGCCGGGGGAGCTCCTTCCGACTCCGCTTCCCAATAGGTTCCGATGAGCGTCAATCGATCCCGACACCTCGCTGAAGAGGCCGAAGAGAGCCGGGCCTCCACGGTCTCGGTGCTCGTGGTGGACGACCAGGCGGCGATCCGCGAGTCCATGGTCATCACCTTCCGGCGGGAAGGCTACGCCGTCGAGTCCGCGGAGAGCGGCGAAGAGGCCCTCGATCTTCTCTATCGAAAACCGTTCGATCTCGTCGTGACCGACCTGCGGCTCACGGGGATCAGTGGGCTCGAAGTGCTCCGGAGGACGAAGGAGCTCTTCCCCGACACCGAAGTGGTGGTGATGACCGCCTACGGCACCATCGAGGGCGCCGTCGAAGCGATCAAGGCCGGAGCTTACGATTACCTCACCAAGCCGTTCCAGCCCGAGGAGCTCACGCTCGTCTCCCAGCGGGCGCTCGAGCGGAGGGGGCTCACCCAACGGGTCAGGCTCCTGGAACAAGCGGTTCGCGGACGACACCCCTTCGAGGAGATTGTGTTCGCGTCTCCGGGCATGAGCGAAGTGCTGAAGATGATCGAGCAGGTGGCGCGGCTCGACTCGACGATCCTCATCACCGGGGAGAGCGGCACCGGCAAGGAGCTCGCCGCCCGCGCGCTCCACGCGCTCTCGCCCCGCAAGGACAAGCCTCTGGTCATCGTGAACTGCGGCGCGATCCCCGAGAACCTCCAGGAGAGCGAGCTCTTCGGACATACCAAGGGCTCCTTCACCGGCGCCCACGCCGACAAGCGCGGGCTGTTCGACGAGGCCCACGGAGGAACGGCCTTTCTGGACGAGGTCGGCGAGCTCACTCCCATGGCCCAGGTCAAGATGCTGCGGTTTCTCCAAAACGGCGAGGTCCGGCGGGTGGGCACGACCACCAGCCGTAACCTCGACGTGCGGATCATCGCGGCGACCAACCGCGACCTCGACAAGAGTGTCAAGGACGGAAGCTTCCGGGAGGACCTGTTTTACCGGCTGAACGTGATCCCCATCGAGCTTCCGCCGCTGCGCGATCGCCCCGAGGACATCCCTCCTCTGGCGCAGTATTTCGTGAGGCGCATCTCGGATCGGATGGGGGCGCCTCAACCTCCCTCGATCTCACCCCGGGCCATGGACCTCCTGATGAAGCAGACGTGGCGCGGCAACGTGCGCGAGCTCGAGAACATCATCGAGCGGGCGGCGGCCCTCGACCGCGACGGGATCCTCGGGATGGACGATCTCCCGTTCGGCGACTTTCAGCGGAGCGAGGACCGGATCATCGACCGCGCGCGCAAGGGCGCTCTGAACCTCGCGGAGCTGGAAAAGGAGTACATCCTGGAAGTCCTCGCCGAGTGCGGAGGCAGCCGCAAGAACACGGCGAAGCGGCTGGGGATCACGACAGCTACTCTTTGGCGGAAGCTCAAACAATACGAGAAGGAGCCTCCGACAACGCAGGCGTAGTTTTCATTCTTCAGGCACCTTCGCCGTTGGGTCCACCACCTTCGCTTGCTCGAACGCTTTCCTCGCCCTGAGGTGCAGGCCGGCCTCCTGATAAAGACTTCCGAGCGCCAGGAAGTAGTCGGCTTTCCACGGATCCAGATTGGTCGCGATGCGGAGATTCTTCTCCGCGTCCTGGCGCCACTTGGGGTTCTTAGAAAGAGCGAGCCCCAGGAGATGGTAGATCTCCGCCCGTTCCGGAGCCTGGTCGATCGCCCGATGGCAGAGCTGGATCGCGTTCCAGAAATCCAAGGCCTGATAGGCGTGCTGCGCGCGCCGATACAGAGACATCGCCTCGGCCGCGTCTCCCGCGGGGCGGCTGGCGCCTCCTCCCGGCGACGGGATCGAGGAGTTCCGCGATGCCTCGTAGAGCCCTTCCTTCTCCGCGAGCGCCTCGTATCCGGCGCGTGCCGAGGAGGTGAGGATCTCTTTCGCCTCGGTGATGCGGCGAAAGACGTAGGAGAGCTTCTCCTGGAAATCGGGCTCGGGGATGCGTCGGAATCGGTCGGGGTGAAACCGTTTCACCCCGCGAAAGAAGGCCTGCTGGATTTCTTCGAGCCCGGAGCCCCCTGGGATCTCGAGGACCTCCCAGTGATTGCGTGAAGGGAACTCCTGAAACAGCCTCTCGACCTCCTCCCGCTCGCGGCCGGGCCCGCTCGCAACGGGCGGCTCCGCCGGCGCGGGCTCCGGTGATTCCTGGGCGGGCCGCACTTTCTCTTTCGTCTCTTTCGGCGCCTCGTCCCCTTCGGGCTCGATGAGATCGGCCGTGAGAAGCCCGATGAGAGTGCGCGCGGTCATCTCCTCCGAGAGCGGGCTCACGATGAAGATGTCCTTCGCCGTCTGGGTCCCGTCGACGCGCGAGAGCACGAAGGCTTCCTCGGGCTTCAGGTTCACGTCCTGGAACCGCTTCAGCGGGTCCTTGGGAAAGCCCAGCTTGCGACCGTCGGCCTTCAGGGAATCGATCTCCTTGCCGAGCGAGGGCGCCCGCCGAGCGGCCTCCATCAGGATGTCGGCGACGGAGAGCGGCGCGTCGACGTAGCTATCGACGGTGGTGAGGTTCGAGAACGCGAGGCGCTTCGGGGGAGTGATGAGCTGGGTGCAGGCGATGTCGAGGAGCTGCAGCCGGACGAACGTCTCGATCTCTTCCTCGCCGATGATATTGAGCTCCGCAAGGATCTCACCGAGCCTCCAGCCGCTCTTGATGAAATGAGAGGCGTCCTCGAACTGCCCGCGGGTGATGCGCCCGTGACGCATCATGACCTCGCCCAGCCGATCCTCTTCGAGGCTCGAACGGGCGCCGACGACGAATCCCGAGCTGAAATAGACGGCGCGGCGCGCTTCACCGGCCTCGCACGTCAAAACGCCCGTCCGCTTGGTGAAATAGAGCTTCTTGAAGGCTTCGGCGACTTGCTGGTTCACAAGGATAGAAACGAGAGCGACTGGTGGGACGGCTTGCCGCCGCCCAACGGACCGTGTTGTCGTTCCAGGTATGAGGAAAATGTTAGCAGATTCGGGGCCCCTCGGTCACCGTCGCCCTCGCGGTCACCTTGGAATTCCATTTCATTATTAAATACAGGTTCCTGACGCGGGGATTTCATTTTTGAATTAATCACTGGTCGGTGCGGCGATGGAGGCTGTAAGTCGTTCAATTTACTAGCGCACCATTCTTTGTGACGAATGGCACAGAACTTGCTCTGCGTAAAGGACGAGAAGGTATTGGCGTCGCTCCCCAATCTCGACGCCAGCCCCGGGAGGTGCCCCCCGCACCGCCTCCCGGGGATAATTTTTTTTAGCGCCTTTTCCTAGGATGCGACGGCCCTCGCCGGCTTCGCGGTCGTGAACGTCAACTCGCCTCCCGACAGGTCGATCGTGAGCTTCCTCCCTTCTTCGACCGCGCCTTCGAGAAGGCGCCGCGCGATCTCGCTCTCGAGCGAGCGCTGGATCGTCCGCTTGATCGGCCGGGCGCCGTAGACCGGATCGTACCCGGCTTCCGCGAGGAAGCTCTTCGCCGCCTCGGTCACCTCGAGCTCGATGCGCTTGTCGAGAAGCCTCCGGCGCAGACGGTCGAGCTGGATGTCGACGATCCGGACGAGCTCGCCTTTGTCGAGGGCGTGAAACACCACGGTCTCGTCCACCCGGTTGAGGAACTCGGGCCGGAACGCTCGCTTCAGGAGCTCGAGGACCTTCTGCTTCATCCCGTGATAGTGCTCTCCGTCGGTCTTGCCCTCGAACGCCAGGATCTCGGCGCTACCGACGTTCGAGGTCATGATGAGAACCGTGTTGCGGAAATCGACCGTTCGCCCCTGGGAGTCCGTAAGCCTTCCCTCATCGAGGATCTGAAGGAGCACGTGGAACACGTCGGGATGCGCCTTCTCGATCTCGTCGAAGAGGACGACGGAGAACGGTTTTCTCCGAACGGCCTCGGTGAGCTGGCCTCCCTCGTCGTAGCCGACGTAGCCCGGAGGGGCCCCGATGAGGCGCGCGACCGCGTGCTTCTCCATGTACTCGCTCATGTCGATGCGCACCAGTGCCTTTTCGTCGTTGAAAAGATAATGGGCGAGAGTACGGGCGAGCTCCGTCTTGCCCACACCCGTCGGGCCCAGGAAGATGAAGCTCCCGATGGGTCGATCGGGATCCTGGATTCCAGCCCGGGCGCGGATTACGGCGTCGGCGACCGCCTCTACCGCCTCGTCCTGCCCCACGACCCGCTTGTGGAGCTCGTCGCCCAGGTGCAGAAGCTTTCCAATCTCTCCCTCGAGGAGCTTCGAGACCGGGATGCCCGTCCACCGTGATACCACCTGGGCGATGTCCTCTTCGTCCACCTCCTCCTTGAGGAGCATGCTCTTCTTCTCCGAGAGCGCTTTTTCGGTCTCCTTCAGCTTCGAATCGAGCTCTCGCAGCTTGCCGTAACGAAGCTCCGCCACCTTCTCGAGCTCGTAGGCCCGCTCCGCCTTCTCGACCTCGACCTTCGTGGCCTCGATCTCCTCCCGGAGCTTTCGCACCGAGGCGAGAAGATCCTTTTCCTCCTTCCACTGAGCGCTCAGAGCGTCGCTCACGCTCTTGAGATCCTGGAGCTCGCGCTCGAGCTCTCGGAGACGCTCCTTCGAAACCTTGTCCTTCTCCTTCTTCAGCGCTTCGCGCTCGATCTCGAGCTGCATCACGCGGCGAGAGACCTCGTCGAGCTCCGTCGGCACGCTGTCGATCTCCGTGCGGAGGCGCGCCGCGCTCTCGTCCATGAGGTCGATCGCCTTGTCGGGGAGGAAGCGGTCCGAGATGTAGCGCTTGGACAAAGTGGCCGCGGCCACCAGAGCGGCGTCCTTGATGCGCACGCCGTGATGAACCTCGTAGCGATCCTTGAGACCGCGGAGGATGGAGATCGTGTCCTCGACCGTGGGCTCGTCCACGAGAACGGTCTGGAAACGCCGCTCGAGGGCCGCGTCCTTCTCGATGTGCTTGCGGTACTCGTCGAGGGTGGTGGCGCCGATGCAGTGGAGCTCTCCCCGGGCGAGCATCGGCTTGAGAAGGTTTCCGGCGTCCATCGGGGCCCCTTCCGCCTTCCCGGCGCCGACGACGTTGTGGAGCTCGTCGATAAAAAGAATGACGCGCCCCTCGGACTCCTCGACCTCCTTCAGGACGGCTTTCAGCCTCTCTTCGAACTCGCCGCGGTACTTGGCTCCGGCGATGAGCGCTCCCATGTCGAGCGCGACGACGCTCCGGCCCTTGAGGCCCTCGGGGACATCGCCCCGCACGATGCGCTGCGCGAGCCCCTCGGCGATGGCGGTCTTGCCGACGCCGGGCTCGCCGATGAGCACCGGGTTGTTCTTCGTGCGGCGGGACAGGATCTGGATGGCGCGCCGGATCTCGTCGTCACGGCCGATCACCGGATCGAGCTTCCCCTGGGACGCGAGCCGGGTGAGGTCGCGGCCGTACTGCTCGAGCGCTTCGTACGTGGTCTCGGGATTCTGGGAGGTGACCCGCTGCGAGCCGCGCACGTCCTTGAGGACCGAGAGAATCCTCTCTCGGGTCGCGCCGGAGTCGAGGAGAAGCCTCCCCGAGAAGCCCTGGTCCGCCGCCGTCGCGAGGAGAAGGTGCTCGACGCTCACGAACGAATCCTTGAGCTTCGAGGCTTCCTCGTCCGCCCGATCGAAGAGCTTTCTCAGACGCGGAGACAGGTACAACTGGCCGGCGCCGGGGCCTTCCACCGCGGGGACGGTCTCGAGCTGCTGCTCGATCTGACCCTTCAGCACGGCGGGGCCGAGCCCGAGTCGAGACAGGATCTTCTCCGCCAGACCGCCTTCCTGCTCCAGAAGAGCGAGCAACAGATGCTCGACGTCCACTTGCTGGTGGCCTCTGCGGCTCGCTAGGCTCTGCGCGCGTCCGGCGGCCTCCTGCGACTTCTCCGTGAGCTTGCTGAAATCCATGAGCGGTCCCCTCCTGTTGGGACTGGCCTGAATTCTAGAATATTAGTTTAATATAGTCAACTAATTTTATCGTAACAGACTAAGTTTTTCTTGACTCTTCATTCCAACGGCCCTATAGTATCTGTGGCACCCGCGAAAGAGCGTGGCGCCAAATTATTGTAAACACAAGGAGTGAAGACAAATGGCGAAAGCAATCGGAATCGATCTGGGAACGACGAACTCCGTGGTCTCGGTCATGGAGGGGGGCGAGCCTGAGGTCATCGTCAACTCGGAGGGCGATCGAGTGACCCCGAGCGTCGTCGCCTTCGGCAAGGATGGCCAGCGCCTCGTGGGCCAGGTGGCCCGGAGGCAGGCGATCACCAACCCCGAGAACACCATCTCCTCGATCAAGAGGTTCATGGGACGGCGCTTCGACGAGGTGAAAAAGGAGATCGCGATGGTGCCGTTCCCGGTGGAATCCGGCCCCGGCGGCGACGTCCGGGTCAAGGCCGGAGGAAAGCTCCACTCCCCGCCGGAAATCTCTGCGGTGGTGCTCTCGAAGCTGAAGGCGGCGGCGGAGGACTACCTCGGAGAGAAAGTCGTCGACGCGGTCATCACCGTTCCCGCCTACTTCAATGACGCCCAGCGTCAGGCGACGAAGGACGCCGGCAAAATCGCCGGGCTCAACGTGCTTCGCATCATCAATGAGCCCACGGCCGCGGCCCTCGCCTACGGCCTGGACAAAAAGAAGGAAGAGACCATCGCCGTTTACGATTTCGGCGGCGGTACGTTCGACGTCTCGGTCCTCGAGGTCGGCGACGGAGTCATCGAGGTGAAGGCCACGAACGGCGACACCCACCTTGGAGGCGACGACCTGGATCAGCGGATCATCGAGTGGATGATCCAGGAGTTCAAAAAGGACCAGGGCATCGACCTGTCCTCCGACAAGATGGCTCTGCAGCGGCTCAAGGAGGCCGCGGAGAGGGCCAAGATCGAGCTCTCGAGCTCCGTCGAGACGGAGATCAACCTGCCCTTTGTGACCGCGAACGCCTCCGGTCCGAAGCACCTGCAAATGAAGCTCACGCGCTCGCAGTTCGAGAAGCTCGTGGACGACCTCCTCGAGAGGACTCTCGAGCCCGCCCGGCAGGCGCTTCGCGACGCCGGAGTCGAGCCCAAGGACATAGACGAGGTGGTCCTCGTGGGGGGCTCGACCCGGATCCCGAAAGTCCAGCAGCTCGTGCAGTCTCTCTTCGGTCGGGAGCCCCACAAGGGGGTCAACCCCGACGAGGTGGTCGCGATCGGCGCCGCCATCCAGGCGGGCGTTCTGCAGGGAGACGTGAAGGACGTCCTGCTCTTGGACGTGACCCCGCTCTCGCTCGGAATCGAGACCCTCGGCGGAGTCACGACCCGGCTCATCGAGCGCAATACCACGATACCGGTGAGGAAGAGCGAAGTGTTCTCGACGGCCGCCGACAACCAGACGACCGTCTCGGTCCACGTGCTCCAGGGCGAGCGGGAGATGGCCCGCGACAACCGAACCCTCGGGCAGTTTCAGCTGGTGGGCATTCCGCCGGCCCCGCGGGGACTTCCGCAGATCGAGGTCACGTTCGACATCGACGCCAACGGCATCGTGAACGTCTCGGCCAAGGATCTCGCGACGGGCAAAGAGCAGAAGATCACCATCACCAGCTCGAGCGGCCTCAGCAAGTCGGAGATCGACCGCATGGTGAAGGAAGCCGAGTCGAACCGCGATTCCGATCGGAAGAAGCGCGAGGAGATCGAGGCGAGAAACCAGCTCGACAACGTCCTGTTCACGACGGAGCGCACCTTGAACGAGAACCGCGCCGCGCTCGATAGCTCACTCGTCCGCGAGGTGGAGGAGGCTCTCGCGCAGGCGAAGCGGGCGCTCGAGAGCGAAGACGCGGCGAGCTTCCGCAGCGCTTCCGAGACCCTCACCAAAGCGGCTCACCGCATGGCGGAAGCGCTGTACCAGAAGAAGGCGAGCGGCGATAAGCCGTCCGGAAGCGGAGGAGCCCCGGCTGCGGGTGAGGACGTGGTGGACGCGGAGTACACCGAAGTCAACTGATTCCGTGTAAGAAAATGGGGATGGGCAGACGGGAGGAGATACGGAGATAGGGGTCAAGGAACTCCGGTCATCTCCTTGCCTCCCCGAATTTCCACATCCCCCTTTCTTATTCTTCCCTGGCTTGAGCCGCAGGCGAGAGCCTAAATCACGCCGTGCTTCTTCCCTACCCGGGTGAAGGCCTCGATGGCGCGGTCGACCTGCTCGCGGGTATGGGCCGCGGAGAGCTGCACCCGGATCCGGGCCTGACCTTTCGGCACCACGGGATAGCTGAAGCCGACGACGTAGATCCCTTCTTCCAACATGTCCTTCGCGATGTTCTGCGCGAGCCTCGCGTCACCGAGCATGACGGGAACGATGGGGTGGGTTCCCTCGACGATCTGGAACCCTCTCGAGGTCATCTCCTTGCGGAAGTAGGCGGTGTTCTCCAGGAGCCGGAGCCGGTGCTCGGACGTCGTCTCGAGGAGATCGAAGACCCGGTTCGCGGCGAAGACGATCGAGGGCGCGAGGGAGTTGGAGAAGAGGTAGGGCCGCGAGCGCTGCCTCAATAAGTCGACGATCTCACCTCGACCGGATGTGAAGCCTCCTGCCGCGCCGCCGAGCGCCTTCCCCATGGTCGAAGTCACGATGTCCACCCGGTCCTGAACCGAGAAGAGCTCGGGAGTGCCTCGGCCCTTCTCCCCCACGAACCCGGTCGCGTGGGAGTCGTCCACCATCACCATCGCCTGGTAGCGCTCCGCGAGCTCGCAGATCCCGTCGAGGGGCGCGTAGGTGCCGTCCATGCTGAACACACCGTCGGTGGCGATGAGCTTGATGCGGCAGGACTCCGCGTCTTTCAGCTGTCGCTCCAGATCCTCCAGGTCCCGGTTCTGATAGCGGAACCTCTTCGCCTTCGAGAGCCGGATCCCGTCGATGATGCTCGCGTGGTTGAGGGCGTCGCTCACCACCGCGTCCTCTTCCGAGAGCAGCGTCTCGAAGAGCCCCCCGTTGGCGTCGAAGCAGGAGCCGTAGAGGATGGTGTCCTCGGTTCCCAGAAACCGCGAGATCTTCCCCTCGAGCTCCTTGTGGATGTCCTGGGTCCCGCAGATGAAGCGAACCGAGGACAGGCCGAACCCGCGAGCATCGAGTCCCTGGTGGGCCGCCTCCAGGATCTCGGGCGCGCTCGAGAGCCCGAGGTAGTTGTTGGCGCAGAAGTTCAGCACCTCTCCCGTCGCCACGGTGATTCGGGCGCCCTGAGGCGAGCGAACGATCCGCTCGCTCTTTTCGAGACCCGCCTCCTGGATCTCCTTCAGCGTGGAACGGTAGTGCTCTCGAGCTTGCTTGAACATGACTCAGTACTTCGCCCTTAATGACGCTAACGAACCGGAACGAACGCAAAGGCGCAAGGAACAGAAGGGCGCAAAGAAGGAAATCCAATACAAGGGGGATAGGAGATAGGGAGATAAATTGGCCAATAGGTCCTGATTCATCCCCCCGTCCCCCTTGTATTCGTCTTTCTTTGCGACTTTGCTTCTTTGCGACTTTGCGTTCATTCTCCATGTGTCGTGGCTTTGGGGCTAGACGTCACAGTATCAATGGAGTCCTGTACTTAGACCTTCTGATCCCGCGAGCGCTGCTGCCGCCTCAGGCTCGCGACGAGGTCGCCGGTGAGCAGGAGAAAGACCTTGATCGGGTCCTCCTCGCTCTTCGCGGCGGGGGCGCGGCCCATGGGCGGCTCGTAAGCCAGAAGCGCTTCGACCGAGCGCAGGAACAGCGCCTGGTCCGACTCCCTGACGCCGGAGAACGAGAGGAACTGCTCCGGCCGAAAGTCCCGCAGGAGGGTCTTCACCCGCTGGAGCTGGTCGGCGCGGCGTCCTTCGTCGAACTCCTTGACCCGGTCGAAGAGGTTCGCGAGCACGTCGAGAAGCTGCCCGATGTCGAGGACGTTCTCCAGATCCCGTCGGAAGAGCCGCTGCCGGGTGAGGGCCGGATCGAAGATCACGAGCTGCTCGAAGAGCGAAGCCGAGAGGGTCTCCTGGATCTCGCGGATCCGGAGACCGAGCTCGTCCACCACGGCGTCGATCCGGCCCTCGAGAAACTCCCGATCCACGCTCGCTTCCTGGGAGCGGCTCTGCGGTTTGAGCGGCACGAACCGGCGCACCCAGCGGGAGAGTTCCTGCCTCATGAACCGCACGTCGCCCGCGAGATCGCGCACCCGCTGCCCGTACCGCCCGCGAAGCTGCTCGCCGCTCCCGCTGAGCGGGCAGCTCGCCATGAACTGCTCGAGCTGATGGAGGCGCCGTCCGAGGGCGAAGACGTGCTGGCTGAGCTTCTCCACCTGGCGGTCGTATCGGAGCCGGGCCACGACGGCCTCTTCCTCGTTGGTGCCGCTCGAGAAGACCTTCAGCTCCCGCCGGATCTCCTCGATTCCGGTGAAGGCCTCCGAGGAGAGGAGGGCAGCCTTCATGAACAACTGCTCGACCAGGTTCTCGGTCATCTGCTGGTCGGGAATACGGCGGATGCACTCGTTCAAGGCCTCGAGGGAGGTCTCCCGGGAGAGGAACTCGAACGCGGCCTGGTCCCGACCCTTGTTCAGCCGCTCCATGAGCGGCTGGCAGAGAAGGCCCTGTCGAAGAAGCTCTCCCGCCGTCGGGGACCGGGCCTCGCCCGGAGCCGCACCCAGCGGCAGCGGGGCTCCGGGATCGGGACGCAGGGGCTCCATGAAGGTTCTCTATGGGATAGTACTTCAGTCCGTCTTGACGCGAATATGGCCCAACCGGCTCACGATCGTCTCCCGCAAACGCCGAAACTCCTGGAGCTCTCCCCGAGTGAGCGCAAGGTGGCAGGCGTCGAGCTTCTCCACCAGCTCCAGGAGCTCGCGCCGCTCGAGCTCGGTCCGCACGGCCCGAAGGTCCGCCTCGATTTTGTCGAGCGCCCCCACCCCGAGGTGGTTCAAAGTGGCGATGACGCTGTCCAGCGACCCCATAGTTTAGCCGTCCCGCGGCTATTCTATATCTTGTGCCGATGGCCCCATGATTATTGACGAGCTCCGGGAGGCGATTGCCGAGAAGGCGAAGGCCGTCGGTTTCGACAAGATCGGCTTCGCGCCGGCGCGGCTTCCCCAATCGGACGACCCGCTGAAAGAGTGGCTCGAGCGGGGCTATCACGGGGAGATGGCGTGGATGGCGCGCGCGGCCGAGCGGCGCACCGACGCCTCCCGGAGCCTCGAAGGGGCTCTCAGCCTCGTCTGCTGCGGATTGAGCTACTACCGAGGGGCGCCGGCCGAAGCCCCCGCGGGGTTCGGGGTCATCTCGAGCTACGCCCAGGGCGAGGACTATCACCGGGTCCTCGGGGAGAAGCTGAAAGACGTGGCGGCGTTCATCGAGGCTCGCGCCTCGGTCCCGACGAGAATCTACGTCGACACCGGCCCCCTCCTCGAGAAGAGCTTCGCCGCCGCCGCCGGTCTGGGATGGCTCGGCAAGCATTCGAATCTTCTCTCGCGCGAGGGAAGCTCCTGGTTCTTTCTGGGGGAGATCCTCGTCCCGCTCCCACTAGCATCCTCTCCCGCGGCTCCCCCCGAGCGGAACCACTGCGGCACATGCATCCGGTGTATCGAGGCCTGCCCCACGGGCGCCATTGTCGAGCCCTACGTCGTCGACAGCCGCCTTTGCATCTCTTACCTCACGATCGAGCTCCGAGGGTTCATTCCCCGCGAGCTTCGGCCGCTCATCGGAAACCGCATCTACGGATGCGACGACTGCCAGGACGTGTGTCCCTGGAACCGCTTCGCCGTGAAGAGCGAGGTCTCGGCCTTCCTTCCCCGAGAGCCCCTCGCCTCGATGGATCTCGCCGGGATTCTCCGGATGAGCCGGGCGGAGTTCCTCGAGGCCACGCGCGGGAGCGCGATTCGCCGCGCCCGCTACGGAGGTTTCCTGCGAAACGCAGCCGTAGCCCTCGGAAACGCGCGGGACCCACGGGGGATTCCGGCGCTCGTCCAGGCTCTCGGGCACGAGGAGGCCCTGGTCCGCGGTCATGCCGCCTGGGCTCTCGGGACCATCGGGGATTCCCGCGCGCGGGCGCCTCTGGAATCGCGGCTCGACGACGAAAGCGACCGCCAGGTGAGGGACGAGATCGAGTGGGCTCTGTCCGAGCTCAGTCGAGGGGCTCTACCGCCACGTCCGCGAGCCAGCTCTTGATCCGCGGGCCCATTCGCTCCTTGACGAACCGACGCCACTCGTCGAGCGCCTGGGGATTTTCGGCGACGATCTCTTCGAACCGGCGGTAGCCTTCGGGCGCCTGCAAGGAAGACTCGAGCTCCCGCCGAGCGTCCCGCGGGCCGAACGATGCCGCGAACTCGCGAAGCTCGTGCGACGGAACCAGACGGCGCGCGTGCGGGATGAGAACGTAGCGAGCCTCGGCGGTGATGGCGCGCTCGTCTTCCTCCTCGTCCTCGTTGTCGAGATAGGAGGAGAAAAAGTGGACCGCGCCCGTCTCACGGTCGAGATAGTACCGGTGATCGGCGGAGCTGTCGGCGAAGGCGTCCTCGAGCTCCTCCCAGTCGATGCGGATCCGCCGCCACTCGAGGTCGCTCATCGCTCGTAATCGAGGGTGCTCACGTCCCAATAATCCCCGTAAGCTCCCTGGTCAAACAACTCGAGGAACCGGCCGATCCTCTGGCGAACGAGCGTGCTGCGATGGCCGGCGAGCGCCGCGGGGTGAGGATAGCCGTAGCTGAAGTAGGCCCGGATGAACTGGCTCGATTCCGAGAGCGGAAGCGCCCGGACGTTCTCGACGTAGCTCGGGAAGAGATCGCCGCGGAGAAGGTAGAACTCGACGTTCGAAACGTAGAAGGCGGTGACGGTCTCGCCCTGCTCGCGGGCGAACTTCCCGACCGCCCTCAACGCGTGGGGCCCGGCGAAGTCCCCGACCACGGGGACGAGCCGTCCCTCCCGTGCGAGCCGCCGGACGTGGTCGTAGTCGTCGGGCCGGGAAAGGAAATGGGAAGGCCTCCCGTCGCGATCCTTCGCGAGAAGGAGCGTCCGGTAGCTGGGATGGTAGCGCATCGGCGGCCGGCCGTGGCTCTTGAACCGGAGCCCGAGCTGTTCGTCGAAGAACGACCGATAGGTGAACTCGAGTACGCTGCGGTCTTTCACGTCGAGGGGAAAATCGAGATTCTTCTCGACGTGCTCGAAAACGGACTCGAGGTTCTTCACGAAGAGATCCTCATCGGGCTCCGAGCCCTCGACCGCGGCGAGCATTTCCTCGAAGCCGCCCTCCGAGCGCTCGCCCGCGCACCCGCGAGAGAAGAGCCGGCAGAGGTAATCCATGGGCGTTTCCGACTCGACCAGGAGAGCGTTCAGGAGCAGATGGTGGAGAAGATTGTCGCGGCGAACGTCCAGGATGAACGCCCATTTGGACCGAAGGCGGCCAATGTAGTGGAAGTTCTGCTCCGGCCCGACCCCGATGTAGACGCCGCCCAAAGGCTTCAGATCCGGGATCACCTGCACGTAGGCGGTCTCGTTCGAGATCAGGTTGTCGGTATCGAAATAACCGCCCTCCTCCGAGAGCTCCTCGACGAGCTCTCGAAACCCGGGAATGGGAGCCGGCGTCCGGGAGCAGGCGGCGCCAAGAGCAAAAAGGGCGGCAAACGCAGCAACTACCGCCCGCTCGGCCTTCAACTCACGAGCCCTTTCGGAGCGCCGAGAGCATTTGCTCGACCGAGGTGAACTTGACCCTCGGCCGCTCGGTACCTTGCGCTCTCTCGACTTCGAGCGCGTCGAGCTTCTTCCAGTCTTCGTAGGAGACGAAGCTCGGCTTGCGGCTCCGGACCATCGCTTCCGCCGCCGAAGCCGCCGGAGCCTCGGGAACGAGGTGGAAACCTTTGCCGACGTCCTCGAGCATCGCCTCCACCGTCTCGAGCGCATCCGGCTTGTTAGTGCCGATGACGCCCGTCGGTCCCCGCTTGATCCAGCCGGCGCAGTAGAGGCCTTTCACCGTTCCCCCGGACTCGAGGACCCGACCCTTCTCGTTCGGGATCACGCCCCAGTCCTCGCGGAACGGGACTCCGGGAAGAGCGACCCCCTTGTAGCCCACGGACCGAAACACGAGCCCCGCGGAGAGCTCCTCGAAGGTCGAGGTCGCCTTCGGTTTGATATTGCCCTTCGGATCGAGGAAGAGCTCGTTCTTCACGAGCTTCACCGCCCGGACGCCGCCGTCGGGCCCGCCGAGGAGCTCGGCCGGCGAAACCAGGAACCGCAGCACCAGCTTTTTCGGCTTCCCCGAGCGTTTCTCGCGAGCGTACTGCTGGAGGATCTCGACCTTGCGATCCGTGGAGGCGTCGGGACTCCCCTCCATGAACTTTCGCGTCGCCTCGTCGATCGTGGCATCCACCTCCGGGACCTGGATGTCGGCCATCTCCATCTCCCCGAGCTCCTTGATCTCGGGGTTGGTGAAGGCGGCCTGCGCCGGGCCTCTTCGACCGAGCATGTAGACCGTTCTCACTTTCGAAGCGGCGAGCTCGTCGAGAGCGTAGTCGGCGATGTCCGTCTTCTCGAGCTCTGCCCGGCTGCGGCAGAGAATGCGGCAG
>Ga0209321_10001111_pt1 | contig 18227 bp, 13 predicted proteins | sample Rifsed16ft4_FD_184012 | JGI IMG/M metagenome (GOLD analysis project Ga0209321, IMG submission 184012) | Soil microbial communities from Rifle, Colorado, USA - sediment 16ft 4 - CSP-I_5_4 (version 2) | ecosystem: Environmental > Terrestrial > Deep subsurface > Rock core/Sediment | place: Rifle...
CACCGGAAAGCGCCGGCGTGGCCACGTCGCTCCGCCGGATCGGCCCCGGTGCTCTGCGGGATGGGCCGGAAACACCGATAACGACTGGGCCCTTCTCACCGACAGTTAGGGAAGGGAGTCCCTTCACCGGGAGCAGCGAAGGTCCCGGCTCGACGAGTCCTTCCACCGAAGTAACCCGGCGTCCGGCGACGGAAAGAAGCAAGGGGAGCAGCGCCGGAAGCAAAGATTTTTTCAGCCGGCGTCCGGCCAGCGTCGGCGGATCCGGGTCTTCGGTGAGCAGCTCTACCGCAAGACCGCGAACGGAGAGCTCGAGCCAGTCTTCGAGAGGCAGTAGCTCGGCGCGAGGTCGGACAAACGTCCCCGACCGAGGTAGCAGCAAGCCCAGGAACTAGCGCAGGTTCTTCGGCTACTTGATGCGAAGGATCCAGGGCATGAGGAACAGTGCTTCCTCGCTGAGTAGCGGAGTGAGGAGCTCGATAAGGGCGGACAACGGGTTGCCAGCCAAGGAGTCGGACGACGACGGCCAGGGTAGTCCCCAGGTGAGAAGCTCCCGGAGCCGCGGCCGCTTGACGTAGCTGACTACCCGCACCTTCTGCTGCGGCGGGATGTTCGCCTTGCTTCGAGCCACCTGCACGGCGGCCTCCAGATCTCCCAGCTCATCCACCAACCCTCTCTCTTTCGCCTGCCGCCCTGTCCATATTCTTCCCCGCCCCACTTCCTCAACCTGCTCGCGGGTGAGGCGGCGCCCCTCCGCCACTCGGGGCACGAAGAGCTTCTCATAGAAAAAGCGGAGATGGTCCCGCAGCCTTTCGCGCTCGGCGGGACTAAAGGGCCGGGTCGGCGAACGAAACCCGGCGCGGTCGGAAAGAGAAATGGTCTCACGGTGCACGCCGAGCATGTCGAGCAGACGTCGCACCACCACCTTCCCGCCGAGGATCCCTATCGAACCGGTGAGAGTGGAGGGCTCGGCGAGAATGGCATCGGCGGCGGTGGCAATGTAGTACCCTCCCGACGCCGCAACGTCTCCCATCGAGACCACCACCGGTTTCTCCCTGCGAGTGAGCGCCATCTCCCTCCAGATGAGATCGGAAGCGACCGCCGCGCCCCCCGGACTCTCGACGCGCAGCACCACCGCTTTCACCCGACGAGACTCCCGCACGCGCTTCAGCACCTCGCGCAGGTTAGCGGAGCTCACCACCCGAGGCGATGGGCGAGACGGTCGGTGGTCCGCAGAGCCGATCACACCGACCGCGTAGACAACGGCCACCTGCGGACGGCGGAAGCTCAGCACGCGCCTCAACCACCCCTCACCCGCCGGATATCTGGTATGCGGTTGAACGATCACGTCGATCCCGAGCTTCTCTCGGAACCATGACTCGCAGGCGTCCTCGTGGTCGACGTGATCGACCAGCCCGAGCTCCCGCGCTTCCTCCGCTAGGTAGGGTCCTCCTTCGAAGATCTCCCTCACTCGCTCCGTGGACAGCGCGCGTCCTTCGGCGATCGCGCTCTCCAATTGGTCCGAAAGGTCGCTGAGCACTCCCCGCAGCGCCTCGCGGTGCTCGGCGGACATCTCGCGACGCACGAAGGGCTCTCCCGCAGTCTTGTACTCGCCGATTGCGTCCAGCTCGGCCTCGATACCGATGCGGTCCAGCAAGTCCTTGAAGAAGAAGGCTTCCGCCTGCAAGCCGACCAGATCCAGAGTCGCTCCGGGGTGCATGATCAAGATCTGGCAGGCGCAAGCCAGAGCATAGTCGAGGTTCCCGGCGCCTTCCAAGAATCCCACCACCGGTTTCCCCGCGGACCGAAAGACCCGAATGGCCCGGGCCAGGCTGGCCGCCTTGGCCCAGCCGACCTCGGGATGAGCGAGCCTCAGGATGAGCCCACCGACCCGGCGATCGAGGGCCGCCCGGCGGATCACCTGGGTCGTTCGCCTCAAGTCGACCTTGGGAGAACGGGCGAGCAGAGGCGATTCCGCCCTCACCTCGACCACCTCCTCCTCGAGTCGAACCTGGAGAATCAAGCGGCGCTTCATGCGTGTCCAGCTCACGTTCACCATCTTCCTCCATCGGCCGGAGAGGGTCCAGGGGCCCGCGGGGCACTTGACGCGCAGGCTTGAGACATCGTGTATAATTAAGACGTTAAACCACAAAACGCGCGCCGAGAACGGGCACCGTCCCCGCCTTCGAAACCGAACCAAGATGGCGACCGAAAGCAAGACAGAAAGACCCAGTAGTACATTCGATTGGGTGGGCCCTCTCTCCACCATCCCCCTTGCCGAGGTGGTACGGAGGATTGCCAACGAGGAGCGCAGCGGCGATCTCCAGGTCATCTTCGGCCAAACCATCAAGACGGTCTATCTCGATCGCGGTTTCGTGGTACTGGCCGCCAGCAATCTGAAAGGCGACCGCCTGGGAGAGAGTCTCATCGACCGGGGACGTATCTCCCGCCACGAGCTGGCCCTCGCCACCATGCTCATGAAGACCGGCCAGAAGAAGATCGGCCAGGCGCTGGTGCAGGCCGGGGTCATGGCTGAGGAAGAGCTGGGTCGCCAGGTGGCCTTGCAGGTCAACCGGATCGTCTTGTCTCTGTTCAAGGTGCATGACGGCATCTACAGTTTCGACGAGCGGCCGACCAACATTCCCGTGCAGCTCATGGTCAGTCTCTCGATCTATCGGATCCTGCTGGAAGGGATCCGGAGGATGACCAAGGGGACCCTGATCCTGGCCGGACTCCCTCCCCTCGACACCTCATTGCGAGTCTCCGAGCAACCGCCCTTTACCATCGACCTCGATCAACTCAAGCCGGTGGAGCAATCGGTGCTCCGCGCCGCAGGACGAGGCGCCACCATCCAGTCCATCAGCGAGCGAACGGAGCACGATCGAGGGCGCGTCCTTCGAGCCTGCTACGGTCTGTTGAGCGCCGGGCTCCTCGAAGAAGACACTGCCGGCAGACCTCGCCCCAAGCCTCTCAAGGTGCAGGAAGAGACCGGTGTCTTCTTGTTGTCGGATCTCGAGAAGAAGTTCGCCAAGATACAGACCACCAACGCGCGCCAAGAGATCCTGATGGAATTCGACCATCTGGGCCAGATGGCGGAGGCGGACCTCCTCAAGGTCGATCGAGACGCCGACCTGGCCAAGATCCAAGAGGCGTACGAAGAGCGACGAAAAGAATGGTCCATCAAGCGGCACTTGGTGGAACAGGAACGTTCGCTGGTGGTCAAAGTGGATCAGATCCAGGCTCGTTTGGAACGGGCATACCAGCAAATGTTGTCCGAGCAGAGTGCGCCCTCCCCGCCTCTCACCAATCAGGCGGCTGCGGAATGGTCCTCACCCCACATCGAGTTTTCGGAGAGCGATCCGCTTCGCGAGGATCCGGAAATGGAAGCCGAAGCGGAAACCGAACCAGAGGACGGTCTCAACCGAACGGAGCGCGTGCAGCAGATCAAGGACGCCCTGCAGGCGCGGCAGGTCGGGGAAGCACAGCGGGCGGTCGAGCCAACCGGAGATAGCGGGGAGCCGGAAATCGAGATCGAGATCGAGATCGAGACCGGCGAGTTTGACACGCCCTACTTACCGCCGCTCATCGAGGACGAGCCGGAAGAAGCGTCTTTCATCTCCAACGAGGTGGAGCCCCAACTCGGCCTACTCATCGAGCAGGAAGTGGAAGAAGCCGCGGCACCCCCCGATACGCGACCGAACGTGGCGGAGTCTTCCGAAGCCATCGAGATGGAGAGCTCCGCCACCCCACGACCGCTCTCCTTCGCACAGCGACAGGAGAGAGTGCGGCAGCTCTTTCGGGACGTGAAACTGCATTTCCAGGTGCGGGACTGGGACGGCGCGATCTCGCTCCTCTTCGAGCTGGTCGAGCTCGTTCCGGACGACGCCGCCTACCAAGGCATGCTCGCCAAGGCGATGTTGCGGCATCCGGTGATGCGCAAGAACGCCGAGCGCCACTTCATCGAGGCGCTGCGCCTGGCTCCTCAAGACGCCGATCTCCACTATTGGTTGGGTCTCTACTACAAGACCTTCGGACTCAAGTCGCGCGCCGAAACCGAGTTTCGAACCACCCTTCGCATCGATCCCAAGCACGAAGGAGCGCGCAAATACCTTTCCGGGGAGGGACGGAAAAAAGACCCGTTGCGCGACCTCTTCGGCAAGATCTTCGGCTAGCTTTAAGTTAAGCCCGTTCAGTGGCTTCCCCCTCGGTCGTCGACCGATTTACGCCACATCTTGTGGGTTCAGTACCTCTCCTCCCCAAAATCTGGTATTTTTTTCTTGACAGCAGGAGTTAAAGGAACATATAAAGTCTTTACCTAAACCAAGCCACCGCGATTGACCAGTTTCCGTTGAGGCGTGGTCGCAGCGGCAAGGAATTTCGCTCATAGGCAAGGCTTTCTAGGCGAGTTGACTGCTATGCTCGGGCCGGTGCGGTGTCGTTTCTTCCCTTTCTCGACACCGTCAGGCTCGAATCTGAGGGTCCGGAGACAGGCGCAATGGCGACGTCAAAGAACGACATTTCGTTGGTAGTTGACTCGAGCAAGACCACGGGCGGGGCTGCCCGCAATCACCCCGGACTGAGATTTCAGAGGTACTTCTCGACCGAAGGTACTTCCCCTTTCGACAGCATCGAGTGGGAGACAAGAGACTCCGTCATTTCCAATGAAAAGGGAGAGGTTATTTTCCAACAACGCGGCGTCGAGGTTCCGGCCAGCTGGTCCCCAATGGCCACCAACATCGTGGTGTCCAAGTATTTTCACGGAATGCAGGAGACGGGCGAGCGGGAGCATAGCGCCCGGCAGCTCGTCGGACGAGTAGTGGACACTCTGACCCGTTGGGGTTTGGCCGGCGGGTACTTCGCCGGCGAGGCCGACGCCCACTGCTTTCGCGACGAGCTCGCCTTCCTCTTGTTGAACCAGTTCGCCTCTTTCAACTCGCCGGTCTGGTTCAACTGCGGCATCGAAGCCAAGCCTCAATGCTCGGCCTGCTTCATCAATTCCGTGGAAGACACCATGGACTCGATTCTGACCTTGGCCAAGACGGAAGGAATGCTCTTCAAATGGGGCTCGGGCACCGGCACCAACCTCTCGCCCCTGCGTAGCTCGCGGGAGAATCTGTCCGGGGGCGGAATCGCCAGTGGTCCTGTTTCCTTCATGAAGGGTTACGACGCTTTCGCGGGCGTCATCCGCAGCGGCGGCAAGACCCGCCGTGCTGCGAAAATGGTGATCTTGAACATCGATCATCCCGACATCATGGACTTCATCGAATGCAAATCGCGTGAAGAGAAAAAAGCGTGGGCTCTCATAGACGCTGGCTACGATCCTTCCTTCAACGGAGAGGCCTACGCCTCCATCTTCTACCAAAACGCCAATCACAGTGTGCGCGTCACCGACGAGTTCATGCAGGCCGTGCTGGACGACGCCCAGTGGGAAACGCGAGCCTTGACGACGGGTGCGGTCATGGATCGGTTTCGCGCCCGCGAGTGCCTCCGGAAGATCGCCGACTCGACATACGTGTGCGGCGATCCGGGCATGCAGTTCGACACCACCATCAATCGCTGGCACACCTCCAAGGCATCGGGAAGGATCAACGCCTCCAACCCTTGCTCCGAGTACATGTACCTGGACGACAGCGCCTGCAACTTGGCGTCGCTGAATCTGATGAAGTTCCGCAAGCCCGAGGGCACTTTCGACGTGGACTCCTTCCGACATGCGGTGGACACGGTCATCACCGCCATGGAGATCATCGTGGGCAACGCCAGCTACCCCACCGAGAGGATCGCAAAGAGCTCCCACGACTATCGCCCACTTGGCTTGGGTTACGCGAATCTGGGGGCGCTGCTCATGTACCAAGGCATTCCCTACGACAGCAAGACCGGCCAAGACACCGCCGCCGCCATCACCGCGGTGATGACCGGCGAGGCCTACCTGCAATCGGCTCGCATCGCCGCCTGCCTGGGGCCTTTTGCCGGCTACCCAAAGAACAAGGAGTCGATGCTGGAAGTCATGGAGATGCATCGGGCGGCGGTGGATCATATCGACCCGGCACATGCAGCCCCCGATCTTTACCGCGCCGCCCGCGAAGTATGGGACAGGACCGTCGAGGCGGGCCGGCGCTTTGGCTATCGAAACGGGCAAGCCTCGGTGCTCGCTCCCACCGGCACCATCGGCCTGATGATGGATTGTGACACGACCGGCGTCGAGCCCGACCTGGCGCTGGTGAAGTACAAGAAGTTAGTGGGCGGCGGGATCATGAAGATCGTGAACCAAACGGTTCCCTCGGCTCTGGATCGATTGGGGTATCAGAAAAACGAGGTGAAGGCCATCGTCGACTACGTGCACGAGAACGGTCACATCGAGGGCGCTCCCGGCCTGCGACAGGAACATCTGCCGGTGTTCGACTGTGCCGTCGTTCCGCCCGGAGGCAACCGCTCCATCCAGTACATGGGACACGTCAAGATGATGGCGGCTGTCCAACCCTTTCTGTCCGGCGCCATCTCCAAGACCGTCAATATGCCCCAAAACAGCACAGTGGAAGAGATCATGAACACCTACCTAGAGGCCTGGAAGCTAGGTCTCAAGGCCATTGCCATCTACCGTGACGGCAGCAAGCGCACCCAGCCTCTCAACACGATTGTCGCCGCGCACGACGGCGAGGCCGAAAAAGTGAAGCGGCCGGTGCAGAGGAGAATGCCCGTCGAAAGACAGGCCCTCACCCACAAGTTCAATATCGCGGGACACGAAGGCTACATCACGGTCGGCCTGTACGACGACGGCAGCCTGGGTGAGATTTTCATCAATATGTCCAAGGAAGGATCCACCGTCTCCGGGCTGATGGACGCCTTCGCCCGAGCCATCTCCTATGCCCTGCAGTACGGGGTTCCCCTGGAAGTTCTGGTGGACAAGTTCTCCCACACGCGCTTCGAGCCGTCCGGTTTCACCGGCAACTCCGAGATTCCCTACGCGAAGTCCATTACCGACTACATTTTCCGGTGGTTAGCGTTGAAGTTCCTGACGCCGGAGCAGCGACTCGCGGCGGGCGTCGCTCCGGAGACGACGGTGAAACCGGAGCCAGCCCATACCGGTATAGCCGAAAAAACCAATGAAGGAGACGAGGCAGGGGCGCGGGATCGGCTCGCCGTTCCGGGGTCGGTCGGGCGAACGACACAGGTTTTTATCTCGGCCCCCCGGTTGCACGAGGATGCCCCTCCCTGCTCCGTCTGCGGGTCCATCATGGTAAGGAACGGGAGCTGCTACAAGTGCCTCAACTGCGGAACGACTAGCGGTTGCTCCTAGGCTCGAGCCCCGCGGCGGGGGCTCTCCCGGAACGTGATACGCCTCACATTATTCACTAGCTCAAGAAGAGTAAAAGAGAGTGCGCCGGAAGGCGCGTGCGTCGTCGCGCCTTCCATTCCAAGGCTTGATGAATCATCGGCGCTTGGTTAGATAGCAGCGGACTCGAGCGAGACCGAAGGGGATGACTACCTTGGCCAGATTGAACCCTACCCGTTTCCTCGTTCTCTCCGCTGCCGCCGGCGTCTTCCTATTTCATCCCGCTTCCGTTCCTCGAGTCGACGCAGCGCCCCAGCAAGCCGAGCTACCCGGCGCGCCGCTCATCACCCATGAGCCGGTCGAGTGCGTGATCGAGCAACGACACCCTCTCTTTCGCGCCTCCGTTCAAACCGAGGGTGGCTTGCATACGGTGAAGCTTTACTTTCACGCCCAGGAATACTCGGACTATTACTACGTCGAGATGGTGGGACGGGACGGAACCTACGAAGCGTCTCTGCCCATGGCGGCCGAAGAGACAAAGGGATTCGCCTATTACATCGAGGCGGTTGACCTTTCCTTCAACACCGCCCGTACCGCGGAATACGTCACGTTGGTCACCGCCCCGGAAGAGTGTGAGGACAGCGAAGAGGGGGCCCCACCGGTGGTGGTGGGAAGCACCAGCGCCGGTGCTTCGGCCGTTCCGCCAGGCTTCCTGGCCACCGGGATCGAACGATTCATCAGCTCGACGGGGGCTACGCAAGGAGCCGGCAGTGGAGCTCTGACTGCGGTCCTCATTGGAGCGGGAGCGGCGGCCGGAGCCACCGTGGGGATCTTAGGAGGAGGGAACGACGAGCCGACACCGGAGCCCTCGCCTCCCCCTGAGCCTCCTCCGACTCCCCCACCTGGGCCGCCGCCCGGACCGGAGCCGAGTGTCGATCCCCTTGCATGCTTCCATACTGAGCCCAATCCGCCGGTAGTGGATATCAACGAATCCATCCGGTTCGACGCCTCCTGCTCCAAGGCCGATGCCCCCCTGGCTCAGGTGGCCGACGAGATCGCGCGCTATCAATGGACCTTCGGCGACGGACGCCCCGACAAGGAGGGTCGGGTTGTCAATCGCATCTATGTGCAAGGCGGAACGTACGTCGCCAGGCTTACCGTGACGGATTCCCAGGGCAATGAAGACTCGACGGAAATGGAAGTGACGGTGCGGGAAGACGTCGCCCCGCCCGGCGGGGGAGGTGGTGGGCCGGACTTGCGAGTCAACGTCAGCGTTTCCCCGAGCGTGGTATCGGCCGGCACCCCCATCGTTTTCACGATAAATGTGAACTACACGGAAGGCACGGCCAACGACGTCATGTTGAACGCCACCCTCAGCGGCCCGATCACGGGCGCACCGGATTTTGGTGGCTTCACCGCATGCGGCTTTACGCCAACGAGCGTGAGTTGCGGACCTACCAACGGTAGCTCGTTTCAGGTTACCGTTACTGTCGTCCCGGCGGCGAGTCCCCCCAACAGTGTTTGCTCGGCGTCGGTCTCAACAACTAGCGCGGACAACCCGGGTAACAATAGCAGTGGCGCCTCTGCAACCGTCAACCCGCAGCTCGCCCCGGACGTGGCACCGGAGATCGACACCTCGTTCACCAGTCGCCTGGAGCTTCCCCCGCCGGACGGGAGCGTGCGGGGCCAGGTGCTCTTGAACGGAACCACGCTCCACGAGACCAACAACGCCGCACCGTTCCGCCACCACCTGAACGGTCAAAAGGGGCGGAACACCGTGGAAGCCCGCCTGGTCTCGGGAACCGGCGAGGGTCAGTGGGTCTTCAATTTCGCGGGAGCGGCCCACTTCGTCGACGGGAGTCTCGCCGTCGAGTCGGGGCAAGTGATCGCTCTGGGATCCGACAGGATCGTCTTTCGGGTGAGCCCTTCCAGTCCGCCCCTACGGTTCCGCTTTCGACTCTCCGAATGACCGTCACGCCGCGGCGGCGGCGGCCAGCACGCCCATCGCCATCTCGTCGGTCACTTCGTTAATCACGACGCCGGCCAAAGTGTTCCGCAACGGCCGGGAAGACACCACCCCCACCCGGAGATAGTTGTCGGTGAGGCCCGTCCACAGACCGCTTGCGTCTTGCTGCTCGAAGAGCACCTCCACCTCCCGACCCAAGTAGCGCGAGGCAAAGGCCCGGCGCTTGCGGCGGGAGAGCGCGCGGAGTCGCCGGCTCCTCTCCTTGATGACCTCCGGATGCAGCTGATCCTCGATGCGAGCCGCCCGGGTGCCGTAGCGCTTGGAATAGCTGAACACGTGGAAGTAGGAAAGCGGGAGATCCTGAAGCAGCCTCTCGGTGCGCGCGAAGGCCTCCTCCGTCTCTCCCGGAAAACCGACGATGAGATCGGTCCCCAATCCCACGTCGGGAACCCGGCGGATGACCAGCTCCAGGAAGTCCCGATACTCTTCGACCCGGTAGCGGCGGTTCATGCCCTGGAGCACCGAATCGTCGCCGCTCTGGATGGGAACGTGGAAGTAGTGGCAGAGCTTCTCCGAACCAGCCATGTGATCCACCAGGGCGGGCTCGATGGTGGTGGGCTCGATGGAGGTGATGCGGATTCGCCGCAGCCCCTCCACCTCTTCCAGTCCTCTCACCAGATCGAAGAAGGAACGTCCATCCGAACGGTAGCGCCCGATGTTCACGCCGGTCAGGACCAGCTCTCGATGACCTCGCGCCACCAGCTCCCTCGCCTCACGGAGGACATCGCTCAGATGGCGGCTCCTTTCCCGTCCCCGGGTGAAGGGAATGATGCAAAAGGAGCAGAAGAAATCGCATCCGTCCTGCACCTTGAGATTGGCTCGGGTCGTCGTGTACTCGCCGGTCCCCTCCACTTCGAAATCCGCATCGTCGATGAGCTGGGAGTGGAGCACGACGGGATCGGGAAGCTTGCGCGGCCGGTCGATGAAGGCAGGAAACTTCATCTTGTACTCGGTGCCCACGATCATGTCCACGCCCGGGATACTCCGCAGGGCCTCCAGCCCGACCTGGGCGTAGCAGCCGGTGACGACCACGAAAGCCTGCGGCGAGCGTCGGAGCACCTGGCGAATGACGTTTCGGCACCGGGCCTCGCCGTGCTCGGTCACCGAGCAAGTATTCACCACCGCCAGATCGGTCGGCTCGCCCCACTCCACCGTCGAGTAGCCTTTTGCCTTGAAAGCACCGGCCAGAACCGCTGTCTCGGTCTGATTCAGACGGCAGCCTAGGGTGTAGAAAGACGCTCGGTACAAAGGGTGTCTCCGGATCTTCTGCGAAGGCGTCCGCTAGCCGGGCGGCCAGCCCATGGCGCGGCCGCTCAACAGATGGAAATGAACGTGATAGACCGATTGCCCCGCCCAGGCGTTGCAATTGGCCACCAAACGATAGCCCTTTTCGGCGATCCCCTCCTGGCGCGCCAGATCGCGGGCCTTCAACACCAGCCGCCCGATCAACTCGGCGTCCTCGGCAGTGAGGTCATTAACGGTGGGGATGTGCTTCTTCGGGATCACTATAATGTGCGTCGGCGCCTGCGGGTTGATGTCGCGAAAGGCATAAACGTGATCATCCTGGTAGACCGGCGTGCTCGGTATGCGTTTTTCGATGATGTCACAGAAGAGGCATCCCATGAGCATCGACCCCGGCTCCGCATGTTATGCGTAACCACCGCTGGCCGTCAATGAAGGGCGGCGACAAGCGATCGTTCTGGTGGCTCTCCGGTCCGTTAACTGGTAAAAGGGGGCGGGACTCGTCCGATGCCTCCCTCTCCGTCTCGAGCAACTACTTGGACGGCGGCAGCGCTCTGGCGCGTCTCCTGGACTCTGGTTTCCGCCTTCGTGGTAGAAAGCCTGGTATTCGGTCTGGCGGTATTGCCGGCGGCGCTCTTCTGGGAGTGGCACTTCGGTTGGAATCTCCCCTCCACCTGGGTACGGACTCTCGTTTTGAGCATGTCCTTCATTCCCGCTTACTTCATCTTCGCCCTGACCCTCGTGATCCTTTCCGCATGGTCGACCCGAATCACCGGTTGGCGCACGCCCGGTCCAGCGGAAATGGCGCTTGAGGATCTTGGATGGCCCTTGCTGGATTGGGTCCGTTATGCCATCTCCATCCACCTGGTGCGGGTCTTCGCCGGCCCGCTCTTCCGATCGACGCCCCTGTGGACGTTCTATATGAGGCTGAACGGAGCGCGATTGGGACGACGGGTCTACGTGAACAGCCTGGCGGTGACCGATCACAACCTCTTGGAGTTCGGAGACGACGTGGTCATCGGCGGCGGTGTGCACCTATCGGGCCACACCGTGGAGAAAGGGATCCTCAAGACCGCTCCGGTGAAGCTTGGAAAGAATGTGACGATCGGAGTGGGAAGCGTCATCGATATTGGCGTAGAGGCGGGGGCCGACTGTCAGGTGGGAGCACTCGCTCTGGTGCCCAAGTTCTCGAAGCTGGAAGCGGGATCGGTCTACGTCGGCATCCCGGTACGCAAGCTGGAGAAGAGTAAGGAGTCGAATGTGCTATAGTGCGCGATCATGCAGCTTCGCGAGGAGGTCGAGAAGGGATGCCGCAGACAGCGGAGCTTCTGAGCCGGGGTCACTCCAAGCTGACCCTGGCCGCGGCCAAGATCATGTTGGAAGCGGCCGAGCGCAAGGCGCGGGAGATGGGTCTGGCAATGGATATCGCCGTCTGCGACGAGGGCGGAAACCTCTTGGCCTTTCACCGCATGGAAGGGGCCAAAATCACCAGCATCGAGGTCGCCATCGGCAAAGCCTTTACCGCCGCCGCCAGCCGCATTCCTACCGCAAAATACGCTGAGTTGGCCGGGCCCGGAAAACCCGCTTTCGGGATCCACGTGAGTAACCACGGGCGGTTCATCATCGTGGGAGGCGGACTCCCCGTTCAGGTCGAGAAAGATCACCTGGGAGGAATTGGTACCAGCTCCGGGACGGTCGAGCAAGACATCGCCGTCTCCCAGGCCGGCATTGACGCCCTTCTCGGTGCCCTCGCCTGACCACGGCGACTTACCGTCGCGCCACGAGCGCCACTAACGCCACTAAAGAATGACAAATGAATCATGCTGAGCACGTTGCTTGGGCTTCTCCTTCTCCTTCAGGCTCCCTCGGATCCTACTGAGGACGACCCGACGACGGCCGACACCGCCCAGGAGCAAGCGTCACCACGCTACGGCATCTCGGCGGATTTCGATTGGAGCTTCAGCAACTCCGAGACGAGCCCTCTGAACGCGACTTACTACGGCGACAACATCCTCAGGCTGCTTCGTGTTTCCCTGCTCTTCAACTTCCGTCCTTCCGACCGAGTCGGCCTCTATGTGAATCTGACGTCGGAGAACGGTGGCACACCCCATCTCTATGGCGCCTTCGTACGACTGGCACCCTTCGAGGACACCAACTTCTGGATCCAGGCGGGCCAGATCCCTCAGGCCTTCGGGGCGTTTCCCGAACGCTGGTACCCGTTCGCCAATTCGTTGATCGGCTATCCGCTCATGTACTCGTACCTGACGTCCCTGCAACCGAACAGCGTCCCGGCGGGTCCCGATGACTTGTTGAGCCAACGCGGCCAGGGGCTCTCCTCGCAGTTTCGAGGTGGGTACGGTGACGCAGATTATGCCGGCATGCCGCTGGTCGAGATCTTTCAGTGGGCGGCCGGAGGGCTCGGCTACGGAAGTGCCGGCTCCTTCGAGTATCTGGGCGGTGTCACCGCCGGAACGCTCTCCAACCCCCTTCAGGTCGACGAGAACGGAGGCACGCAGGTCTTGGGGCGAGTGCGCTTCCGCCCCTCGCCGGCCCTCAACGCGGGCGCTTCCGCGGCACGCGGCGCTTACCTCGTCGATCTCGCCGAGGAGCAGCTGGGGGGCAGATCCCCGGATGCCTTTCATCAGACCGCGGTGGGGGGAGACTTTCACTACGGGCGAGGCCATCTTCTCCTCTATGGGGAGCTGGGGTGGTCGCGCTGGGAGAGCCCCCACATCGACGAGCCTCTGGACGCGGTGTCGGCCTTCCTCGAGTCTCGCTACCGGTTGCTGCCCGGAGTCTACGCCGCGGGTCGCTTGGATCGTTTGAGCTTCAGCGACATCACCGCCCGCAATGGGAGCCGCCAGCCATGGGAGTACCCGCTCACCCGCTTGGAGGTCGGCAGCGGCTTCTCCTGGGAAAGACATGTCCTCTTGAAACTGGTGGGACAGTTCAATTGGTACGACCAAGCCACGGATCTCGATGAGAACATCATTGCTTTTCAGATGGTGCTGCATTTCTAGCGCTCTCGCCGCGATCGTCGCGGCGGCCTCGTACGCAGGAGGCAATCAAGACCCGCGCCCGGCGACCGTCTACGGTCACGTCGAGCTCCGTGGCTTCGTGCCAGCCCCTTCCTACCGTGATGATTTCTACTCCTACCGCCCACCCAGCCAGACCACCCGAGAGCCCGATCCCCTCCGCGCCATCGTCTATCTGGAGGGTGACAACTTGGAGCCGGCTTCCCAGCCACCCACCGCCGTCATCGACCAGAAGGGCGAGAGCTTCGTGCCCCACATCCTAGCGGTTGAGAGAGGAGCTCGAGTGAGTTTTCGGAATAGCGATGACATCTATCACAACGTGTTCTCCTTCTCGAAGATCAGACGCTTCGACCTCGGCCGCTATCCTAAGGGGCAGTCCCGGTCGGTGGTCTTCGACCGCGTCGGACTGGTACGCGTCTTCTGCGAGATCCACTCGCACATGAGTGCCTTCGTCCTGGTCCTGCCCCATTCCTACTTCACCACCACCGATGCTTCCGGCTCTTATCGAATCCCGAACGTCCCGGCCGGGAGTTATCATGTCGTGGCGTGGAGCGATCCGTTCCGTCTCGTTCGCAAGGAAGTGCAGCTCAGAAGCGGCGGGAGTAGCGAGCTCGACTTCCTTCTCGAACAAACAAGGTGAGCAGCCATGTCGCTGCGGAACAAGCTCTTTATTTCCTTCGCGATCATCTCCTTGCTTCTGCTCGGCTTCGTTTTCGTGGCAGTGGAGCTTCGGGTGCGGGCGCAAGTCTCCACCGATATGCTGACCGAGCTGAGGCAAACAGACGATGCGTTCGTCGAGCAATGGCAGTTCCTCCGAGAGCGACTCGCTCGGGAAGGCGCCATCGTGGCCGATGCGCCCAAGTTGAAAGCCGCCCTCGATACCGGGGACCGGGCGACCATCGAGCCGGTGGCGGAGGATTACCGCCGGATGATCGGCGCCGATCTGGTGGAGCTCCGCGACCCGGAAGGCCGTTTTTTGGTGCGACTGGCCGGGGGCGACGACCATGCCTATCTCGAGCTCAGTTTCCCGATTCTGGTGGGTGAGAGCGTCCTGGGCAACATGACCACCGGATACGGACTGAATCGGGATTTTGCCGCTCGCATGAAGCGGCTGGTGGGAGCGGAGGTGGCGGTGGTGAACGGCGATCGACTCGTCGCATCGACTCTCGCCAAGGAGAGGGAGGAAGAGCTGGCTCTCGGCCTGACTGCATCGGACCGGGAAGAGTCTTGGCCGTTGCGGCTGGGAGGGGAGTCCTACCTGGCGAGAATCGTTTCGGAGCAGGCGGCGCCCGGCGTCGAGTTTCTCATTCTACGCTCGGTGGACGAGAGCCTCCGATTTCTGGGCGCGGTGCGTCGCGATCTCGTTCTCTTCGGCATCTTCACCACCGCCCTCGCTCTTCTCGCCAGCTATCTCACCGCCCGCACCCTCACGCGACCCCTGGCCGCCATCGTGGAGGGGATGCGCGAGACCGCCCGCTCGGGCGATCTGACCCGGCAGATCCACATCGAGAGCCGCGACGAGGAGGCGTCCCTTCTGGCCTCGACCTTCAACCACGTAGCTAGCTCGCTCCTCGTCTTTCAACAACAAGCGAAGCACAAGGAGCGGCTGAGCTCTCTGGGACGGCTCTCCGCGACCTTGGCGCACGAGATCCGCAACCCCCTCACCATCATCAAGGGCTCCGCTCTGCAGTTGCTGGAAGAAGAGTCCTTGGGTGGCGACGAGCGAGAAGCCGCCGCCGACATCATCCAAGAGGTGGACCGCCTCAACCGGTTGGTCGAATCGGTGCTGGAGTTCGCTCGCCCCGCCACCTTCAGCGTCGAGCAGGTCGATATCAACGATCTGTGCCGGGGGTGCCTGACCGCGGTTGGCGACGCTCCCGGCCTGAGGACGGAAGGGGCTTGGGACCCTCGGCTAGCGTGGGCGCCCGTCGATCCTGCCCGACTCAAGCAGGTGCTGCTCAACGTGCTTCTCAACGCTCGCGAAGCGATCTCCGGCCCGGGCACCATTCGGGTGGCGACGCGGCGGGAGGCGACCGACTATCTGATCTCGGTCTCCGATACCGGCAAGGGCATCAGCCAGGAGGATCTGCCCAATATCTTCGACCCTTTCTTCACCCAGAAGCCGAAGGGAACGGGTCTGGGTCTCTCTGTTGCCCGGAACATCGTCGAGGGTCTGGGCGGCAGCATCTCGGTCCGCAGCCAGCTGGGTCAGGGGACGGAAGTCGAGCTCCGACTCCCCCTGGAGCCACGTTTCCCGGCCAGCCGCGTCCCCCAGCCGCTCGAGATGTAAGTCGGGCGGGCAGGCTGATGGGCTCTGATTGACAGGAAATGGCCCCCTGTCTAGAGTGTGGGGACAGTGGGTTAGAGCATGGTAACGACAACTCCCGCAGCCGTCCTTCGAACCGGCAAGATTCTCATCGTCGACGATGAGATCAAGATTCTGAAGCTACTCTCCCGCTACTTCTCCCGGCAGGGTCATGACGTTAGGGTGACCACCGAGCCGCACGAGGCGCTTCGGCTCCTCCAGTCCGGGCGGTACGACGTCTTGGTGCTGGACCACCGCATGCCACAGCTCACCGGGCTCGAGCTCTTCAAGCAAGTTCGTCGCCAGGAGGCTCCTCCCGAGGTCATTCTGATGACGGCCCACGCCACGGTAGAAAAGGCCGTGGAGACCATGAAGTTGGGCGCGGTCGACTACATTCAGAAGCCTTTCGACTTCGACTCCATCAAGGAGGCGGTCGGCAAGGCCTTGGAGCGTCGAGAGGAACGGCGACGCCAGAGGACGAACGCTCCCGGGACGCGCCCGCCGGTCTCGTCCCCGACGGAAAGCCGTGCCCAGCTCGTCGGCCAGAGTCAGGCCATGAAAGAGCTCCTAGGCACCGTGGAAGCGGTCGCCGCCACCGATTCGACCGTCCTCATCACCGGCGAGACCGGTACCGGGAAGGAGCTCGTCGCGGAAGCCATTCACCGACTCTCCGCACGGAGCGCGAAATCTCTGGTTCGGGTCAACTGCGCCGCCATTCCCGACGGTCTGCTGGAGAGCGAGATGTTCGGTCACGTGCGAGGGGCGTTCACCGGAGCAACCCAGAACCGTCGCGGTAAGTTCGCACTAGCGCACGGCGGAAGTCTCTTCTTGGACGAGATCTCCGCCCTCAGCGGGTCGCTCCAACAGAAACTGTTGCGGGTCCTACAGGAAAGAGAGTTCGAGCCACTTGGCTCCGAGCGGACCACCAAGGTCGACGTGCGGATTCTCGCCGCCACCAATCGGGATCTCACCGAGCTCACCAAGATCGGCCAGTTCCAGGAGGATCTTTTCTACCGACTGAACGTGATTCCGGTAAGAGTCCCCTCGCTTCGCGAGCGGCGCGAGGATATCCCTCTCCTCGCCAGGACGTTCCTCTCTCGTTTCACGAGGAAGCTGGGAAAGCCGGTCGGCGACTTCTCGCCGGAAGCCATGGATCGACTCGTCGGTTACGACTGGCCGGGAAACGTTCGCGAGCTCGAGAACGCGGTGGAACGGACGGTGGCGCTCGGCTCGGGCACCAACGTGCATCCCGAGGATCTGCGCGATCTAGGACAAGGTCTTCCCTCCGGACCTCACCTGCCGACACTCGACCTACACCAGAACCTGGGCTGGATCACCCGACAAACCATTCTGCGTAGCTTGGAGAAAGTGAACGGTCGCAAGAAAGACGCTGCCGCCCTGCTAGGCATCAGCCAGCGCGCCCTGAGTTACTATCTCCGCAAGTATCAGCTCTAGTTCACCGACATTAATCCCGCCCTGCCATGTTTTCCACAGGAATTGTTGAGTTCATGTGCAAAACCTGTCGATCGATTCGCCGCGGCCGCGAGCGTTTTACCGGAGTAGCGTTTTGCACAATTCTTGAGCAGGGAATTATCTGTAGATTTTCCAGAAATTATACGATCTCTTAGGCAAGAATCACAAGTCATCGAATAAAGTAAGCTCACGTGGACATTGAGGCGCGCTAATCCCGTTTGTGTGCCATGGAGCACCATATCCATTTCCGGCCGCGCCTGGTGGCGATGAAGGCACGGCGGATTTGCACAGAGACCGTCGGAGATACGGGCGACCGATCTGGATTCAGGGAGGGTTGGCGAGGCATAATATCTCGGTTGCACGGCTTCTCAGGGGTAAAGTCCAAGAGCCCGAACATGAAAAGGAGGCTGGGGTCATGAAGGGCACGGTCGATCTTGAGTTGTCAGATTTTCCTATTTCGCTGCTGCCGCGAATCGATCGCTTTGCGCAGCTGCTCGAGGAGGCAAACCCGGGCCTCAAGTTCAACAGGACGGCTTGCGTGACCAGCCTGGTGGCGCGGGCGCTGGCCGAGGTCGAGGGACAGTCCGGGTGGGGTCGCCGTAGAGGCTCGGAACGCCGCCAGGGGCAGCGCGGTACGGACCGGCGGCAACTTCGCCGACGGTGGCGTGACGACCTCATCGCGGACGCCCAACATGAAGTTCTCAGCAATTTGCGAGACGCCACCTACTTGTGAGTGCGCCGCTCTCCGAAACGTGATCAAATCTGATCACGCCAGGTTCCTGCTTCACGGAGGATGGTTTCACTCCAGCGTGTGCTGGAGCCAGAGCCTCCCTCTCCACAGGCTTGAGTTCCGGTGGAGCTCACCGTACGAAAAAGATT
>Ga0209321_10001114_pt1 | contig 18221 bp, 17 predicted proteins | sample Rifsed16ft4_FD_184012 | JGI IMG/M metagenome (GOLD analysis project Ga0209321, IMG submission 184012) | Soil microbial communities from Rifle, Colorado, USA - sediment 16ft 4 - CSP-I_5_4 (version 2) | ecosystem: Environmental > Terrestrial > Deep subsurface > Rock core/Sediment | place: Rifle...
AGAATAGCGAGCTGGAGCGACATAATTAGTCATACGTGCTGAGTCCATGAAGAACTTAGCCCAAAATAGTTGGAACGGCACTAGAAGCCATTTCACAACCTCGGGTCGCTGGGTGTCATTCTGAGGTCGTCCCTTCGGCGGCGCTCAGGGCGCGCGCGGCGACCGAAGAATCTCAAGTCGAAATGCTTCGGCCGCCGTCGCGGGTTCAGCATGATAAAACCCCTGGCCGGTCCTTCTATGTTATGGAACAGATTCTAGCTCTTCGACCAGGGCAACGTGGCGTTGGCAAGTTCAGAACGGCCGCGGATCAGGTGATAGATATAGGAGCCCAAACAGAACTTTCCGAACAGTAGCGCGAGAAATGCGATCACGATGAACGCCTCAAATACCACGCCGGTCCAATACCAGCCCATGCTCAAAGCAACGGCGACAACAAGCATGAAGGTGGCGGCCATGCCCTGCGCGAAACGTCGCGGGGCCGGCGCCGGCGTCAGTTTTTGCCTCTTCATCGGCTCGGCCACAAGCGCGTTGTAGAGAGCCTCAAAGACATTCCAGCGGGGAAGCGCCACGCCAAACCACAGCAGGGCAGAGAGGGCTGCGAACACAAACCTCGATTGCAGGATGATCCCGAGCAGGATGAGCGGCCCCACGATCGAGGGCTGAAAGCGCAAGGCCCGGAAATGAGCCGCACAGGCCGGACCATCTGCATCGAGAAAACCCTGTTGCTGCATGAAGCGATGCTCGACGGATGAGGTCATAACTCTCTCCTGACAGAAAATACCAAATATCACAACCGGGGGCTCAGGTGCACCCTCTCGCCGCGGCGGGGTTCACCTGAGGCTTTGCCGCGGGGTCACCGGTTCGACCACTTTTCAGACAATGCCCAGCTTCTTGCCGACACGTTCGAGGATCTCGAGCGCCCGCTCCAGCTCCGGCCGGGTATGGGTGGCGGTGACGATCGTGCGGATGCGGGCCTTTCCTTCCGGGACCGTCGGGAACCCGACCGCCTGGGCAAAGACTCCCTCCTCAAACAAACCGCGGGAAAAGGCGAAGGCGCGAGCGGCATCGCCAACGATGATCGGCGTGATGGGCGTTTCGCTCATGCCGGTGTTAAAACCCATTTCCGTCAGGCGCTTCTTGAAGAATCTTGTGTTTTCCCAGAGCTTCTGGATGATTTCCTCATTTTCTTCCAGCACCTCGAAAGCGGCCATACAGGACGCGGCCACCGCCGGCGGATGCGAGGTGGAAAACAGGAACGGCCGGGCGCGATGGTAGAGGTATTCGATCAGGTCGCGGCTGCCGCACACATATCCGCCCAGGGCTCCGATAGCTTTCGAAAGCGTCCCCACCTGGATATCCACGCGGCCGTGCATGTTGTAGTGGTCCACCGTCCCGCGGCCGTTCCGGCCGAGCACGCCTGAAGCGTGGGCATCATCAATCATCATGATGCAGTTGTATTTCTCGGCGAGGTCGCAGAGCTGCGGCAGCGGCGCAATGTCGCCGTCCATTGAGAAAACGCCGTCGGTGATCAACAGCTTCTTGCCATTCCAGTTGGCCGTCTCTTTCAAGATGCGCTCGCAGTCGGCGACGCCCTTATGCTGGAAGACCTTGATGGTGGCCCGGGAAAGCCGGCAGCCGTCAATGATCGAGGCGTGGTTCAGCTCATCCGACACAATCAGGTCATCTTTGCCGAGGATGGCGGCCACCGTGCCGGCATTGGCGGCGAAGCCGGACTGGAAGACCACCGCGGCCTCGGTTTTTTTGAAGCGGGCGATCCGCTCTTCCAGCTCCATGTGAATCTTCATCGTGCCGGCGATGGTGCGCACCGCTCCTGAACCCACTCCCAGTTTTTCCACCGCCTCGAGCGCCTTCTGCCGCAGCTTCGGGTGGGTGGTCAACCCCAGGTAGTTGTTCGACGAAAGATTGATCACCTGGCGGCCGTCGAAGCGCGCCACCGGCAACTGCTCGCCTTCCAGGACCCGCAGGCGAAAGTAGAGGTTCTTCTCCTTGAGCTTGTCCAGCTCCTCGCGCAGAAAACTCATGGTGGGTCTCTGAGTGGTCGGTTGCGTCACGGGTTCCTCCGGGGCTGTTTTACGGCAAGCCGTGGGGATACATCAAGACTTTCGATCCCTGGCCCGAGGAAAGTCTTTCAAAGGCGGGCACAAACTTTTCCATGGGGATGCGGTCGGTGAAGAGCGGGTCCAGGTTGAGGCGGCCCGAGCGAATGAGCGCGGTCATCTTGTACCAACTGTCAAACATCCGCCGGCCGTAAATGCCGTGGACGGTCGCTCCCTTGAAGATGACCTCGGCGACCAGGTCCATCTCGACCTTTTGCGTGGGGATGCCGAGCAGAGAAGCCCGGCCGCCGGCGCGCAGCATCTGGAAGCCCTGGTGGATGGCGGGCGGATGGCCGGACATCTCCAGCATGACATCCACGCCGACGCCGCTCGTCTCTCCGAGCACGCGCTTGACCGGGTCTTCCTTTTGAGGGTCAATGCATACGTCGGCGCCGACTTTTCGTGCCAGGGCAAGCCGCTCCGGCTTGATCTCGATGGCAAAGATCGTCGCCGCGCCGCACGCCTTGGCCACTGCGACCGACATCTGACCGATGGGGCCGCAGCCGATGACGGCCACGTTCTGCCCGGCTATCTCGCCGGAGAGGACCGTGTGCACGGCATTGCCCAGGGGATCCAGAATGGCGGCGTATTCGCGGGGAACTTTCTCGTCCAGCCTCCAGATATTGCGTTCCGGGATCCGGACAAATTCGGCAAAGCAACCGTCAGCGTCAATGCCGATAATTTTCAGGTTTTGGCAAACGTGTGCCTGGCCGGTGCGACACTGGAGGCAACGGCCGCAGGTGACGTGCATTTCCGCGGAGACGAAATCGCCGGGCTTGATGGAAGTCACCTCGCTGCCGACTTTCTCGACAATGCCGCAGAATTCATGGCCGAAGGTGAGCGGCGGCCGGATGCGCGCTTGCGACCAGGCGTCCCAGTTGTAGATGTGGACGTCGGTGCCGCAGATGGAAGCGACCTCAACCCGCACCAGCACATCCTGGGGGCCGATGCCCGGGACGTCCACCTGCTTCCACTCGGCTCCTCGGGCCGGCTGCGCCTTCCGGATCGCTTGCATCGTGGCGGTTGGCATGGCGAGAGGCAGGCCCCCATCCTCTTGAAACCTGGCGAGGTACACGCCCTTCCCGAAATTTCGGGAGGATCGGGGCAGGAATCAGCACGGCAGGAAGACTGGGATGCGCCGTGCGAGGCCCAAATCTTAGCACAGTCGCCCAGCAAATACAGCCCGGCTCGGCCCGGTTGCTTGTGAGCCGAGCTTGCCTCAGCTATCATTTGCGCCGCCGTGCGCCTCCTGCGAGAAATCATTCACTGGCTGTTCTTTTTCTTTCTTCCCGTGCTGGCGACCATCCTGCTGGTGCGGTTGGCGACGGCGGCGGCGCATTGGGCGATGATGCGGCGGGGATGGCTCGACCGGGTTCGCACGCGCCGGCTCAACCCGGGCCGGGAGACAGAAACATTCCTGCTCGCTTTGCTCAGCCTCTCCCTGCTGCGAGGTTACGGGGCATTTCTGCCCGTGCCGGATTGGCCGCTCTATATCATCTTCGGGCTGTGGAGTTTGCGGCTATCCGGTGAAGCTCGCGTGCGATTCGCCCTGCTACGCAAGCCGGCAGACACACGGGCATTGCACGAAGCCGGGTTCTTTTTCGAAAAGCGCGGGCCCCTGGCCACTCGAGCCGCAACCGTAGCCCTCGCCGTGGCCGCCTATTTTTTGATTGCCCCGGTGCATGCGCTTCTGGATAGAATAACGAATTCACTCTTGCAAGCAGCGGCTCGACTGGTGCGCTGAGCGGAGGGGGATTCATGGATTGGACCGGGGAAGAGATCAAGAAGCGCCTGCGGCAGGGAGATTTCCTGGAGGTATCCACCGGCGGGGGAATCTTTGAGGTCTGGGCCGAACCCTTTGGAAGCCCGCCGGCCCTCTACTACGAAGGTGAGCAATTCTCGCTCGACGCGCTGGACGGCGTCGTCGAGAAAATCATGACCAACGTTCGCGCCGGAGCATTCCGCTGCCGGTGGGTGGGCAAACGCGACGATTGATTCCTTACGAGCGAAGCTCCTTACCTTTCAAAACCGTTTCTTTTCCGCCCGCACGCGCTCGACGTACCGGCCAGTTTCCGCTTCGACGCGAATGGTCTCTCCCGTCTCGATAAAAAGCGGCACCATGACCTGCATCTGATTCTCGAGGACCGCCTCCTTCCACGTGCTGTCCTGTTGGGAGTGGACGGCAGGGCCGGTTGCGGTCACCCGCACCTCCATCACCGGCGGCAGAACCACGCCGATCGGCCGGCCTTCAAAAAAATCCACGGGAATCTGCATCTCTTCCTTTAAGAATTTCTCCACCGGCCCGAGCGCGGCGCGGGAGACTTCGACCTGGTCATAGGTGAACGGATTCATGAAGTAGCAATTTTCCAGGTCGCGGTAGAGGAACTGCATCGTCCTTCGCTCGAGCGCCAGGTCTTCCAGCTTCTCATCCGGCCTGAAGCGCGGCTCCCACATCGTGCCGGTGAGAGCGTTGCGCAGCTTGGTCTTGACGACGCCCACCTGCTGGCCGCCGCCAGCGTGGAATTCCGCTCCCAGCACGCGGTAGATCTGGCCTTCGACGCGGACGGCCATTCCGGGTTTAAGCTGCGATGCAATGATCATGGCTCACCTCGTCCCGATCCGGATGCTTCGGGACTCGGGAGCGGCGATGTACCGGAATCCGTCCGAACCATTGCGCCGTTCCAACTTACTGTGTTCAGCCCAGCGGCAGAAGCCGCTGGGCTGAACGGGAGAAACAACATTGCGCTCACGTTCGGCCCACAGGCTTCTGCCCATGGGAACCATCTCGTAGAGGGCACTAGGCCCGTTCGGCGCGATACGCGGCGTCTTTCAACACGGAATTCGTGTCCGTCAGCGTCGCGCCGCTTGCGACCAAGGATTCAATCGTCGCCCGCCCGGCCGGCTCGTTGAGGGTCTTCATGGCATCCGTCACGATGTGAACGGGGTAGCCGCGCTCCAACAACCCGCGAGCCGCACAGGCGACGCAATATTCCGTCACCACCCCGAACAGGGTCACCGGCCGTTTCCCGAGGAGCGAGAGAACCGTTTCGATGTTCGGGTTGGTGAACACATCGAGTTTTTGCTTTTCCAACACAATTTGTTCGTATCCATCAAAAGTAAAAGGCAGCGCCGAGCCCGGCAGATTGGGAATCACAAAGCGCCGTTCGGCAACGGTCTCCGGAATTTTCTGCTGGCCGGGGGTGCCTACCAGACAATGCGGCGGCCATTGTTGAAATTCCTCGTCGTTCGTTTGGTGCGCGTCGGCCGAGGAGACGATCAACAGTTTCTGCGCGCGAGCGAACTCCACCAGCCGCTTCAGGTTCGGAATAATCGTTTCCGCGTGCGGCACGTAAAGCCGGCCGCCGGCCAGCATGAAGTCGGCCTGCGTATCCACATCCCAAAAGACAGGCTTGGGTTCTTTTGCGGCCATGTTCAGGATTTCTTTCCACCCGGCCCTGCAGCATAAGGCAGCGGAGCAGGCGAGTGTTGCTGTCGCACCACCTCCAGCAATTGATGGAGCGACGCGCTGTATTCGACGGGAAAATGCTCGACGGCGGCGACCTGGCGATAGCGCTCGTGCAAATGGCCGAGGTTGGCGGAGGCGAGCGCCCGCACATCGGCGAGCGCGGGCGACGGTCGCACTCTTCGGCCTTCCCGCATCACCGGTTCCACCAGGCGAAGCGCGCCCGGAAAACTCTCCTCGGCGCAACCGACCACGTCGTGATGATAGAATCCATCGGGCGACGAAAACCGGAAGATCTGCTTTTTGCCTGGATAGGTCACCTTCTCTTCGCTGAATTTGGCGCACGGGAAGGCGCGGCCGTCCCGCTCCACCTCAACCAGCTTGTAGATGGCGCCGAGGGTGGGCGCGTCCTTGGACGTGGCCAGCTCGGTTCCCACCCCGAACATGTTAATCGGCGCCCCCTGAGCCACCACTTCAGCAATCAAATATTCGTTCAGGTCGCCGGTGGCAAAGATGCGCACGTCCTTCATCCCGGCGGCGTCCAGCTTCTTTCGAACCTGGCGGCTTTTCTCCAGCAGGTTCCCGCTGTCAAGCCGCACCCCCAGGGGCCTTAGCCGTGAGGCAATCATTTTTTCGAGGGCGGCCATCGGATCATACGTATCGAGCAACAGGATGGCGTGGTCCGGGAATACCTCCAGGAAGCGGCGAAAACTTTCGAGCTCATCCTCAAAGGCCATAATCCAGGAATGGGCCAGCGTGCCGTAGGTGGGGATGCCGAACCAGTAGCCGGCGAGCACGTTGGAGGTCCCGATACACCCGCCGATATAGGCGGCGCGGGCAGCCAGAACGCCCGACTCCGGCCCATGGGCGCGGCGAGTGCCAAACTCAATGATGCCGCGTCCCCGGGCCGCTTGCACCACCCGGGCCGCTTTGGTGGCGACGAGCATCTGAAAATTGATCGTGGCAAGCAAATAGGTTTCGACGATCTGTGCCTCGGCGATCGGCGCCGTCACGCGCACAACGGGTTCTTCCGCCCATATGACCGTGCCCTCCGGTACGGCCCAGACGTCACCGGTGAAACGAAACTTCTCGAGATATTCGAAAAACCTGCTGCCGACATGACGAAAGGCCGGGTGGCAGCGGAGATAGGTGACTTCCTCGGCGGTAAAGCGCAAGTTCTCCAGGTAATCGAGAGCCGTCTCGAGCCCGGCCGCCAGCAGAAACGACCGGTTCGGAGGAAGGGCTCGAACGAAAAGCTCAAAGGTGGCGCGTTCGGCGACGCCCGTCTGCACATAGGCGGCCGCCATGGTGAGCTGGTAGAGGTCGGTCAGGAGAGCCGAATGTGTCAGACGCGGTTCGAACATCGGTATTCTGTCCAGTCAGAAGAGGATGAAGCCCATCCCGACAAGAATTATCGAGCCGCTAGCCGAGTGCGTCAAGCGCTGCCGCCTACCAAATGAGCGGTGCGGATGTGCCCGGCTGCGCTACAATCTCCACCCGCCATGGTTCCACGATCTGTTTCACCAGCTTGGGACCAATCTCCGTTTCTGGCGGGTCTGAACATAGGATTCTCCCGAGGGCTCGGGACTGAAGGAGCTGAACATGACACACTCAATCGCTTTCGCTGCCCTGGTTGCCCTCCTCGCGACCATCACACCGGTCGTGTCGGCGGAAACCCTCCGCTACGTCCCCAAAAAGTCAGAGTTGAAATATGTCTTCGCCACGGCTGATCCGGTCTTGCGGGTTCGGCCGGGCGACATCGTGGAAACCGAGGCGGCCGATCAATTTGAAAACGTCAAGGATCCCAAGAGCGGATGGGAACCGCTCCGCCCCAATCCCCAAACTGGTCCCTTCTACGTGGAGGGCGCCGAACCGGGTGACGCTCTGGCAGTGACCATTCTGGATCTTGAAGTCTCAAGCGATGTGGGTGTCGGCGGAATCTTTCCCGGCTTCGGCATTCTGACCAGTTCCAAGTACACGCCCATGCTTGGCGCGGCCGCGCCCGCCCGTTTCTGGCTCTATCCCATCGACAAAGAAAAGGGCACAGCCGAGTTTCGCGCGAAGGATTCCGACTTCACGGTCAAGATTCCGCTCGCGCCCTTCCTGGGCTGCCTGGGAGTGGCGCCCGCCGATGGGGAAGCACGAACCACGCTCACCCCGGGCGAGTGGGGCGGCAATATGGATGCTCCGCCTGTCCGCAAGGGCACGACCGTCTATCTGCCGGTCAACGTAAAAGGCGCTCTGCTCTATCTCGGCGATGGGCACGCCGCGCAGGGCGAGGGGGAAATCGCCGGCACGGCCATCGAAGTCGGCATGAAAGTCAAAATCCAGGTGGACGTCATCAAAGGCCAGAAGCTAGCCTGGCCGCGCATGGAAGATGCCGATTATTTGATGGCGGTGGGCAGCTATCGCCCGCTCGAGGATGCTCTGCGCATCGCCTACACGGAGCTGATTGCCTGGCTCCACCGCGAATACGGCCTTTCCGAATTGGACGCTTATGAGCTTCTTTCGAAAGTCAGCGTCACCGACGTCGCTGAAGTGGTGGACCCGAATTACACCGTCATTGCCAAGATTCCGAAAAAGTTTTTGCCGCCGAAGACAAAAGGCCCCCGGTAAACCCGGAAGTTGGTAGGTCGGCTCATCCACAGCAGTTGCGCAACATTCATGGGCTTCCATCCTCTGTTCAGGCAAACTTGAGGGCTGTAGAGAGCGTTCGTGAAAGCCACGCCGTACCCCGCTGATTCCGCCCCTCCGGGGCTCCCACTGCGAGCTATTCCAAAACTACATGGTTTTGGTCAAAGTGCAGGGCACTGTTCCGTCAGGCGCAGTGGTTAGTGCAAACCATCGGCCTGCGCCTGCAACGCTCCTCGACCGGTGGCTCCGCCGGAAACCTTATCGCCGCGCTCAGTGTGGCAACGCCTGACGACCTGGGCAGCACGGGGCACTGGCGAGCATCCCCGGCGACTTTGTTGTGGTGGGGCGGATGCCGGAGCGCGTGCCGCGCTGCTGTCTGGTCTGCTGTTGTCTCTCTGAACGGCCTAGTTGCCCTTGGCCGCCTGGGCCGCTTTGACCTCGACTGCGACCACGTGCAGGTTGCCCGCCAGCAGTTCCCAGGAGTGCTCAACAGGCTTGTCCCTCCACAGGACGGTGCCGGGCCGGAAGTCTACGATCTGTGTCTGCCCCTCAGGTGTTTTCAACTTCACCCGGGCGGAGCCGATGCTGACGAGGACCAGCGGCGGGTGCGTGTGCATGGGACTCTTCCATCCCGGTGCCGCGCGGGCTTCCAGTACGCGGATGTGGTCATTCTCCAGCACGACCTGGTGGACGTCGGGATCGACGATGGTGGAATCCTTGGATTTTTGGGCCACGGCGGTAGCCAACCCTGCACCCAGACAAAACGCGAGCAACACGGCAAGCTTCCTCTGCATTCCTCCCTCCTTGTGCAGTCGGAAATTCGAATTTTTCTCTTGGAACAGCCCTTCGCTGACATCTTAGGCAGCTGTCCAGGATAAGTCAACGCGGATGGCTAGTTCTTCCTCTAGTCGGTGGGAATACTTGTATCGCGGTGTGCCGTAACGCTTTCCTTCCGGCGCACCGAAAGGTCATGATTTTGACATGGGCTGACGGCAGCAGTTGGGTGGGCTTGAATGGGAGGTGCCGTTCCACCCCCGCTGTGTCGAAGGCAAGCCGAACCGTAACCTCGGGGGAATAGGGGACTCAAATCACTTCAGAAAATCCACTAGATTTTTTGCGTTCTCGCTTAGTCTTCGACCTTAATCTTGATCTTGGCGCGGAGGAATTTAACCGAAACCCTGGTGTGCTCGGCCAGCTCCTCGACGATGTCGTCAAGATCGTCGCCCTTCAGGGTCAGCCGCTCAATACGCCGGGGCCAGCGAATCTTGATTTTGGCCTTGTGATCGTGGAACCGCACCTCGATCCTTTGAGGATGCTCGAACTCGTATTCGTCTTCGTCATCATCATCGTCGTCGTGGTGGTGGCGCCGCCTCACCGCCGAACGGACATCGCCTTCGCGATAGGTGACACGCTGGAGTTGCGCGAGTTCTTCGGGGCTTATGACGACCGAAGTTACATGAAACGTCAGCAGCGTTTCCGACGGGAGAACGATTTCACGCTTCCCGGTCAGATAGGCGCCCACGGCACCTGCAGCCCCACCTGCTGCCGCGCCAATCGCCGCTCCTTTGCCCCCGCCTGCCACGCCTCCAATCGCGGCGCCAGTGCCCGCAGCACCGCCGATAATCAGGATGTTGCGCGTGGCATGCGAGCCAGCCTTGATGGTCAAATCGCCTGTCTCCAAGGGAATCTGCCTCGAGGGCGCCTGGACGGTATTGAGGCTCAACGTAATCAACGCCGGGCTCTTTAGCCGGCCTGAGCTAACCGCCTCGCGCACTTGGCCGGTGACACGCGTGTCTTTTTCCGCCACGATGCGGTCGTTGACGACAAGGGGTCTGGCCAACGTGGCCGTGAAGGTATCGCCGGGCTGGCTGCTTCCAGTACTAAGGGTGTCAACCAGCCGAACCGTAACCGTGGCACGCGTTTGCGCGGCCGCGCTCAACGGCAGGCCCAGCACCAGGGCGAGCAATGCAAAGCAAGTTCTCGGCACGCGAATTCCCATCGCTCTCTCTTTCCGGGCTGGGTTCTAGGCCGGGTATCTTATACGGTCTTAGATGCATCTTACCATGACAACGGCTATTCCCAACCCAGCCAAATGGCTGTCTCCCCCTAGCTGGAGGCGACGATGCATTTTGCCTATCCCTCCACCAGGGGGCTGGTGTTCTCGGTCTGGCTTGGGTATTCGGCACTCGCGGTGGCCTTGCCGCCCGAAGTTCAGGCGGCCAGCACAGCGGAAGAAGTCGCGCCCCGGCTGTTGACTGTTGAAGAGGGTCTGGCGATTGTCAACGCCTCAGGGCAACATCGGCAGCAGGTGACCGACCAGCCCGATTGCTCTCACCTTGTCCACCAGGTTTACCGATTTGCGGGCCTCCCCTACCCCTATGCCCCCTCGTTCGACCTTTACGCCGGAATTGAAAGTTTTGCGCGTCTCAAAACGCCGCAACCGGGCGATTTGATTGTTTGGCCCGGCCACGTCGGCATCGTGGTGGACCCTGTTGACCGCTCCTTTTACAGTTCAGTCCGTTCGGGCCTCCGCACCGAATTCTACAACTCGCCCTACTGGCTGGGGCGTGGGCCAGCACGCTTCTATCGCTATGTCACAGGCAGGGCAGGCACGCTCGCCCAGGCCGTCGCCCGACCCGCCCGTCCAGCCCTCGAGACACCGGCACAAATCATTACCGTGCCGGTTGTCGAGGAAGAACGCGGAGCCCCGTCCGCCGCCAAGACAGCTCCCGCGAACACCTTTCCCGAATCAGCAGCCACAGTTATTGCCAAGCCTATCTCCACCGCTGCTCGCCAGACTTTTGAGATTCCTCCCAGTATCCTGATCGTGACTCGCCGGGCGCAACCGAGACAGGAGGAAATCGCCGCAGCCATTTCCGAATTGAGCAACGCCGCTGGGAACGTCCTTCGTACCGATGACCCCTTGAAACTATCCCATCCCGTGGTCATTTTCGATCAGCTCCGCGTCGAGCGCGTGGAAGTGAAAGGCGAGCGCGGCTGGGCCCACGTTCGGGTTGATTCCAGGGTGGTCATTGCCGGCAAGCGGATCAACGTGAAGCGGCGTCGCGAAAAGCGCCGTTGGGAGCTACGCCGCACGGGGTCTGACTGGTTGGCCTTCACGCCGCTGGAGCGCGTCTATGTGCCGAAGGATGTTGCCGTGCCGGTGCTTGCCACCCAGCTCGCGCTCCTGACGCGCAACGATGTTAGTGTCTCCGACCGGGCCACGCTCATCCCACAACAGGCTCAACTGGCGCGCCTTCTCAGCGCCCTGCTCGAGAAAAAATAGTAACTTGATACACCCAGGCTCGAGAGGCCAGAAGCTGGCCTGGCCGCACATGGAAGATGCCGACTACCTGATGGCGGTGGGCAGTTATCGCCCGCTCGAAGATGCCCTGCGCATCGCCTACACGGAACTGATTGCCTGGCTCCACCGCGATTACGGCCTATCTGAAATGGACGCTTACGAACTTCTTTCCAAAGTGAGCGTCACGGACGTGACCGAGGTGGTGGACCCCAATTACACCGTGATTGCCAAGATTCCGAAAAAGTTCTTGCCACCGAAGGCAAGAGGCGCTCGATAAACTGGGAAGTCGCTAGCTTGGACGACGCGTCTTCTGCGTACCCTTGGAGAACTAGAGGTGTGAAAAGGGTCCTCGAAATCGAGGCCGTAACTCACTGATTGCGGGCATGCCTGGCTTCCGCGGCGAGATGTGTCAAAACCACATCCTTATAGCAACCCGGTCAACGCCCAGGCAGTTTGAAATCGGCGCAGGAGAATAGAGAGGGAACGAGAGACATTTCGCGCGGCTTGAACTTGAGCGCCAGCACCCAGTCCGATCTGGGGCGAATGGGAGGCGGGCGCGCGAGAACCGGGTACGGGTGAGCGTGCCGAAAGCACGGATGATTCGCGGCGAACAAGTGTAGGATAGCGTCGGAGATTAACATGGCCAGGAAGACCAAGTTGAGGTGGCGGCTCGCCTCTCTGCGTCCCATGCGAAAACTCTGCTGTGCGATCGCGATTGTTCTCTTCATTGGCCTACAGGCCTTCGCGCAGTCGGCCTCGCCCGCGCCTGGTGACGTTGAGCGCCGGGTCGAGGCCATCCTCAGCCAAATGACGCTCGAAGAAAAGATTGACATGCTCGGAGGCGTTGACGGTTTTTTTATCCGCGCCCTGCCGCGACTTGGGTTGCCCCGTCTGAAGATGGCCGATGGCCCGATCGGCGTCCGTAATTTCGGACCTGCCACCACCATGGCAGGCGGAATTGCTTTGGCTGCCATGTGGAATCCTGCGCTGGCCGAGCGTGTGGGCAAGGAAATCGGGAGGGACGCAAAGGCCAAAGGCGTGCACTTTCTGCTGGGGCCGGGCGTGAACATCTATCGCGCGCCGAGGAATGGACGAAATTTCGAATACTTTGGCGAAGATCCGTTCCTCGCCTCGCGCATCGCGGTGGGGTATATCAAAGGCGTGCAGAGCCAGGGCGTCAGCGCGACGATCAAGCACTTCATGGGAAACAATTCGGAGTTCGACCGCCACAACACGGACTCGGTCATTGATGAGCGCACCATGCGCGAGATTTATCTCCCCGTGTTCGAGGCGGCGGTCAAGGAAGCGCACGTCGGCGCCGTCATGGACTCGTACAACCTGACCAACGGCGCCCATATGACGCAGAACGAGTTTCTCAATGCGGACGTCCTCAAAAGGGAATGGGGCTTTGACGGCATCCTCATGTCCGACTGGGTCGCGACGTACGATGGTGTCGCGGCGGCGAACGGCGGCCTGGACCTGGAGATGCCCTCTGGCGCCTTCATGAACCGGCAGACGCTCCTCCCTGCGATCCAGGAGGGGAAAGTTTCCATCGCGACGATTGATGACAAGGTGCGACGCATCCTCCGCAAGGCGGTACAGTTTGGCTGGCTCGACCACGACCAGACCGATCTTTCCATCCCGCGCTACAACCAGGAAGGCCGCCAGGTAGCGCTGCAGTCAGCCCGCGAAAGCATGGTGCTGCTGAAGAATGAGGGCAACCTGCTGCCGCTCGGCAAGGAGCGGATCAAATCCATTGCCATCATCGGTCCCGGCGCCTATCCCGCGGTGCCGGTGGGAGGAGGCAGCGCCCAGGTGCTGCCGTTCGGAGCGGTCAGCTTGCTGGAAGGCATCAGCAACTACCTCGGGACTGCCGCGCCGGCGTACTACCGCCGCGGCGTGCTGAGCTTGAGTGAGATGGCTGAGGCGACGAATTTTTCGACTGCGGCGTCGAACGGCCAACCGGGCCTCCAGGCGGAATACTTCAACAACATGGAGCTGCAAGGGGCGCCGGTCCTCATCCGCACCGAACAGCACGTCAACTTCGGGATGCGGTCTCGCCTGGTCTTTCCGGAGCAATCGCTTGCGGCACGGTGGACAGGCTATTACGTCCCACAGCGCCCGGGTTCGTACGATGTTTTTGTGGGATCAACGGGAGAAGATGGCGGCTCCTATCGTCTTTACGTGGATGACAAACTCGTCTTGGACAACTGGAAGTCCGCGACGGCGCTCGTGAACTACACCAGCCTTTCGCTCGAGGCGACGCCGCACAAGGTCGTGCTGGAGCACCGCGGGCGGTCGAAGTGGGTCGAGCCGCGGCTGAGTCTGGGAATCGTGCGCCATGACGGCGTTGTGGATCCCGAAGCTAAGACGCTCGCCGCGAAGGCGGAAGCACTGGTGCTCGCGGTGGGTTTTGATCCGGAGAGCGAGAGCGAAGGCAGCGACCGCACCTTCCGCTTGCCTCCCGGACAGGAGCAGTTCATCCAGGAAATGGCCGCGGCAAATAGGAACACGATCGTTGTGGTCACCTCGGGCGGGGCAGTGGACATGAGTTCATGGCTCGATCGCGTCCCGGCAGTGTTGCAGGCTTGGTATCCGGGCCAGGAGGGCGGCACAGCGCTGGCGGAAGTTCTGTTCGGCGATGTCAATCCTTCGGGGCGCCTCCCTGTTACCTTCGAACGCCACGAGGAAGACAATCCCACTCACGACAGCTACTACCCCGAGGACGACGGGAAGCGGGTCGTTTACAAAGAAGGGATCTTCGTTGGCTATCGCGGCTACGAACGCAGCGGGAAGATGCCGCTGTTTCCTTTTGGATACGGACTGTCCTACACCACGTTTGCCTATCGTAATCTGTCGGTCGCGTCCGAAGGCAACTTCAGTGTGTCGTTCGATGTGACCAACACCGGGAAACGCGAAGGCGCCGAAGTGGCGCAGTTGTACGTGGGAGACAAGCACGCCAAGTTGCCCCGGCCTGCGAAGGAACTGAAAGGCTTTGTAAAGGTGAATCTACGCCCCGGAGAAACGCGGCGAGTCACCGTGACCCTCGATCGCCGGGCGTTGTCTTATTACGATGTGAACTCGAAGCAGTGGCGCGCCGAGCCAGGCGAATTCGAGGTGCTCGTTGGGCGCTCCGCCGAACAGATTGAACTTAGAGGCAAGCTCACGCTGGCGGGACTGGCGGCGATGGCAGCCACGGGTGGGCCCTAAGAGCTGGGGCAGCGCGTCTGCCCTGCCGCTCCGGCAGGATGGCGAGCCCAGTGCTCTCTCAGACATCGTCACGCGCGATTCTTCCCGGCAGCAAGACCCAAAGTGCGGCGCGCGTAATATCCACCCAGAAATTTCCGATTCAGGCTCAAATCTGTATCCTTTAACTGTCCAGAGCCCCTCAAAATACCCCAAAACCGGCTACCAAGGCGCAGGTAGCGAAATTTATTGCTTGCGTCCGCGAATCCAACTTCCGCGCCGTTTGGGATCGACAAAGCGCATCGATTTGAGGTCTGCGGAACGGCTGTAGGCGCTTGTGCTCGAAGCCAAGCTCGCATAGACCGCAGGTGTTTGTGCGGGATCGTGCTGGTAAACATTGCCCGCAGGCACACCGATGGTGACGCCGATGTCCCAAGCGTCCGGAGTCGCGCCCAAAAACACAAACGTCCAGTTGCCTTGCTTTTCCTTGCCGTCGATCAGTGCCTTGATGTGAGCAAGGTTGTACTCGCGGGACGAGTTCTCATGTCCGTCCGTTAGGATCACCGTCAACACCTTGTCCACCTGCGGCTTCTCCGCATCGACCTTGGCGATCGTGGCGCCGATGGCGTCGTAGAGCGGTGTGAAGCCTTGCGGTCGGTAGCTTTCGCGGCTGAGGGGATCGACCTTTTCGAGCGGGGCAGCCACATGCTTGTGGATGCAGTCGGGGCCGCCGAAGAGGGTCAACGAAAGCAGGTAGTCAACGGCGTTTTCCTTCCTGATTTCCTCGAGGTACTTGTTGAACCCGTGGATGGTCTCGTCCCGCACGATTTCCATCGATCCCGAGCGGTCGAGGATGAAGTTGATGAGCACTTTTTGGCGGCTATTTCTTTGAACTTCGCTTTCCGGCATTCGCTAGTCTCCTTTCAAACTCCGGCGTCGCCGTGTAAAGCGTTTTCCGCGTGAGACACAGGGCGCTCAAGACAGATGGCCCCGGCTCGCGCCTGTGGTTGTAGATGTCCGACAGGTAGGACTCGGAAATACCCAATTCCTGAGCAAACTCCCTGCCCTCGCGGTCACCCTGCAACCGCCTCATCAGCGACAAGAGTTCTTCGATGTTCATGGCCTTGTAAGGCATGATTCGATTCTACGCGGATTAGCGAATATGTCAAGAGGAATCTGCGACGGCGGATTCCGGAAGCGGGGCGGGGGACCCCTTGAGGGCAAAGAGAATCAACAGGACGATGTTCTCGGAGGCATCAGCGGGTTCCAGGTTTCCTTCGACAGGCTCCCTTCGGCCCGGCTCAGGGCAGGCAAGTCCCGGGAGGCTCACCAGATTCCTGCCGTGTTCTTGTACATACTCCACAGCCTGAACTGGTCACCGAGTCGCGCGTGAGGCATGTGCCAGAACCATTCGCTTTCCGCACACCAGGGGCATCGCACATACAGGACTACCGGCGGCTGTGTTTTATGCGCGTGCTAGAAGCCCTCATGCAAGGCTTGCAAACACTGTCTTGGTCTCTTGAAAAAATTGCAACTGGGAGTTGGGAAAGCCCAAGTGAGAGGAAGGTCCGAGCTAAGGCTTCTTGCGGAAGAGATCCAGGATGCTCGAGGGCTTTTGCGGCTGAAGGGGCTGTTGCGCGGGTTGCTGCGTCGTCTGGGCCGGCGGAGTTGCTTTCACGATTCTTGGCAAGCCACGGCCCGGCCCAAATTTCGGATTATCGGAAGTCCCGGCCACAGAAAAAGGCACGATGATTGCCGAAATGTTCTGTCCCGTCGCCTTCCCGAGCAAGCCGCCTAGCACGCCGGCGAGGACGTCTGAGCCGGTTCTCGGCGCTGTGCCTGCGGTGCCCGAGCTGGCCACGGCGCTCAGGCCGGAGAGTGTCGCCTCGCCCTGGTATTGAATCGTGCCGTCAAAACCAAAGCTGCCGGCAGCGGCGCTATTGAGATTGGGCGATTGCAATTCGATTTTCCTGCTCGCCACGCGCCCGCCGGCGATTTCCAGATCGCCGCCGAAATAGGAGAAGGGCGTGTCCGAAGAAAATCTCTGTTGGCCAAGCGTCAAGATGGTCACGATCTTCGAAAGCTGCTGCCCCATACTGAAGCCGCTAAAGCGGCCCTGGCGAATGGCAAAGTTGCCCGACCCGGTGATGGTTCTCTCCCAATCCTTTCCCTCGGTTGTTCCTCGCGCTTCGAGTTGGGCTTCCAGTTTGCCTTCCATTTTGCCTTTCATCCGGGGCGTGGCTGCGGCCAGGCGGGCGACGTCCACGTCCTTGAGGTTCATCCTGAATGCGAACGGCGCCGGGGCTCGCCCCGATTCCTTCGGGGCGGGCGAGCGATCCACCTCAAGCGACCCGCTCATCACGCCGCCGTAGAGCTCGAGCTCGATCGGTTTGACTTCGGTTCGATTGCCATAGACGCGCAAGTCGGCTTTAAGGTTTGCGGCCTCGTGCGGCGCTTTCTTCACTTTGTCCACCCGGATGCGACCCGATGCAACCAGCTCGGCTCCGGCCTGGCGGGAGGAATCCACTGAGGGTGTGCTTTCGCTGCTCCTGCCCGTTGCTTGTGCCAGGCGATCCAGGTCAATCTCCGGGAAGTGCAGGTCAAAGCGCACCGTCGGGGCGAAAATCCGGGGCACCTCGAAAGTCCCCTCGGCCGTTAAACCTAATTGCCTGCCGGACTCCGCCTGCAGTTCGCCGCGCACCGCGCCGCGCTTCAGCGTGACGCTGCCTCCAGTGAGCCGCAGCGGCTCGCGAAAGCCCGCCAGCTTCAGCATCACGCCCTTCAAAGAAATCTTGCCCTCGGCGCGGTTCAACTCCTCCATCGAAAGCGGCAGCTCGCTGGTCTCGAAGTCAATGCCCGTCAATCGCGACCGCTCGACGATTCGACTTCCCACGACCGTCCCATAACGCAACTCCATCTGGCGAATCTCGACGCCCGAGACGCCAGCGAGGGAAATTCCCTCCTGAGTCTGCTTGACCGCCCTTCCCGCTCTCCTCGAGGATTCAAAATTGCTCGCGCCGGCAGCATTCGTAACGAAGGTCAGCACCGGATGAACGAGGGTGAGACCCGTAACCTTCAACCTGCCTCGCAAAAGTTCTCGAAGCGCCACATCGGCACTGAGGCTTTGAGCGGCCAACATCGGCTCCGCCGGAAAGCCCGGCGGGTTTTGGATGGCAGCGCCGCGCATCTCCACCCCCGGGGTGGGCAACAGGCGCAGCCGCATAGACTGGATCGTCACCTTGCGCCCGCTCGCTTCTGCGAGCGCGCTCACCATAAGGTCGCGGTAGCGATCCATGGGAATCAAAAAGGGGATGGCCACCGCCGCCAGCATCAGGGCCGGGAAGATCACAAGCAACACCTTCCACCTTCGACGAAGAGCCATAGGGCGCCTCAAGACGCGACGATATTTAAGCAACCAATATCATACACCGGATTGAAATGTGCGAGTTTGGCCGGCGGTGTTACACGCGCCCTCCCTGTCTTGATTTGGTGCCGCTTTCAGGTGATACTCGAAATT
>Ga0209321_10001119_pt1 | contig 18188 bp, 27 predicted proteins | sample Rifsed16ft4_FD_184012 | JGI IMG/M metagenome (GOLD analysis project Ga0209321, IMG submission 184012) | Soil microbial communities from Rifle, Colorado, USA - sediment 16ft 4 - CSP-I_5_4 (version 2) | ecosystem: Environmental > Terrestrial > Deep subsurface > Rock core/Sediment | place: Rifle...
GAGCTCAATCGCGATCTCGGGTTGACCTTCGTCGTCGTCACGCACAACCCACGGGTGGCTGCGGTCGGGACGCGCATCGTTCACCTGAGCGATGGACAGGTCGTTCAGGACGAGTCGCTCGGCAGCGGTCCTCGAGTGAGCCGGAGCCTCGGCCCAGGTGAGATGGACGGCTCTCAAGCCTCCGAAGGCGCCATTGTGACGGCCCTCCAGGGAGAGGACCACAGGGGGTGGCCGGGATGATCGCTCGTCCCGCCTTCGAAGGTTGAGAATGGGCCCGTTTCGATTCTCATACATCGCCTGGAATGGCCTGTGGCAAGCCCGACTGCGTTCGTGCCTGACCATCGCCGGTGTGACGGTGATCGTGGCGGTGTTCGTCACACTATCGGCGATCGCGACCGCGGTGGGGAGCGTCGTGTCAACCACGCCGGCCTCGACGCGCAATCTCGTGCTCATCGACAAGGGGGCCACCGACTATTGCCAGGGCCAGATCCCGGCCGTGGTCGCCGAGGTATTACGGAGCACTCCGGGCGTGGCGCGCGTTGTCCCCATGCTGCACACGGGACTCCGTTGGAAGGGCCAGATCGTTATCGTGCGCGCCGTGGAGCTGAAGGATTATGCGGCGATGGCCGGCATGCGCATCGTTCAGGGCGATCCGTTGCGGCGCGGCCGTTCGGTCCTGGCCGGAGAGGTTCTGGCTCGCATGAACGGCTGGCAGGTTGGCGACACACTGGAGCTGGCGGGCCAGGAGCTGAAACTGGCCGGTATCTTTCGCGCTTCAGGCTTGCTCAATTCGGAATTGTGGACCCGCCTGGAGGATGGGCAGCGTCTGCTGAGCTGGGGGGACTCCTACTCGGCGATTCTGGTGCAGGCCTCGCCTGGCGCTGACGTCGAGGCGCTGCGTGACCGGCTTGCGGCTTCGCCCTTTCTGGCGCGGGAAACCGATGTGGGGATTGAGCCGGAGGTGTATGCCACGATGAACCGTTCGTTTGAGCAGGTGACGCGCGTGATGAATGGGATCTCGGCGCTGGCCCTCATCGGGGTCGCCTTCGGGGTCTACAACGTTGTGGCCATGATTGTGGCAGAGAAGACGCACGAAGTCGCCATTCTCAAGGCCATCGGGCTATCGGCCGGGCAGGTGACGGGCATCTACGTTCAGGAAGGCTTGGTCCAGGCTGGGTTGGGATATGGCCTGGGGTTGTTGGGCGGTCTGGCCATCCTGACGTATCTGAATGCCGCGTCGGCGGTCTCCTTCATGTCGGTCCCGCTCACGCTGGACCTGGCCTCCGAGACTGCTTTGGCAGCGGGCCTGCTGACGGCAGGCCTCTCATTGATCTCGGCGTGGGTGGCCGCACGCCGGGCGGCGGCCGCGCCGGTAGCAGAAACACTCCGCGGTGTCTGATTCGTCGGCATTGACCGGACGCTGGGTATGATGAGGCACCAGAGCGGGCCAGGATGAAATGGAGGTAGGGATGGTGGGCCTGGCCTGGAGGGAGCTGATCTCGCGCCGTCGGACGACGGCGGGGCTGATGCTGGGCGTGGGCGTCGTGCTCCTGGTGTATTTCTCGATCGAGGGCCTGTGGGCGGGGGTAGCGCGTACGCTATCGGCGCAGGAAAGCGAGGCGCTGGTGGTGCTGCCCAAAGACGCCATGGCCCTCTCGGGAAATCGGCTGCCGTTGAGCATGAGAAGCACGCTGCGCGGCCTGGGCGCTGAAGTGGTGGCACCGCAGCTCTTGGCTGTCCGCCAGGCCAGTCCAGGTGAACCGGTCATGCTGCGCGGGGTGCCATTGGACGGGGGGGCGAGGGGCTTGAGGCGGGTCGTGGCCTTCGAGATGCGCGCTGGGGCGCCGCTGGAGCGGGGCGACCGCGGGCAGATCATGATCGGCGCAGATGTTTCGAGGTCGAAGGGACTCTCGCCGGGCGATCGCTTCGAGGTGCTGGGGAAGATGTTCATCGTCAAAGGGATCTTTGCCACCGGCAACCTCTCCGACAGCGAGGTGTGGCTGGACCTGGACGAGGCCCAACGCCTGCTGCAGGCCGAGGGTGTAGTCTCGATGTTCTCCGTCCTCGGCCCGGCGGGACTGGCCGATCGCATCGAGCGGAGGCTGGACGTCGACGTCCTCAAAGAGGAGGAGGTGTGGCAATCCTTCACCAGCGCGTACGCCAGCCTGGATGGGGTAATGCGGCTGGCGGCTGTCATCGTCGCTGCGGCTGCGGCGCTGGGAGTAATGAACACCATCTTCACCGTTGTCCAGCAGCGGCGGCGCGAAATGGCCATCCTGCGCAGCATGGGGTTCGACCGCCGGGCGGTGCTGATATATGTGCTGAGCCAGTCGCTCATCATCACCCTCGGAGGCCTGGCGGTGGCGCTTGGCGCCGCTGCGGGCTTCCTGCGTTTGATGCGGATGGAGGCAGTGGGGATGACCTTCACGCCCGTACTGACGGGGGCAGCGCTCCTTCGTGGGCTCGTGCTCGCGCTGGCGATCGGACTCCTGGCCGGGTTGTACCCGGCGCTGCGCGCAACCAACCTGAACATCGCTCAAACGCTGAGGGGAGACTGAGCCTATCAAGAGCCGGGGTGAGCGCCCTGCATCGCAACCTGCCTCGGCCGAGGCGCCACGGGCCAGATGGCTTGCCGTGGGCACGCCTGACCTTCCCAGGGGGTTTCGGCGGTCGGCGGCCTGCGCCAAATGGCGCCTCTCGCATTAACGGGTTTCCTGTATAACCTCCGCGATGAGAACCGTCTTCGCCGGTGGCCGTGGCGCTTACGCGAGTCTCGCCTTCGGCATCGCGGTAACATTGCTCGTGGGTTGGGAGCTTGCGCGGGGTTCCAGTCGCTCTTCCCAGGGAACCCAGAATAGATTGTCCCCTGCGGCCGCGGAGCCTGGACCCGGCGTGAGGCTTCCGCCGTTCTCCCCCGCAGGTGAGGCCTTCAGCCTGCGCCGGATTAACGATCTGCACACGGATATCCGCAAGCGGCCGCGCGTCAGCATACTAGAGTACAGCGTCCAGCCGGGCGACACGGCTTGGTCGATCGCCGAGAAGTTCAGCCTTCAGCCGGAGACAATCCTCTGGGGAAACGAGGGCCTGAGCGCCGAGGCCGGGAGCTTGCAGATCGGGCAGGCGCTCAACATCCTTCCCGTCGACGGCGTCCTTTATACCGTCCAGGAGGGTGATACGCTCGAGCGCCTGCAGGCTCTGTATGACGTTCCGGCCGAGGTCATTCTCGAGTTTCCGGGAAATGGGCTCGATGCGCATCAGAGCGTTGAGCTGACCCCAGGGCAGCACCTGATAATCCCCGGGGCCGTGAAGTCCGTCGCCTGGGTGGAACCCGGTCCTCCAGTTCTGGCCGGAATGGGGCGCCGGTCACCCGGTTTCTACTCGGGGCCGCTGGTGTATTTCGGGAGCGGATTCTTCCAATGGCCCGTTTCCCCTGTCCGCCTTACGCAGTCGTATTGGTCCGGGCACCCGGGAATCGACCTGGACACCTACCTGCGGCAGCCCGTCTTCTCCTCCGACAGCGGCACGGTGATTTTCTCGGAATGGGACTCGACCGGATACGGCAACTTGGTGATCATCGATCATGGGAACGGATTCTGGACATACTATGCTCATAACGAGGCCAATTTGGTCCGTCCCGGTGACGGCGTCCTGCAAGGCCAGCAGATCGCCGAGTCGGGGAGCACCGGCAACTCTACGGGCGAGCACCTCGATTTCCGCATCCGTCTCGATGGCGGGGCATTTCTGAACCCGCTTGACTTCCTGCCATGAACCCGAATGACATGAGGCCACAGGACGCGGAGGCGAGCGGGGACCGCACCCCTGCGGCCGTCGTCGATGCAAGGCGTCTGGGGGACATCTCGGCAGAAAGCCTGGAGTCACTCCCCGGGCCGGACCCGCGCGCCACCGCCCGGATCCGGCGCGTCTATGAGCGAAACGCCCCGTTCTACGACTTCATGGAATGGCTCGCCGAGCGCCGTTTCCGGCCATGGCGCGCCCGACTTTGGTCACGCCTTCGCGGCCCCCGCGTCCTGGAGGTCGGCGTCGGAACCGGCAAGAACCTGGCCCACTATCCCACGGGGATCTCAGTGACGGCCATTGACCTCACCCCTGGCATGATACGCCGTGCTATACAGCGAGCTCGGGCGCTGCGCCAGGGGACCGTCGGACTCGGCCTCGGTGACGTCCAGTTGCTGGGGTTTCCGGAGGCCAGCTTCGACGCCGCGCTAGCCACGTTTGTCTTCTGCTCCGTCCCGGATCCAGTCCTCGGATTGAGCGAACTCCGGCGGGTCGTCCGCCCCGGGGGTCAGCTGCTGTTGCTCGAGCACGTGCGCTCGCCCGACGCCCTCGTCGGCGCGTTCATGGACCTTGTCAATCCCCTGGTCGTGCGGCTCACCGGCGCCAACATCAACCGTCCGACGCTCGAGAACATCGTCCGCTCTGGATGGGAACTGCGAGCACTGGAAGACCTTGGCGCACGAGGCGTCTTCAAGCTCATCGAGGCCAGTCGGTGAGGAGGCAGGCGACGGTCGGACCTGCTCGCCCTGGAACCGGCCGGCGCACTTCTATGGAAACTGAGTTGCCCGGGGGCGATGCCTCAGCCATGAAAGGGGCCCAGGGCAGTCAGCTCACACGCCGCGAATTCCTACGACTGGCTGGCTACGGCCTGGGCGGTTTGGCGATCGGAGATCCGGGAAACCCGAGTGGACGACAGGATTCTCAGGGCGGGGAACAGCTAGGAAGAGTCGTCCAGCGCGGACTGGAGCTCAAGCTCAGGCCGGATCCGACAAGCCGAACACTGGATGTGCTGCCCGAAGATGCAGTGGTGACCTGGCTCCGCGAGGTGGTCGCATCGCCTCCTGCCTACCGGTGGAATTGGCGCTGGGTGGAGACGCCCAACGGCTACCTCTATGGTTCCATGATCCAGCCGGTGCATAATTCGCCCAATTCGCCCATGCTCAGCCTGCCGGAGGCCGACTGGGGGCAGGGGATATGGGTGGAGGTGAGCGTGCCGTATGTGGATCTGATATTAGACAACCCACCTGCGCGTTCCCCATGGATCAAGGCCAAGCTGGAGCAGGGTTTGCCACCCCGACTGTATTACAGTCAGATCATGTGGCTTGATCGGATCACAGCGGACGGGGAGGGGCAAATCCTGTACCGTCTGAAGGAGCCCTATGGAAGCTACGGCGACATCTTCTGGGCGCGCGGCGAGGCCTTTCGGCCGATGAGCGTCGAGGAGATGGAGCCGATAAACCCTGATGTTGAGGACAAACGCATCGTCGTCGACAACTCGAAACAGACGCTCGCCTGTTTTGAGGGCGAGACCGAAATCTACTACTGCACCGTCTCCACCGGCGTGAAGTTTGACCCTCAAGGTCAACCACTCGAGCGCTCTTCCACACCTCTTGGAGTACATCCAATCTGGAGGAAGTTGGTTTCCGTCCATATGAGTGGCGGCACAACCGGAGGTGGGTGGGATCTCGCTGGGGTGGGATGGACCACGCTGTTTGTTGGTAATGGGGTCGCAGTGCACTCCACCTTCTGGCACAACAACTTCGGTGTGCCGATGTCGCGCGGTTGCGTCAATGCCCGGCCCCGAGATGCGAAATGGGTGTTCCGATGGACAAACCCGATTGTGTCCTACTTTCCTGGCGATGTCACGGTCTCGATGCCCGGAGGCACTCCTGTAGAGGTCGTGGAAACCTAGCGATCGGTTTCTGGCTACGGTGATGGGCCATTTGGCGCTAGCGATCAGCCTTTCCCGCTGGTACCGTTGACTCATAGCGCGAGCCGAGCATCGCCCCTATCCAGCTCACCATCAGCCGCGCCTACACAACGTGCGGTTGCACGAAGGCCGAATTCACGTCGTCCATCATCCCCGCCGGGAAAGTGGCCATCGTGACCCTCGTCTTTGACGCCGGTTTCCACGATGTTCGTGGTCAGACGGTCCGGCGGGGTCTGATCATCGAGAACAACGACCCAGATTGGCCGACGGTCGAGATCTGGGCCCAGGCCAGTGTGTGATCGAGTCCTTAGATGGCTATGCTGAACGCCACCTCTTCGCAGGAAGACCAACCGCAGCGCCCGCATCCAGCCTGGGGGCGGGTGGCGGCCTATGGTTTCGTGTTGGCCCTGCTCGGCCTGCTTGGATGGGGGCTCGTCAAGGTTCAGGCCGGACCACGGGCAGCTGGGCCGGCTCCGGATTTCACCTTGACGACCTTTGGGGGGGAGCAGGTCACCCTCAGCGACTTGCGAGGACGAGTCGTGGCGATCAACTTCTGGGCCTCCTGGTGCCCACCCTGCCGGGAAGAGGCAGCCTACCTTGAGTCGACTTGGCGTGACTACAAGGACCGGGGGGTGGTGTTCATCGGTGTGGATTATGTGGACACAGAGCGTGAGGCCCTGGCCTATATAGCCGAGTTTGACATCACCTACCCGAACGGGCCCGATGAAGGCACTCGGATCTCTCAGGCGTATCGTATTCAGGGCGTCCCCGAGACGTTCTTCGTCGCCAAGGACGGGACGCTCCGAGGGGTCAAGATCGGCCCGCTAGCAGCGCCCGAGTTGGAGCAGCGGCTGGAGGCCCTTCTGGCTGAAGCTTACCCATAGAGAGGTCAGAACGCTCGACTTGAGGATGGCTGGACCGGATCCAGTTCAAACCAGGACCGGCCGTGCGTGCTACGAACGGATCGCGCCGCTGTACGATAGAGAGTTCATGGTCTGCCGAGGTGGCGGGTGCATCTGCTCTGCCTGTCCGTGGCGGTGGCGGGCTGCCGACCGGTGGTGACGGACGGATCACACACGGTTTCAATTGCCAGGGTGGAACGCCATGGAAATGCGGCGGGTTACATGCCAGAGTTGCGGAGCGAGTATCGAATGGGATGGCCGGTTCGGGAGAGCGGTGACCTGCTCGTACTGCGGCAGCACCTTTCTGCCGGCGGCATCTCCGATACAGGATGCCTGGTTGATGACCGATCGCGTGGCGCGCGCCCGTTACGAATATGAAGGGACCCTGGAGAAGCTTGAGCAAGACGTCCGCTTTGAGGTCATGCGCGGTGAGGACTGGAGTGAGCTGGATCTGGCTTATCTGCGGGAGATCGCCCGTCTGGAGGCGGAAGGCAAGGTCCGCAAGCTGGCTTCCTTCTGGGCGATCAGTCCGCATCCGCCCATCTACCGCGCTATGACAGAGGGGTCGCTGCAGTTGGGCGCCCGATCGATGGTTTTCCACAAGGGCGATGAGATTGTCTGGGCCTGTCCGATGACCCGTGACCGCTTTGAGCTTGACCTGCCGGTGCTGATCGGCGACTTTCAAGATGAGCGGACCCAACGCCTGTGCGGGGTGATGTCCAACGCCATGCAGGCACGGATGGCTTGAGGCGGCCGAGCTTGGGTTCATGGTGCAGGCGCCGCCGATGAGAGGAGTAGTCAATGAATATCGTGAAAGCTTTGTACGGAACGCCTCAGTATGTGTCTCGCACCGATACGACAGCGGACAGCCCGGAGCCTGCCCCCGGCGATATCTGGGCGCTGACCGATCCTGACGCCCGGGATCTCTACGCCGAACAAGGCAGACTGCGAGAGCTCGAGCACGACCTCCAGTTCGAGGTCATGCGCGGCGGGCCATGGCAAGTTGATGAACTGGAGTACAAGTCGGAGATCCGGCGCCTGCTTCGAGAGGCGAAGCTTGTCGACAAAGGCACCTTCTGGTATGCCAGCCCTTTCTCGACGGTGTATCGGGCTGTTCAGTCTGGATCGATGAACGTCGGGGAGGTTGAATACAGATTCCGCGATGGCGACGAGATCGTCTTCCAGTGCCGGATGACGCGCGACATGAATCCCAAGCTAAAGGGTCCGGTGTTCATCGGTCGGCTGGAGCCTACAAGGAAGGCTTCATTGTGCGGCGAGATGTCCGGCGCGATGAAGGGGATGCGAGGGAAGGTGTAAGGTGGGTGCCAGAAACGGGGCCTGGTCGGCTCGATAGGTCACGGTCACGAGCGCGTGTGCCATCCGGGGGCAATCAACCGACGGCGTGCTTCGTCAAGTGCTGAGTGTACACCTGGGGAAAACCGAGCAGCTGTTTCGACCGTAAGAGTGACGGCTAAGTCGTGAGGATGGTCTGAGGTTTATGGGTGAGCAGTCCCTGGCCGCTAAGGTAGCCTAGGTAAGCCGGAACGAGTGGCAGGATGCACGGGCTGAGGAACGAGAGCATCCCGGCGGCCATGGCGGCCAAGTAAGTGGGGGCCGAGGCGCCGCCGAGGGGCAGGTCGAGGTATAGACCGTTTCGCTGCGCCCAGATGGCGATCAGGGTGATCCGATCCGTGAGCATCATGACGCCGATGAGGAGCAAGAAGATCCCGCTCACCAGCTGGAAAACACGGATGTGCTTCTTGAGTCTGTCCACGAGAGTGAGGGCTCGCTCGAGAACTACGGCGAGAGCCAGGAAGGGCAGCCCGAGGCCAAAGGCGTAGCCCGACGCCAGGATCATCGCCTGGTTCGATGTCGCCTGACTGAAGCCAAGAGTGAGAATTGCCCCCAGGGTGGTGCCGACACAGGGGGTCCACCCGGCGGCGAAAAGAACCCCAAAGAGCCCCGAGCGCAAGAGGTGGTTGGAGGGCTGGGCGAAGCGGGTGGGGCGAGTGTCCATCCCCAACCAAGCAATACGCAAGAGGCCGAGGGTGTACAGACCGAAAACGATGACAAGCAGGCCCCCGATCCTGCCCAGCGCCACCTTGTAGCTGCCGAAGAGTTCGCCGAGCAGGGTTGCTGCACCACCCCAGCCTACGACGAAGACCAGAGAAAACCCGAAAACGAATAACAGAGCATGCAGCAGGGTGTTCCTGCGCTTCGTTGTGTTGCCTGCATGTTGATCGATGATCCTCACGCGGCTGCCTCTAACAGGGATTCCACCTTCTCATTGAGTTCTTCAAGAGGGATGGCACCGATGATGATTTCACGGATTGTACCCTGATCATCGGCGTTTCCTCCCTCGGCCCGTGTCCTGTGCCTTGAAGGTGGGTGGACTTGGGCCAAAAAGCGAAAGGACCCGTCAAGAAGGGATCCCCGGCCTGCCAGTGTCCGGCCCCTGACGGGTCCTTGACGGTGAGCTGCGCCTTCAATGAAGACTAGCCTGCGGTATGCGTCGGCTCTGCATGACTCAGGCGCCGGCGTTTCCCGGTCTCGTCGGATTGGCGACCACGGCGCCATACTCGTGCCGCCCGTCTCCTCCGGCCTGGGCCACCGCCATCGTCAGAGCATGCTCAGTCACCATCTTGGGATTGTAAAAAACATGGGCCGAACCGGTGAGGTGATTCACCTCCGCCCTGACCACCCCCCTGCGCGCCAGGAGACTATTCCTCACTCGAGCCGCGCAGTTCGGACAGCCCATCCCCCAGACCAGCAGCCACGCGTCCACGATGTGGGATCGCTCCTCGTCAGAGGCTTCCTTTACCGCAGGCTCGACGCTGCAACTATGCGACTCATCCATTGACTCACTCCAATAGGGTAACCACACCCCCCTACCAAATCAATGGCCGAGGCCACATCTGGCGAAGACAGCCATTCGTGCCAAAGCCGCCCCCTTACTTTGCTCCAGATGCGAACAAGCCTCGGCGAGGCTCTGAGTTGCCGGGCTATCGCCCGGACAAGCGCCGACTCAGTGGTGGGCGTGTCCCTCGTGGCCCCCATGCTTCATGGCCTCACCCATATACTTGTGAGGGTCTGCGTCGAAGGACTTCCTGCAGCCTGGACTGCAGAAGTAATAGGTCTTGCCCATATGCTCCGACTTCAACTGGGCCGTTCTCTCGTCCACATCCATGCCGCATACTGGATCCTTCACCACGGTTATTCTCCTTTCTCGTGATAGGTCTAGCCAGGTCTAGCGTAGAGGACGACGTAAGCGAACAACCCGGCCAGGGCTAACAGAAACAAGAGGAGGACTGCCCCAATCGGGTTGCCGGCCATCATCATCATGCCTCCCATCATTGCTGCCCCTCCACCGCTGAAGAGCAGAACGACCAGCAATACGAGGAGGAGTGCACCCACGATGACCAGCAGAATCGTTCCCGCGTCCATGATCTCCACCTCCCTGGGCAAGTGAATGCGAGCCTTCACAGGCTAGGCTGCTCCCGGGCCTCGCCCCGCGCAAACTCTTCAGAGACACTGTATCCCTCCGGTTCCCCGCTACCCAGGGCGGTCTGGCTCGCCGGGTGATAGGCCATTCGGCGGGGCCTGCGAGGCCGCCTCGGATCCGTCGTCAATGGCTTCCCCGGCTCGCCGCATGATGACCTGAGCAGGACTCGTGGCCCAGAGGTCATTCTCGGCCTTGGTCGATGAGTTCGGACTGATATACCAGCCCTGGCTATCATCGGATCCGCGAGCGGATCTGGTGTTCCCTGTATGGATTGGCAGAGCCCATTGGGGAGGGCCACGCGGAGGCAGGCCACATTTCAGGTGACGGATGTAACCTTCTCGGTGTGACGGGCCATTTGGCGCTCCTTGCGCCACAAGGATTCCGATAGGCTCAAGGCAGCACGTTTGCCGCCAAGGGAGGGGTTGATGGGCATTTCGATGGCCAGACGCTACTTGCCGCCGACTACTGCCGGCGTGTTTGGTGCCCTACCCCTGACCGGACTGTACTTCGGGATCGTGTCGTGGTGAGTGAGCCCTGTCCACGCACTCGCGCTTTTCTGGGAAGACAGGCTGATCGTCACACCCCTTGTCCTGGGCTTTGGGGTGCAAGTGGCGCTGCACACCGTGCTGAAGATGCGCCTCTTTGTTCCGGTTGTCGCCGTGGCAGCGATCCTGTTGACCTGGGTGATCGGATGAGGATGGACGCTCTGTGTTGCACGACCGGATGGAGTTGAGCGGTTCTCCAGGGTAGCTCCGTGACGGTGGGCAGTCCGAAGGGCGGGTGGCAAGGGTGACCGCCGGCAAGGTGGGGAGGCGTCTAGGTCCCCTGGTGTTGATGATCCTGGGGATGCTGATCCTTCTGGGGGCCTTCTTCTCTTATCGCTACAGCGAGGCAATCTCTGAGCCAGCGGCCGCGCCGATTCCAGACTCACTTGCCGCCCTTCCGCTCACTTCCTCCCAGTACGGCGCGGAGGCTGTGGCCGAGGTAAGTCAACTGCACGGCAAGTCCTTCCCATTGACCTCCGGGGGCATGGGGATCTACGGCGCGCAGGGGCAGATCACTTTGTGGGTGACCGGTGCCCCGGCGAGCTTCCTGGCAAGGAGGTTGCTGGAGGAGATGCGCGACAAGATTGCCGAGGGGAACACGCCTTTTGTCCCGATCGGGCAATCAAGTCTTCTCGGGCGGACCATCTACCAACTGGCCGGGATGGGAAAGCGACATTACACCTTCCAATCCCGTGCATTGGTCATCTGGTTGGCAGCAGATCCGTCTGTAGCTGACCAGGCGCTTCGTGAAGCGCTGGATTTCTACCCATGACCCGCAAACATACGCTCCTTATGATCCTGTGCTGCTTGGGGCCGATCGGTGCCCTGGTGGCGATTTCGTCCTTCGTATCCCAGCGAGCACACGAGGTCCGTATGAGTCCTATTCAGAGAATGAGCCCGCAGCCTGGAAGGATCGACGATGCTTGCTGACCTGGGCTTGATCACGCTTACCCTGGCCTTCATCCTGGCGATCTACGCTAGCGTTGCTGCTGCCTATGGCGGTTGGAGAGCTCGTTCTCCGTTTGTTGAGAGCGCCCGCAACGCCGTCCTTGTGACTTACCTCTTGCTCACCGGATCCGTGCTAATCCTGATCTATGCACTGGTGACGATGGATTTCTCCTTGGCCTACGTGGTCGACGTGACCAGTCGGGCTATGTCCACTTTTCTTCGCGTGACGGCGCTGTGGGGCGGCCAGGCGGGCTCGGTGCTGTTCTGGGGCTGGTTGATGGCCGGCTTTGTGGCCTTGGTGAGCCTGCGCAAGTGGGATCGGGATCGTGAGCTGATGCCGTATGTGATCGCGGTTGCGATGGGGACCACGGCCTTCTTCATCGGGTTGTCACTCTTCATCACCAATCCGTTTGCTCACTTGTGGCATCTTGAGGGCGCAAACGAGTTCACGACTGCAGTCTTCCGCCCTCAAAATGCGATGGCGTATATTCCGCAAGATGGACAGGGGCTCAACCCTCTGCTGCGACACTTTGGGATGATCGGGCATCCGCCGACGACGTACATTGGGTTCACTGGCTTCGTGATCCCATATGCCTTCGCCATGGCGGCGCTGATCACGGGTGAATCCCGCCGGGACGAGTGGATCCACACCACCCGCCGCTGGACGCTGGTGGCCTGGGTGTTCCTGAGCATAGGCCTGGTTCTGGGTGGCCGCTGGGCGTATGACGTGCTGGGCTGGGGAGGGTTCTGGGGATGGGACCCAGTTGAGAACGCCATGCTCATGCCCTGGCTGACAGGCACCGCCTTTCTGCATTCGGTGATGATTCAAGAGAAGCGCGGCATGCTGAAAGTGTGGAACATGGTCCTGATCATCCTGACCTATGCTCTGGTCATCTTCGGGACCTTCATCACCCGGACGGGGATCGTCAGTTCTGTCCACGCCTTCGCCAAGTCCGGTATGGGGCCGGCTTTCTTTGTGTTTATCGGGCTGACTTTCCTCGGGTCCATGGGCCTGCTGTTCCGCCGCCTCGACACACTCAAGGCTGAGCATGACCTGGAGGGATTGATTTCCCGCGAGTCCGCATTCCTGCTCCAGAACCTGCTATTCCTGGGGATTGCGTTCGCCGTTTTCTGGGGCACGATCTTTCCGATGATCTCCGAGCTCGTGACCGGCACTCGGATCACCGTCGGTCCTCCGTTCTTCAAACAGGTCACCGGCCCACTGTTCGCGGCGCTGATCATCTTGCAGGGCCTGGCGCCGTACTTCGCCTGGCGGAAACAAAGCTTGGCCAAGTTGGGTCGAACCCTGCTTGTGCCGTTCCTCGCCTCCCTCATCCTCAGCGCCGTCTGGGGTAATTTCCACCGGGAGCATCCTGCGTCTTTCGTTGGACTGTGGCTCGTCACCTTTGTTGCGCTTACTATCATGCTCGAATTCTGGATCGGTGTGCGAGCCAGAATGCGCACGCGAAGTGAACAGCCGGGTGAGGCGCTGTGGCGGCTTTTCGGCCGGGATCGGCGCCGCTACGGTGGCTATCTCGTACACATGGGCGTGCTCATGATCGCGCTTGGGTTCATTGGAGACGCGTATTTCAAGGAGGAGACTCAGGGCACCCTGGCCATCGGAGAGCAACTTGCCGTGGGGAACTATTCCCTGAGGTTTGACAGTCTGACTCAGGACGAAGGCTCGGATGGGCGCGAGGTGTTTGAGGCATCCGTTTCCATCTTCAAGGACGGGGCACTGCTCAAAGAGTTGAAGCCGCGCCGGGATTTCTTCCTGGTGCAGCAACAGCCGGTGACCGTTCCCGGGGTGTACTCAACCTTGGGAGGGGACCTCTACGTCCTGCTTGTCGGATGGGAGGAGATCGGGCTCAGCGCTTCGACCTTCAAGGTCTACCTCAACCCGCTCGTCAACTGGACATGGCTGGGAGGGATGGTCCTGGTCCTTGGAACACTGATCGCTGCCTGGCCGACTGGGGCACTCGGTGAGCGGTCCTCGTACGTTCTCAAGCCTCACAGCCGACAAGCCGATGGTCTGTCGAGCGTTGAAGGCTAGGTTGTTGGGGTGTGGATGCGAGCCAACCACGCCACGACCACCGCTTGATTGCCGCTTGACTTGGCTCCAGTGGGGGAGAAGGAGGCTGATCCTTGAAGTCGAAAGTAGTTCTGGCCGCGTTGACGATCCTTGTCAGTTTCCTGGGAGCAGCTGCCGTTCAGGCCCAGGAAGGAGGCGACCCTTACCCGACGGATAACGACGTCAACCGGATCGCCAAGAACCTGTATTGTCCGGTGTGCCCCAACACGCCGCTGGACGTGTGCGAGACGAAAGCCTGTCAGGATTGGCGGGCGCAGATCAAAGATCAACTCGCGGCCGGTTGGACCGAAGATCAGGTCGTCGATTACTTTGTCGCCCAGTATGGCGAGCGGGTGCTGGCCGAGCCGCAGCGAAAGGGGTTTACCGCCCTCGTCTGGTTGTTACCAGCCATGGCCGTCGCCCTTGGCCTCGTCGTCGTCTGGCAAGTCCTCGCAAGATGGAGGAAGGCGGGGGCAACCGAGCCGTCTAGCCAGGCTGAGGAGATCGATCTTCCATCTGAGACGATAAAGAGGATCGAAGATGAGCTCCGGCAACTCCATTGACGTGCGGTTGGCTGAACCACCGCCACCAGCCGTGATGCCGGAATCCCGGTTGCCGTCCCTGAAGCCTGTGTGGGTAGTGAGGTAGCCGATGGACGCTGGTTCCCTTCTTGTCGGATTGTCCTTGGCCCTGATTGCTGCAGTAGCGGTCGCCGACCCGTTTCAGCGGGTGAACAGGAATGCCAGAGCCAAGAGGCAGGCGTCACGGGTTTCACCTGAGACCCGACGAGAGCAGGTCTTGTTGGCCCTGCGCGACCTGGATTTCGATTTCCACACCAGCAAGGTCGAAGAAGAAGACTACTTGTCGCTGCGACGCCATCTGATGGCTGAAGCGGCGCGGCTCTCCGATACGATGGACAGCGCCCGGGCCGACCTCGAGGCTAAGATCGAACCGCGGGGACTTGCCCGCCGGGCACAAGGAATTCAGGTTGTTCTGTGTCAGGCCTGCGGCAATGGGGTCCAGGCGGGGGACCGGTTCTGCGCCCGTTGTGGTAACCGGCTTGATCTGCAGTGTTCTGTCTGTGGCCTGTCCCGTCATGAGGTAGACAACTTCTGCGCTGGCTGTGGGAGCCCCACACACCTTGGGGAAGAGGGATGACATCAAAGAACCCCGAGCAGACCTGATCCTTGCCGCCCTTCGAGATCAGCGTCTTTGAAAGCACCAGCGACCTGGATGTCGTGAGTGTCGACTCCCAGCACCTGTTCTTCACGCTCGCCCAAGGCGGGCTGGCGGTGGCTGAGGAAGCCATAGAGGCTACCGAGCCAGAATGGACAGGCTGACGTCGCCACAGCCCTCCGAGGAGGCGCGCCGAGGCTTACTGTGCGTGAGGCGAACAGCCGGAACCCCGGAAAGGCTCGGCTCGCTTCTGGCTACGTGTTGACAGCTGGTACAGTCACTAGCTTGGCCAGGGCGGCCTTTACCAGCCTCACGGTTTCTTCATCTTGAGCGACCCCAGCCACCTCGACCAAAGCCATGTGCGTTTCCTTGTCATGCCCATGGAGCTCAATCGCCACGGGGTCTGAGCCCTCTGGATGCGCCAATAGGACAATGTACTGGCAGGTGCATCTGGCCGTACCGTGGTAAGGGCATGCGCACTCATCCGGGTCCGCCAGCGACTCATGGGCAGACTGCAGGTCGAAGGAGCGACTGACTTGCAGGCCGGCGGCCATAAGCTCCTGGATGACCCGGCGGACGGCCGCGTCAGAGTTCAAGGCGAGGGGTGCGATGATGCTCATCGTACGATCCTGGCACCAGTGTATCGGCCTTGGCCCTACTCTTTGAGCGTGCTCTGGCCTGATGGTGATTAGGCAGTTTGGCGGGTTACTTGGCCGGTCTTGGGCTCGACCAATCTGCCCGACGCCTTATCCGATGCAGGAAACTTGGCTGTTGGCGACGCATTCATCGGGGAGGTATGATCGCCGGGCACCGTGTTCCCCAAGAACGAGCGTCCATCCCCTGCCCGAACCCGGGCTCAAGCCGACGACGGGCTCAGCATCTGCGCCAACGACGAAAAGACGGGCTCAATTCAGCGCGTAGATCGGCGTGCCGGAGGCCTATTCTTCCGGCAGTTGAGCAAGGCCGGGCGGTAGCCAACCAAGAGAAACTGCCCGCATGACCGCCTCGGTGCGACTACTGGCTTGGAGCCTGCTGAAGGTCTTGGCCAGGTGGCCCTGCACGGTCCTGTCACTTATCCCCAACTGAACGCCGATGGCCTTGTTCGTGTATCCCTTCGCGGCCAGAGACAGAACCTCGAGCTCCCGATCCGTCAGAAGCTCTGTAGGTGGGCTGGTTCGCTGGCCCGTCACATGAGCCATCACTTTTCGGGTTATCGCCGGATCAAGCGCGGAGTTGCCCTTGTACACCGCTCGCACTGCGCGGATGATGTCACTTGCGTCGGCTGTCTTGAGCACATACCCGTTGGCCCCAGCCTGGAGGACTGCCAGGACGTAGGGATCGTCGTCGTATGCAGTCAGGATGAGCACGCCGGTTCGCCGCGCCTTTGCGCGAACCCAGCGCGTGACTTCAATGCCGCTCATTCCCGGCATCTGGATATCGAGCACAGCCACATTTGGATTGTGCTCCTGGATAGCCTGGACGGCCTGGATCCCGTCGTCCGCCTCAGCAACCACCTCAATGTCACCGGCGGCTTCCATGAACTGACGGAAACCCGCCCGCACCACTGCGTGGTCGTCGGCGAGGATAACGCGGATGGACTGCGCTTCGCTCACAGCCCTACACCGGCGCGTTCGAACTTCGCCTTGATCTGGCGGGCAGCGTCACTAAAGCTGGCATGAAGGTAGGGCATCGCGCTCCACGCCAGACCCACCCCGAACAAGGGGCCTGTGATCAGACGTATCCAGGAGTTGAAGGAACCCAGGGCGTCCCCAGCGTAATACGTGGGTGGGAACCGGTAGCCGGTCAGGGCTGCCAGCCACTGATTCGTATCCCGGAAACCTTGCCCGATCCCGGCCAAGTCGCTCAAGAAGTGTGTCCCTCCGTCGACAACAATCGGTAGCGCCAAGATAGGAAGCCACCAAAGAGGCAAAGGGCGCAGGCGGCGCCGAAGCGGCCACCACAGCAGGGCTCCCAGGGGAACGCTCGTATACAGCGAGACCATCCGATCGGACCAGGCCACTTTGTATCCCATATCCGGGGAGCCGACAAACTGGCGGAGGACGACCGGGTCGAGTGTAGTCCTCCAGGCGGTCTGGATCTCGGCAAGGGAGTACATGGGCTTCGGGCCAAAGAGGAAGAAGGAACGCTGTGGGAGTTGATGACATTGTAGCGAGTAAATGAAGTAGATCGCCCTTGCCGGGCCGATCCACCCGAGCTGCATGAACACGGGCGCCAGCCATGGGAGCCCAACCCAGAGACCTGTTGCCAGAAGTAACCATAGGAACCAGGCACGACTCACAAGGTACGCCGCTCGATTGAGCTGGATGGCGGTCGAACCTTGTTGCCTGGTCCGTGCCGAAGGTAATGCGTCCATCCGCAAGCCTCCATTGCCCGATAAGCCATCCTAAGCCACTTGGCTGGCTCCTGCCAGAGCGAAACGGCGGAAGCTCATGTAAGCGGTAGTGCGTGTGCGATGACGTTGGCCTCCGGGTCGGCGCCTGGTTAAGGTCGGGGTGCGGGAGCACACCACGGGCTTCTGGGCACATAGCAGTTGCCAAGCGAATAGCAAAGGCGACTATCTCGAATCAACAAGCCTGCCCACGGTTGCCCGCGAGCCCGGCATCGTCCTGAGGGATTCAACGTCCCGCGCATTTGTGAAGGGCCTGCCGAAGTCCGTCAACAAGAATCCAGCGCCGACCAGGCAAGGGTCGGGACCATCAGGCAGGCTGTTAGGCCCGCCGGTACTAGGCCATTTCGCTCATCACTGACCAAGGCCGGGCGACTACAATCCTCGGGTGAGGTCCTGAGAATGGATCATCCCAATGCGATTCCCCGGCGACACAGGAACGATTCGGCCATCCTTCTTAATCGGGCCGTCTTCCGGCTGAGCCGTAACTGGTTTCCCTGGTTCCTCGTGATCAGCGGGATCTATGTCGGGCTTCCCTGGCTTGCCCCAGTCGCGATGCGAATGGGCTGGGAGGGCATCGGGCGGGCCATCTACTTCATGTACTCCTTCCTTTGCCATCAGCTCCCGCAGCGGTCTTTCTTCCTCTTCGGACCTTCTCCCAGCTATCCTCTTGCGACCATCCAGCAAGTATGGGGGAAGACTGTGGACCCGGTCGTCTTGCGCCAATTCATCGGGGCTTCGGAGCTCGGCTACAAGGTTGCCTGGTCGGATCGAATGGTTTCCCTCTACACCAGCATCCCGATCGCTGCCGCAGCCTGGTGGCCGTTCCGTCGGCGCCTTCGTTCACTTCCCCTATGGGCGTTCGCGTTCCTCGCCCTGCCGATTGCGGTCGACGGCACGTCCCACGTCATC